>WNGK01005005.1_pt1 | contig 14099 bp, 13 predicted proteins | sample 5400601 | NCBI WGS metagenome assembly WNGK01 (sample SAMN13153376, study PRJNA577476) | soil metagenome | isolation source: 60 cm soil or saprolite under Garry oak tree replicate 1 | place: USA:California | collected 2016-06-15 | reverse complement strand
TCGAGGTTCAGGATCTTGGCGGCGTTGGAAACTCGCTGGGAGATGACCTTGGCGTCTGCTTTGCGCAGCTTGAGGCTGAACGCCATGTTGTCGCCCACCGTCATGTGCGGATACAGCGCGTAGCTCTGAAAGACCATCGCGATATCGCGATCCTTCGACTCGACGTCGTTGACCACCTTGCCATCGATCGCGATCGTTCCGCCCGAGATCTCCTCGAGGCCAGCAAGCATGCGCAGAAGCGTCGACTTGCCGCAGCCTGAGGGGCCGACCAGCACCATGAACTCGCCATCCTTGATGTCGAAGCTGATGCCGTGGATCACCTTGGTGCTGCCAAAGGCTTTTTCGATGTTCTCAAACGATACGGAGGCCATGCATTTACCTCAGAAAAGTGTTGCGAGCGAATTGCTTCAGCTCTTCACCGCGCCGGCGGTCAATCCGCCGACCATATAGCGCTTGAACGCGTAATAGATCGCCGCTGGCGGCAGCGCGTAGATCAGCCCCACGGTCATCAGGAGCTCCCACGGCGAATCGTCGGCGGCGAGGAAATTACCCAGCGCGACCGAGAGTGTGATCTGTCTGTCGTTGGACAGCAGAAGGAACGCGTATAGATACTCGTTCCACGCGAGCAGCAGCGCGTAAGTGCCTATCGCGACCAGCGAAGGCATCATCAGCGGCAGATAGACCAGTCGGAAAAGTTGCAGCGGTGACGCGCCATCCATCCGCGCGGCCTCGTCGAGCTCGTAGGGAAGCTTGTCGGACGCCTGCTTCAACACCCAGATCGAGTAGGGCGATGCGATCGTCACCATGGCCAGGATCAGCGACCACTGGTTGTTGAGCAGGCCGTAGTTGCCCATCGTCTTGTACATCGGCACAGCGAGAAACGCCGCCGGGATGAAGTAGGTGAAAAGCGCGAGGTTCATGATCGCGCGTCCGCCCTTGACCTTGAGACGGCTGATCGCGAATGCCGCGCCGGTGGCGACGAGCAGCGTCAGCAGTCCAACTGCTACGGCGATCAGCAACGAGTTCCATAGCTGCAGCCAGAAGTGGCTCAGATAATAGTGCTGCTGACGGAAAACGACCTCGAAGTTATGCAGCGTCGGATGGTCGGGCCAGAGCTTGCCTGCGAACGCCGACTCCTTGGGTGAGATCGAGAACAGGAACAGATGGTAGATCGGCAGCATCGTCCACAGCAGCACCGGAATGCCGATCAGCAGCAGCTTCGCCTCGGTCGTGACGTCCTTGAGCGTAAGCCGTTTCATTTCGAGAGCCGCTTCATCATGAAATACACCAACGGTAATACGAGCGGTAAAGCGCACACGATCGCCGCCATCGACAAGTCAACTTGGTCGAGGCGCAGATAACGGATGCCCAGCGTCGCCAGCACGTGGGTCAGATCGGCCGGTCCGCCGCCGGTCAGGAGGTAGACGCTGTTGAAGTCTCCCAGTGTCCAGATCATCGACAGGATCGACGAGGTCAGATAAAGCGTCTGCATCGACGGCCAGGTGATGAACTTGAACTGCTGCCAGTTCGAGGCGCCGTCTACCGACGCGGCCTCGTACATTTCCTTCGGAATAGCGAGACGGCCCGCGATCAGGATCAGCGTCCAGAACGGCAGCGACTTCCAGATGTGAACCAGGATCGCCATCGCGAGCGCGATCGAGGGCTCGTTCAGCCAATTCGGGCCGTCGAGGCCGGTGACGCGGAAGATAAGCGCGTTGATGATCCCCCACTCCGGGTTGAGCATGAATCGGATCGACAGGATGGTCGGGATCGAAGGAACGGCCCAAGGTAGGATAAACACCAGCGACAGCCACTTGATCCAAGTCCGCGCACGCACGAAAAAGCCCGATAGGAACAGCGCGACGATCATCTTCAGATTGATGCCGACGATCAGGAACACGAGCGTGTTCACGACCGATCGGGCGAAGACGGGATCGTCGACTAGCCTGACGTAGCTTGCGGGATGGCGGGCGAGCCAGAGCCCGTAGCCGATCGGATAAAGGACAAAAACCAGAAAGACCAGCACGTACGGGGCGATCATGATCATGCCCCATGTCTGCCAGGGCGACAGCCGTTTCTTCGCCGGTCCCGCCGGAAGAGCGGGCTCGACACGGGGAAGTGCGATCGTCGACATCGTCTAGTCGCGCTATCGGGTCACAAGAAAGCGTCGTCCCCGCGAAGCGGGGACCCAGTGGCTATGTCGAACGACACTGGATTCCCGCTTGCGCGGGAATGACGTCAGAACGGAGCGGCCTTTCGCAATGCCATGATCCTTCCCACAAGCTGTCGCTAGCCGGCGATCGCCTTGATGCGCGCGATCATCTCGTCGACCGCTTTGTCGACGGGCACCTTCTCGCTCACGATGCGGTTCATCGCCTTCGCCCACACGTTCTCGTTGTTAACGATGGTGAACTTGTAGTTCTTGGTGAACTCGAAAGTCACCGTGCCCGCGTGGAACTGGTTGTATACCGCTTCGCGATGCCGGTCCGCCTTCCAGAACGGGCGCTCAGCCGCAGCCTTCGTCACCGGATACCAGCGTCCAAGCGAACCCTCGACGTACGGCGTTAGGTTCTCGTCCTGCAAGAGGAATGCGACAAACTCCTTCGCGCGTTTCTTGTTTTTCGCGCCCTCGAAGATCACACCGGTCTTGACCGCCGCACGATAGACCATCTTCGAGCCATCGGGCTTGTTCGGGAAACCCGCGGTCGCGATTAGCTCGGTATAGTTCTTTTTCGCCTGCGCCCGCTGCTCCGCGGACAGCGTCTCGTTGTTGGCGTCGTCGAGCCACTTCGCGGCAATCGAAATGGTCGCGTTGTGAGTCATGATGATGGTCTTGTTGTGAAAGGCGACGTTGTTGTCGGGGTCCTTCCAGGAGGTCGACGACGGCGGCGTGCAGCCCTTGGTGTAGGGCATCGTATAGTCGGTCATCGCGTTGACGAGTCCCTGCTTTACCTTGGGATCGTCAACCAGGAGCTTGCCGCTATCATCGACCAGCTTGACGTTGTACGCGTCCATGAAGGTCAGGAACGAGTAGAACGAGTCGCTCGAATCCACACCCATCGGAAAGCCCGTCGCGTAGTTCCGCGTGCCGGTCTTCTGCCGGTACGCAGGTTGAACCTTGTCGCACCAGAATGACCAGTAATCCTTCCAGCCTGTGGGAATGTCCGACTCCTTGAAACCGGCGGTGCCCAGCAGATCGATCCAGTACTGAATATGCATCGTCTGCTGCTTCAGCGGAAACGCGTAGTACGCGCGCTTCTTGGCCTTGTCGTTGTAGAGATACGTTGTCTCGACCGTGTTCGGCAGGAAGTTCGCCTTCATCGGCGTGAGCACGTCGGTAATGTCCTCGAGCTTGCCGTCGAACGCCCACTTGCCCGTCACCTGGAAGTCGTAGACATCGGCGAATGCGACATCGGGCACCGTGCCGGCGTCGAGCGCCGACACGGTCTTGGGAATCATGTCCTGCACCGGATACTGCGACAGCTCGACCTTGACCTTGGTCTTGTCCTCGTACTTTTTGATCGCTGCGAACAGCGCGTCGTCCTCGGACTTGTAGAACCCCTTGACCCACCAGACGGTCAGCGTTTCCTGCGCCAGCGCCTGCCCCGCGAATGCGAGCGCACATCCGGCAACGACGCCGACAATGAATTTGTTCATCAAACCCCTCCTAGAAGACTGATTGTGTTGAAACTGCCGATGGTGAACTGCGAGACCTTCCGCACTCTGGCAGCCTAAGGCCAAGGCCGGAGGCTGTCAATTCGCCGACGAGACTCGCATTACATCACAGCTCCGAGATACCACGGCACGAACTCGTTCTGTCCGTAGCCGTGCAATTCGCTCTTGCTCTTCTTTCCCGACGCCGTCTCCAGCATCAGCCGGAAAAACCGCTCGCCCATCGCGTCGACTGTCGCCGTTCCGTCGACGATCTCGCCGCAGTTGATGTCGATGTCCTCTTCCTGGCGCTCCCACAGCGCGGTGTTGGTCGCGAGCTTGAGCGATGGCGACGGCGCGCAGCCGTACGCCGATCCGCGTCCGGTGGTGAAGCAGATCATGTTCGCTCCGCCGGCGACCTGGCCCGTTGCCGAGACGGGGTCGTATCCCGGCGTATCCATGTACACAAAGCCTTTGGCAGTCACGGGCTCGGCGTATTCGTAGACCGCGACGAGGTTGGTCGTGCCGCCCTTCGCCACGGCGCCAAGCGATTTTTCGAGGATGGTGGTGAGCCCTCCCGCCTTATTTCCCGGCGATGGGTTGTTGTTCATCTCGCCGCGATTGCGCGCGGTATATTCCTCCCACCACTTGATGCGCTCGATGAGCTTTTCGCCGACCTTGCGCGAGACTGCGCGTCGCGTAAGCAGGTGCTCGGCGCCGTAGATCTCCGGAGTCTCGGACAGTATCGCCGTGCCGCCGTGGCGCACCAGCAGATCGACCGCCGCGCCCAGCGCGGGATTGGCGGTGATGCCCGAGTAGCCGTCCGATCCGCCGCATTGCAGCCCGAGCGTTAGGTGGCTCGCAGGAACGCTCTCGCGGGAGACGGCGTTGGCGTGCGGCAGCATTTCGTTGATCATGGCGACGCCGCGGGCGATCGCCTTTGCGGTCCCGCCGGTATCCTGGATGCTGAAGGTCCGCAGCAGCGGTCCTTCATGAAGCGCCTCGGCGCCCAGCAGCGCGCTGATCTGATTCGCCTCGCAGCCCAGGCCTACGATGAGCACACCGGCAAAATTGGCGTGTTTGGCGTAGCCGCCAAGCGTCCGCCGCAGCACCTGCATGCTCTCGCCCTGCACGTCCATGCCACACCCGCTGCCGTGGGTGAGCGCGACGACGCCGTCGACGTTGGCGAAGTCTGCGAGCGCACCGCCTTTGAACGCGTCGGCGATGCCGTGGGCGACGGTCGCCGAGCAGTTCACCGTCGACAGGATGCCGAGGTAATTGCGCGTCGCCACGCGCCCGTCGGGTCGAACGATGCCCATGAAGCTCGCCGGCGGATCGACAAATTGCGTGGGCTTCGCATCGGCACCGAACGCGTAGTCGCGCGCGAACTCGCCCATCGCCAGGTTGTGAAGGTGCACGTGCTCGCCCGGCGCGATGGCTCGCTTGGCGAAGCCGATGATCTGGTTGTAGCGCTTCACCGACTCGCCTTCGCGAATTGCCCGCGTCGCGACCTTGTGTCCCGGCGGCACCAGGCCCGAGACGGTCACTTTTTCGTCGAGCAGCGTCGTGCCGGAGACGAGCTGCTGCCGCGCGATGACGACATCGTCGCTCGGGTGAAGGCGGATGGTAAACGAAGTCTTGGTGAGCATGGCATTCTCCGGCCGCGATCGCGGCGCTCCACGCATTGGAGCGCCCGCGCGGCAGCTGGTTCATGAATAAAAGAGGTGCGGCAACCACAGGGAAATCGAAGGCACGTAAGTGATGAGAAGCAGGCTCGCAAGCAGCGGAATGAGCCACGGCAGGATCGCCATGGTCGTCTTTTCGACCGACAAGTTGGCGACACGCGCAAGCACGAAGAGCACCATGCCCATCGGCGGATGCAGCAGGCCGATCATGAGATTGAGCACCATCACCAGCCCGAAGTGGACCGGATCGATGCCGAGCTGCTGGATCACCGGCATCAACACCGGGACGAGAATGAGAATGGCGGCGGTGGGCTCCAGAAAGCAGCCGACGAAAAGCATCAGCACGTTGACCAGCAGCAGGAAGACCCACGGGCTGTGCGTGAACGCCAGAACCCATGCGGCAACCGCGTCGGTCACCCGCGTGGCGGTGAGCAGCCAGCCGAAAATCGACGCCGCGGCGACAATGAACATCACCGTGGCGGTTGTCTCGATCGTGTCCATCGAGACCTTGACGAGCATTTTCCAGGTCAGCGTGCGATACCAGATGAGACCAAGGAAAAGCGCCCACATGCATGCAGCGATCGCGCCTTCGGTCGGCGTGAAGACGCCCGTCGTCATTCCGCCGATGAGAAGCACCGGCGTCATGATCGGCAGTACCGCGTCGAATTTGAATTTCCAGTCCGCTGCGAGCAACGCCGCGAGGCTCAGGCCGAACGCGGCATTGAACGGCACGTCGATCGCTACCATTCCCCACATCAGCAGCGGAAACCCGATGACCAGACCGAGCTCGAAGACGGCCTTGCCAAGGCGCCCCCACTCGAACGCAATGTCGCCGCCCCAGTGGTACTTGTGCGCGTAATAGGCAACTGTGATCATCATGAAGATCGCCATGACGACGCCCGGCACGATGCCGGCGACAAATAGCTGCCCAACGGAAACGTTGGCCATCATGCCGTAGATCACGAAGGGCAGCGATGGCGGGATGATCGGCCCGAGCGTCGCCGAAGCAGCGGTGACCCCAACCGAAAAACCGAGATCGTAGCCTTGGTCCTTCATCGCCTTGATTTCGATCGTACCCAGCCCTGCCGCGTCCGCGATCGCGGTCCCCGACATACCGGCGAAGATCACCGAACCGATGATGTTGACGTGCCCCAAGCCGCCCTTCAGCCAGCCCACAAGCGACAAGGCAAAGTTGTAGATGCGGTTTGTGATCCCGGCGTGGTTCATCAGGTTTCCGGCCATGATGAAGAACGGCACCGCCAGCAACGGGAAACTGTCGATGCCGCTGATCATGCGGTGAACCACGACGAACGGCGGGAGGTCGCCGGTGAGCAGGATGTAGACGAGCGCCGATCCCGCCATGGCAATGGCGACGGGCACGCCCGTCGCCATCATCGCAAGGAAGGAACCGAGCAGCGCCGGAGTCACACTGATGCGCCGATCGCGATTTCAGGGCGCTCGAGCACACTATAGCCGCGCCGCCAATTCTCGATCATCACCTGCACGGCGCGGATCGTCGCGCACGCGAAGCCGAACATGCACACGGCGTAGACGCTGTTCATGGGCAGATCGACGATGGTCATCCTGTAGCTGCCCATCTTTCCCATCATGGCCCAGGTCAGAAAGGCTGCGTAGCCGAAGAACGCGATCCGGATCATGTCGACGAGCGTGGACATGACGCGACAGACTTTCGCGGGCAGCAAGCGGTAGAAGAAATCCACGTGAATGTGCCTGTCGGTACGCACCGACGCCGAGATCGCGATGAAAACCGTGCAGATGAGAAGGTAGCGCGCGATTTCCTCGGTCCACGCCGCCGAGTCGTTCAAGGCGTAGCGGGTGAAGAACTGATAAAAGATGTCGCTCGCGAGGACCCAGAAAAATGCGAGCGAGATCCAGGCCTCGACCGTGTAATGCGACAGGTCGATCGGAGCATCGGTGACATGGATATGCCCCGTCTCGTCGAGGATGTGCTCCTCGCTCGCCATTTCCGGTGCGGGCGCAGGGGGTTCTTTTTTCATATGAAATGTTTGCGACGTGTGGGTCAATGGCCGCCCAGCTTGTCATCCTGAGCTCGCTCAGGATGACGCCGGGCCCTTAGCCGCGTTTAGACGCGGCTTGGTCCGACGTCACTTGATCGCCTGGATCTTGTCCCAGTCGGCCTTGGAATACCCCATCGATTCGAACGTCACGTTCTTCAGTATCGCGTCCTGGAAGGACTTCTTGTCGACCGAAGTGACGGTCAAACCCTTCTTGCGGAACTCCTCGACCAGCTCGCCCTCGCGCTTCTGGATCTGCGCGGTCGACTTGGCCGCCGCTTCCTGCGTCACGTCGGTGAAGATCTTCTTTTCCTGATCGGAGAGCTTGCTCCAGACGTGCGGTGCGACCTGCGTCGCGAGCGAGTCGACGATGTGCCCCGTGAGGATGATGTATTTCTGCACCTCGTAGAACTTCTTCGCCTCGATGGTCGTCAACGGATTTTCCTGCGCATCGACGGTCCCGTTTTGCAACGCAAGATAGACCTCCGCAAACGCGATCGGCGTCGGATTGGCGCCGCACGACTTCGGCAGCGCAAGATACGCCGGAACGTCGGGGACGCGCATCTTCAGCCCCTTCATGCCCGCGCAATCGGTGAACGGCTTGTTCGACGTCGTCTGGCGCGCCCCGTAATACGTCATCGCGGTGATCTGGATGCCGGTCTTGTTGCGGTATTCGTCGACCATTTCCTTGAACGCGGGACTTTGCGCCCACTTGATCAGGTGATCGCCGTCGCGGAAGGTGTAAGGGTAATAACCCACGCCAATGCGCGGCATCGTGCGCGCTGCAAAGGAGAGCCCCGAGATGATCATGTCGACCGTGCCGAGCGTCAGGCCCTGGTTGAGGTCGGACTCCTTGCCCAGCGTGGACGCGGGGAACACGTCGATGTGGTACTTGCCGTTGGTGCGCTTCTCGATCTCGCCCGCGGCCCACACCGACCAGCTGTGATACGGCTCCGAGGTCTCGTACACGTGCGCCCACTTGAGCTTGGTCGGTTGCGCAGTCGCCGTTGCGCAGGCGAGCAGCGCGACAGCGACGAAGATGAATCTTGCAAAGCGAAGCATGTCGTTTCTCCCTTGGTTTCGGTGCATCGAGTTCATGCGGCAATGAGTTGCACTTTGGTGCTCTGCGACTTGTCCCGGGCCAGGTGAAAGGCCTTGACGGCGTCCTGCAGCGGGAATTGTCCCGAAAGCAGCGGGCGCACGTCGACGCGGCGTGACGACAGATAATCGACCGCCCAATCGAATTCGATTCCCCAGCGGAACGCGCCCTTGAGATCGAGCTCCTTGGCCATGACGTCGTTGACCACGAAGGCTAGCGGCTCGTGCGGCAGCGTTCCGACCTGCACGACCGTGCCGCCGCGCTTGACTGCGGCCATGCAGGCTTTCAACGCAGCGAAGCTTCCCGAGACTTCATAAGCGACGTCGAATGCCGGCGCCGCCAGCGCATCGGGATCGCGATCGGCGCGTATCGTCCGATCGGCGCCGACGCGGACCGCCTGCTCGAGCGGACGGTCGAGGATGTCGGACACGGCGACGTGCCTTGCGCCGCCCAATCGAGCGGCGATCACGGTGAGACAGCCGATCGTCCCCGCCCCGGTGATCAGCACCGATTTTCCAAGGAGCTCGGGGCCGCGATTGACCGCGTGCAGCGCGACGGCGAGCGGCTCGGCAAAGGCAAGCTCGCCTAAGCTAACGTCGCCCGCAACGGGATAGCACTGGCGCTCGCCCATGACGAAGTACTCGCTGAACATGCCCTGCACGTGCGGGTACAGGCTCGCGCTGCCGAGAAAGCGCATGTTGCGGCAGAGGTGCTCGCGCCCCTCGCGGCAGTAGTCGCATTCGCCGCAGGCGTGCGATGGGCTCACCGCGATCTTGTCGCCGGGCTTCACCCTCGTGACGCCGGCGCCGATTTTCGCGACGACGCCGGACGCCTCGTGGCCGGGGACGAGCGGCTCGCGAATGACAAAGCTGCCGTTGCGTCCCTCGAAGTAGTAATGCATGTCCGAGCCGCAAATGCCCCCGGCGCCGAGTCGGACGAGAACTTGGCCCGGGCCGACACTTGGATCGGCGGCGGATTCAACGCGAAGATCTTCCCTCGCGTGGATGCGGCATGTCAGCATGGCGAATCTCCTAGTGCAGCGCGTCCCAACCGGTGCTGAAACGTTTATAAGCTTGATTGAGGTGCCGCTGCATCGCAGCGCGCGCCGCGATTGGCTCGTGCGCCGCAATCGCTTTCACGACCGCGCGATGCTCGGTAAGCGCTGCTTCCCATAGCTCCGGCGAGTCGTAGTGATGCTCGAGCTGCTTGTACAGCGGCCCGGTGCGCTCTTCCCACAGCATCTTGACCACCTGGACGAGCGCGCCGTTGCCCGTGCCCTCGGCGACACGCAAGTGAAACAAACGATCGGCATTGAGCGGCTGTTTCTCCCCTTCCATTTCCTTCTGCATCATATCCAGCGCATCCTCGATCGCCGCCACCTGCGCCTTTTTCGCGGACTTGGCCGCGAGCGCTGCGCATTCCCCTTCGACGACCCATCGCGCGCGAAGCAACTCGAACGGCCCGGCGAGCGCCTGATGCTGCTCGCTGTTGTCGCCGTCGCGCGAGGGGTTCTGCACGTAGATGCCGGAGCCGATTCGCACCTCGACCAGGCCCTCGATCTCGAGCGCGATCAGCGCCTCGCGCACCGAGGGCCGCGATACCCCGAGCTGTCGTGCCAGATCGCGCTCCGGCGGCAGTCGCGAACCGGCCGTAAATTCGCCCGAACGAATCAGCGTCCGGATCTGATCGGCAATTTGCCGATACAGCCGGCGAGGCTCGATACTCTGGATCGGCATGAATGCGATGCGGGAGAAGTGCTACGAGCCGTAGCTAAACAAAATCTCGGGATTTGGTCAAGTGGTCTTACCAATTTTTCGACCTTTTCAGTTATGCTTGGCGCCTGCGCGGGCACTCCGGCCGCGCTGTCGAGGAGAAACAGCTTGAGCGGACGCCTTGTCGGCAAGATCGCGTTCGTCACCGCCGCGGGCCAGGGCATCGGCCGGGCAAGCGCGCTGGCGATGGCACGCGAAGGCGCGCGCGTCTATGCAACCGACGTCAATCCCGGGCTGCTCGAGCCCTATGCCGGTGTGGCCGGTGTCCAAACCCGCGTGCTCGACGTGCTCGACGACGCGGCCGTCGCGAAGACGATCGATGAATTGCCGCCGCTTTCGGTCCTTTTCAATTGTGCGGGCTACGTGCACAACGGCACGATCCTCGACTGCAGCCCCAAGGACTGGGATTTCAGCTTCAGGCTCAACGTTCGTTCCATGTACATGACGATCAAGTTCGCGCTCCCCAAAATGCTGGCCAACGGCGGGGGTAGCATCGTCAACATGGCCTCGGTCGCCGGATCGATCAAGGGAATCCCCAACCGCTTTGCCTACGGCGCGAGCAAGGCCGCGGTCGTCGGGCTCACAAAATCGATTGCGGCCGATTTCGTCACCAAGGGCATACGCTGCAACGCGATCGCGCCGGGGACCGTCGACACGCCGTCCCTGCACGAGCGCATCAATGCGCAACCCGACCCGGTGGAAGCACGCAAGGCCTTCATCGCCCGGCAACCGATGGGCCGTCTCGCCAAGCCCGAGGAAATTGCGCCCATTGTCGTGTTTCTCGCGTCGGACGAGTCCGCGTTCGCGACCGGAAACGTCTATTCCATCGATGGCGGCATGACGATCTGATTTAATTCGACATCGCCATTCGTGCTTCGACAAGCTCAGCACGAACGGTGACGGCAGAACCGTTCGCCCTGAGCAAGTCGAAGGGCGAACCCCGACGGAAGCCCATTCATGAAACTCGTACGCTACGGCCCGCCCGGCAAAGAGAAGCCCGGCATGATCGACGCCGAAGGACAACTGCGCGACCTCTCGCGCAAGGTGAAGGATATCGATGCCGTGTCGCTTGCGCCGGGGGAGCTTGCCAAGCTGCGCAAGCTCGACGCGCGCAGGCTTCCGGCGGTCAAGGGGAGCCCGCGTCTTGGGGCCTGCGTGGCCACGCCGTCGAAATTCGTCGCGATCGGATTGAACTACATCGATCACGCGATCGAGTCCGGCAACCCAATTCCCGAGAATCCGGTCGTGTTTTTCAAGGCCGAAACCTGCATCGTCGGCGCCAACGACAACATCGTGCTGCCGCCGGACTCGACACACACCGACTGGGAAGTCGAGCTCGGCGTCGTCATCGGCCGCACCGCGCGGTACGTCGCGGTCAAGGACGCGATGCGTTACGTCGCCGGCTATTGCATCGTCAACGACGTGTCCGAGCGCGAATACCAGATGAAGAAGAGCGCGACGCAGTGGAGCAAGGGCAAGGGGTGCGATACCTTCGGGCCGATCGGGCCTTACCTCGTCACCACCGATGAAATCAAGGATCCACAGAACCTCGACATGTGGCTCGACGTCAACGGCGAGAGAAGGCAGACAGGCAACACCCGGACCATGATCTTCGGTGTCGCTGCGCTGGTTGCCGACGTGTCGGCCTACATGACGCTGCTGCCGGGCGACATCATCACGACCGGGACACCTCCGGGCGTGGGCATGGGCATGAAGCCAGTGCCGCAGTACCTGAATGCGGGAGATGTCGTCACGCTGGGAATCAAGGGGCTCGGAGAACAAAGACAGAAAGTCGTCGCCTTCCGCAAGGGCCGCTGAAAACACGGTGAGCAAATTCGGTGAGCAAATTCGTGAATCGAAGGTCTTTCGCGATCGCGTCCGCACCGTTTTTTTTCGTTGTCACGACATCGTTTGCGATCGATGCAGTCGCGCAAGCGTACCCGACGAGGGCCGTGCACCTGGAAGTCGGTGCGCCCGCCGGCGGCGGTACCGACATCGTCGCCCGCATGCTGGCGGACAAGCTCGGCGAATCACTCAAGCAGTCGTTCGTCGTCGACAATCGTCCCGGCGCGTCGAATACCATCGCGGCGGACTTCACCGCCAAGTCGCCGCCGGACGGACACACGCTCCTCGTGGCGACCAACACCGGGCAGGCGATCGCGCCGCACCTGCTCAAGCTCAACTTCGACCCGCAGAAGGATCTCGCGCCTGTCGCGCTGGTGATGGTCGTGCCTAACGTGCTCGTGGTCGGTGCTTCGGTGAATGCGCGCGACGTGCGCGAGCTGGTCGCGCAGATGAAAGCCAGGCCCGACGCGTTCAACTACGCCTCGTCGGGGCCGGGCAGCACGCAGCACCTTGCGGGCGAAGCGTTCAAGAAGCTCGCCGGCGTGCAGATGACACACATACCCTACAAGGGCAGCAGCCAGGCGCACGCGGACCTGCTCTCCGGCAACGCGCAGCTGATGTTCGACACGACGTCTTCCGCCATCGGCCAGATCAAGGGAGGCAAGCTGCGCGCGCTCGCTGTCACGTCGCCGCGGCGTTCGCCCGAGCTTGCCGAAGTGCCGACGCTCGCCGAAGCGGGATATCCGGGTCTCGAAATGACGACGTGGTACGGCGTGTTCGCGCCGGCGGGCACGCCGAAGGACACCGTCGCCCGGTTGCACGACGAGATCATGAAGGCGTTAAGCCTCCCCGACGTGCAGAGGCGAATTGCGGGACTGGCCGGCGAACCGGGCACGATGTCGAATGCCGAATTCGCCGAGCTCAATCGCGCCGACTTCGAACGTTACGGCAAGCTGATCCGGGATGCCGGCATCAAGCTGGAATGACTCTACCACCATGTATCACGACCAAGGCCAGATCGCGATGGAGCTCATGGGCTTCGAGCGCGGAGTGACCGTGCAAGGCGGACTTCCGGTGGCGATCACGACGCCTGCGCACGGAACCGCGTACGAAATCGCCGGTCGCGGCATCGCGAACACCGAGGCGATGCGCAACGCCCTGGCCATTGCCGTGCGCATGGGGGCGGCACATTAGCGACCGCGCGCGACGCTTTCTGCCATGATGGATACGCAGGCCACGCGAGTGCTATCTCGCGAGGATTTTTTATATCCGCCGATCGTGCCGCACCATACCGGCCGGCTGGCGCTCGACGGCGTGCACACCATGTATTGGGAGGAATCCGGCAATCCACGGGGCATTCCCGTCGTGTTTCTCCACGGTGGGCCGGGCGGCGGCAGCGCGCCCGATCACAGGCGCTACTTCGATCCTGCGTTCTATCGCATCGTCGTCTACGATCAGCGCGGCGGCGGCCAATCGACGCCGCTCGGCGAGCTTAACGAGAACACCACGCCCCATCTCATCGCCGACCTCGAGCGATTGCGCATGCATCTCTCGATCGAACGCTGGCTGATCTTCGGCGGGTCGTGGGGATCGACGCTCGCGCTCGCGTATGCGCAAGCGCACCCGGACCGCCCCCTTGGGCTGGTGCTGCGGGGGATCTTTCTATGCCGGCCACTGGAAATTCATTGGTTTCTCTACGAAATGAGATTCCTGTTTCCCGAGGCATGGCGAACGTTCTCGAGCTTCGTGCCTGAGCGCGAGCGCGGCGACCTTCTCCGCGCCTATCATCGGCGCCTGATCGATCCCGCCCCGGCGGTGCACATGCCCGCGGCGCACGCGTGGAGCCGTTACGAGGGCTCGTGCTCGACACTGCTGCCCGACGCGGAGCTGATCGCGCATTTCGACGAAGACGCAGTCGCCCTGGCGATCGCGCGCATCGAGGCGCATTACTTTGTCAACCACATCTTCCTGCCCGAGAACGCGCTGCTCGATAATATCTCCCGCATCCGCC
>WNGK01005001.1_pt1 | contig 14105 bp, 14 predicted proteins | sample 5400601 | NCBI WGS metagenome assembly WNGK01 (sample SAMN13153376, study PRJNA577476) | soil metagenome | isolation source: 60 cm soil or saprolite under Garry oak tree replicate 1 | place: USA:California | collected 2016-06-15 | reverse complement strand
TGAAGCTTATGAGTATATAGGCTAAGACTTCATTAAGATACCTTGCAATTGAGACCATAGTGCTTCCAGCAACAAGAATAACTTGCTCTCAAAGGTTTCACTAAGGGCTTGAAAATGTTTTGTAAAGCCTTTAACATGTATTTACAAAACTGAACATATTTACAAGTTGACTAAACATATTTACAAGTTGACTGTAAATATTTATAAGTGCAATGAAAATATTTACAAGTTGACTGAAAATATTTATGAGCTTGCTGAAAATATTTACAAGTTGACTGAACATATTTACAAGTGAACTGAAAATATTTACAAGTTGACTGTAAATATTTATAAGCACAATGAAAATATTTACAAGTTGACTGAACATATTTACAAGACTGAACATATTTACAAGCTCACTGAAAATATTTATGAGCTTGCTGAAAATATGTACAAGTTGACTGAACATATTTACAAGCCTGAACATATTTACAAGCTCACTGAAAATATTTACAAGCCAACTGTAAATATTTATAAGCACAATGAAAATATTTACATGTTGAGTGAACATATTTACAAGTGAACTGTAAATATTTACAAGTGAACTGTAAATATTTACAAGTCAACTGTAAATATTTATAAGCGCAATGAAAATATTTACATGTTGAGTGAACATATTTACAAGTGAACTGAAAATATTTTCATAGCACACAATAATATTATAACACTATTGAAGCAGTGAGCCAAAAGATTCAGGCAATACTGAGGTAAATTCAAACTATTCTACTTGTTACAACTAAATAGAGAAACTGCCATAGTTCAAGGTTGTAGAAAATTCATAAGCCAAAATATCAAGTGCATCCATCTCATCCTCCATCTCATCCTTGCCTCTATCATCCATATACTCCTCAATATCCAAATCATCCAACTTCTGTTCATCCAGCATATCTTTGATGTTTACACTTTCATTATATTCAAAATGACGTGCATTGGCCAATTCAGCCAAATCTGGACCCCAAGGCAAATCTTCACCAATAGGTATAATTTTTACAGCTGGATCCCATGCAATGCACAGTCTCAACAAGACTTTGCGTCTCTCATTGAGCTGATAAACAACATCAGGATCATCCACTGAATAATCAACAGCTTTGGTCATAATCACCCACTCTTCACGCAACCATTGTCGCATTGAGATGCATTCTGAAATTAAACGACGCCTTTCTTCCATGCAACGATCAAGCTCTAACAAGAACTTTATGCCTTTTTGCACATATTCATCTCCAAGCCATGCAGGAATCTCCACACTTTCATCATTGTCATCTGTCAAACCAACATCTTGCCAAATATTATCATCAATATCCAATTTAAACAAGCGATCCATTTCAATTGGCAAGGGAGCAACTGCACCACGAGGTGCTTTTTTTGCTTTAATCAGATCTACCAAATCATTGCAAAGTGTATTGTATTTTCTGGCCAAAGTTTGAATTCCTGGCTCTTTGCGTTTCATTTGTTGCTTGGCATGAGCCTCCAACTTTGCATGATTCACAGTATTACGATAAGCACGTTCCATGTTTTCTAACTCAAACTTTCTGTGGCGCAAACGATCACGAAGCCTTTGTTTGAGTGCAAGTGCATTCATTCGCTGTTTCAAAAACACATTTCCCATCAATTTGGAAAGACTTAGTCTTCCATCCACAGAAAGTTCTTTTCTTTTCTTGGCAATAGATGTTTGAATTTTGGTCAGCTTTGCTTGGCACTCCTCCAGATCTTCATGAACTTCATCAAAATTTGTCTCCTCTGAATAATCTCCACCTAAAATCATTGTCTCCAGCTCATCAATCCGAGCTTTGTATTCCTCACAGCTTTTCCCCAAGGCCAAGATTGCTCTGATCTGCTGATCTGCTAGTCCCTTGGATTGTTGCTTCAATGGCTTTGTTTGTTCAGCCACTTGTAGCTTCCATTCCTTGCGCAACAGATCCTCTGTATAACCCTTTTCATAAATCTCTAATAACACCTCCTCAGCTTCTTTCATCTTGGCATCCATGGCAATCCATTTGCGTTGTATCCAGCTACCCATGCCCAATAAAGACTTTTGATCAAGAGCTTTGATTTGGGTATCAATAGCATAGATCCGATTAAAGTAGGTGGACACACGGCATGAGGGAATCAATGATTGAATTGAACTCCAGAACCTTTCACAGCCTTCACCATCAGTCAAACCAAACCCTTCACATTTTCGAGGGTGATAAATGATTTGACAAGGCCATTGATGACCATAGGCATGAAAAACAGATATGCCAAAAAAAAGACGATCTAAAACAGAGGACAAAAAACCATATTTCAAGCAGCTTCGTTCAAGCTGACATCCAATATCATACAGAGCACCAATGCGCATAGAATCTGGAATATAGTTAAATAGCTTCTGTAACAAGCACAGAACATAATGCTGTTTTTCCCCAGCTGAGGTCATATTCACAAGCCACAAAACACGATCATGACGACAAATCAAGGCCATAAGCCCAGTATCTGCAAAAAATAAAGTACTGGCTTTTATACGCCTTTCATCTGCAGCCACAAAGGAGTCATTACATCCATCAAGCACAGCAGTTGGAACTCGCATGCCATCTTCAAACTGCTGTTCCTGAGATTCTGCATTGGAAGATTTCTGTGATAATCTATTCCTGGAGTTGTCTCCCTTTTTGGATGTTGGTCGCATACTCTCTACCATGTCCTCCACTGCATTCACCTCAGCAGGTGGAATAAAAATGGTCTCAGGATGGGTGTGAGGCTCATTCCATGCATTACCCTGTGACTTGCGGCGTTTTTGTGTAAAGCATGCATCAATGCAAACAATAGCATCAACTCTGTCTATGGGTTAGAATCATAATTATGTAAATGGTTTATAATCATACTTTTCTGAAGGTTTTGACCAATTTTCACCTCCAAAACACAAAGGACATCGTTCACGTAGGTACTCATCAGGTCGATCACGAAATTCTAATAGAAACTCAGCCGAACTAAAAAGCTTTAATTTAATCTAATCACTTACGTCTGGGTAGTGCATTTCCTTCTTCTTGTGTTCCTTCTTGCAGACCTGGAATGACTTCTGGTTGATAAACAACCTCTGCCACAAAACAATATTAAAATCTGTATAACAAAGAAAATCAAAATATATTAAATTTACCTTCAGATTCATACTCTTCATCTTCATCCTCCATTGATAACTCAGCCCCACGTACAGTGTTTAAATAGTCACGGAGCCTCAAATTTTTAGTATTTGTCAAGGTAGCATACCATTTCAAAGCATTTCCAAATCGACCACGCAGGCTATCCTATTTTATACACACATATTAGCATATATACCACCTCATCATAGAAAACATACACGTGTGGTCAACTTGAATTGTCTGGCACTTAAAAACCCCTCCAATGTCTCACACCAGGCAGTTGTATTAGGTGCAGCATTAATGAAAAGACTTTGACAAAAGTCCAGAACACCTAGATCAACAGCTAATGAGGGCTCCTGGGGAGCACAAGGAAAAAATCCACACTGAAGAAGTTGCAATGCTGGCTCTTTACAAGTGCAAAGAGTGATCTTCTCCAATTCTACATTATAATTAACATATAAAAATAAAATAAACACTGAATGATTAACCTACTTTGAAAATATACACAAGTTACATCCAATAAACGGCCACCCAAGCATCCAGTGCAGCTGTTAGGCTGCCGTTTTGAGTCAATCTCCCGAAGTCCTTGTGTCTCACGTAATAAAGCCATGTAGGGTTGCAAGAGGGCAGGGATAACATCCTCACTCCACTTCCTCCATTGTCGTTGCCTTTTTGCCATTCTTTTCTCTCTGGCCAATACATCAGCTAGATCATCATCAGATTCATTCATATTATCAGCTGCACCCTCATCTGCAGTGACAACAGTCGGTGATGACACATCACCAATTCCTATAGCAGCAGGCATCTCCTCAGGCATTTCCTCAGCCAACACTTGGGAGAACATCCCAATAGATGTTGAGACCCGACCCTCAAAGCTCAAACGCAGGTCTTTTGATCCATAAGGACGGCGCGAAGGAATAACTTCGTCTTCAGCAACCAAACCAGAGTGAGTGGAGGCCTGTAACCGAGGGCCACTCTTTGCACGACGAAAGACAGAAGGCATTGGGCTAGCCACAAAAGCAACAGACAGCAAAACAAAGAGGGCTGATGGGAGGAAAGGAAGAAAGGGGAGTGAACCTACCGCAGACCATTTACTTATAAATATAATCACACCCCCGCACAGTCCCAAAAACGGTATATTTGATTTACCCCCTAAAGGGGTAAATCATACAAAAAACGAGGTCCCCCTAGAGGGGACAAATCATGCAAATCTGGGTGAATATATTTATACAGCTGCCAATCAAACCGATGAGAAGACATCTTATTATGAAAGGAACAAGCACTTACCAAAAAAAAAACCATACCCGACAATGCCACTGATCAAGCCCGAGGAAGTTGACAGGGCACACAAGGAGCACGGCCAAAGTAGTCGAAGAATGTTTGGCAGTAGAACGGGTATGCCAGCCTCTCTACTTGTTCAACCTGCTGCCCCAGCGAAGTGATTGAAAGTGCTGGTGTTTTCCCAAGCTGAGCAGCCTGAGCCCCCCCCCAGGTCGACAAGAGAGAACGCAAAGCTTCCACATACTCCAGCCTGTCTTGCCAGTGGAGGGCACCAAGCCCTCTGTCGACTTTTGGGTATTCCATACCAACGAGGACACCATCGGGGAAGCACGCCGCAACATTGGTGTCTCGCTCCAGAGCCCCATATTCCTCCATTTTGTCACGGGGAAAAACGACCCGATCCGTTGCAAGGAGTTCCAATGCAAAGTTGCCATTGAACAACTCCCAGATGATTTCCTTGGCGACTTTCAGCTCGAGACGGAAGTTGCTGGACCTCAGTGCATCCTTGCTGAACAAAAGTTTCCCTCGCCAATAGACATCAGCGGGCGCTGTGAACTCAGAGGTATCGAGTTTGAATTTCCCGAAGCGGTCGTTCTCGTCCTGGATTCTCCGGCGTTTAGCACGTTCTCGGCGACCCCGGCTGGCGCCCGAAGATGCCACGAACTGCGACGATGTAGGGCCATCCCCAGAGGACGACGACGACGGCAAACTGAGTCCCATTTTTCCAAACAAGTCGAACAGGAATGCCTTCCAATCTTGGGGCTCCGGGTATGGCGAACAATCTCCATTCTGATCAGCCTGGCGATTAATGGCGAGATTGATCCACAGTGGCCGGATCATAAGCCAGCAGGCAGTGTAGATATCCAGCCGGGATGTGGATCTCAAGAATGCATGGGGGTCCGGAAGTGCATATCCTCGGAGCAGTGTCCTGTTGGGATGATCACGTACCCGCTGCACGTCTGAATCCACCCTGTACAAAGCAGCCACCCAGGTATTATTGATCCTAGGTGCGAAATCAGCAGTAGGGACTTTAAATTTCTCCAAAGCTATCTGAAACATTGGAGATGCAGCGGAAGTGGAGGCAACAACAGATTGATGATGGTGGGAATTTGAACCCGATGACGCTGAAGACGAGGAATGACCGGCCGCAGAGGCGACGACAGGCTGGTGATGTTGGAGGGAGAGGGTGGTTGAACTCGACGACGCAGAAGACGAGGCTATGGCTGATGACAAGGGTGCCGCAGAACGCCCCAGGTCTGTGGGCAACATGTCCGTCGGCTCTGCTGGCAATACACACGAAGGAAACTGTGCCCCTGGCAAAGTTTCAACAGAAAGAACAACACCTGTAAGGGTAAAAATTGAGTACGATCCAAATAAATTTGAAGATTAGACCAACCCTGGTTTGCAATCGTAACAAAACGGCCAGGTGTAGCTTGATAAGCAGAATGTCCAAGATTGATGTTCGCCATGCGGAGGGATTGGCAAACCCTATTCCGAAATGCGCAAGCATCCCCAGCCCAAAGCACTGCAGAGCCTGGCAAAAGGTCCAGTTCCATTGGATCCAGGGTGGGCCAAACATCGTTTACGAGGACAGTCGAGAGTGGAAACATAGAAGGATGACGAACGAGCCACACGGGAATCCCTTTGTCAAAAAGGTCAATTGCAACCTCGACGTCAGGCGTCAACGCTCCCACGACGTGTGCGACGGGTCGAGGTTCGGAGGAGGTATTCGGCGGCATATCCTTCCAGTAGGTGAGGTACTCGAAGCAGGCGAGGGTCTCTAAGTAGTACCGCTGAAACTGTGTCGCGGTGAGGAGAACCCCCTCGTAATTTTGGGGGGCATGGAGGAGGGTGATAGAGGCGAAATGCATCCCACGCTGGCAAAACATTAAATCCTTCAGCTCCTCCTTCGGGTACTTTGCAGTTGATGCTTCCTTCTTGATCTTGGTCATCAACTTGGACCTCAAGTCAGCAAAGGCCGAAGCTAAATAGCCGGACAGCCTCCCCATCCCCCCGACAGTTGACCCCTCTTCCCTGACAAAGTCCTTTGTCGAAAACTTGTGCCAAAGTAGAGACATCGAACCCTCGTCGTTAACGGGTTTTTTGTGGACAAAAGGGAGGTATTTCGTACCCTCGGCGTACCATTGAGGGAATAGAGTGAAGTCGGCAGTCGCAAAACGACCATCCGCGCGGACTTGGATTTGGTAATGGTCCTCGCCGAAGGCGGGGATCGTCAACATGTTCGGCGAAGTGACGAAGACCGCCGTGGGGATGGGATGACCATCATCGTCAATGTTCGTTGGGTGGGGTGGAAGCTGTAGGCCTTGAACCTTGAAGTTGAGCCTTTTATATTCGCAGGCAGCCAGACCATCCGTAGCACGGAGAGCTGTAGGAAACAAGAAACTCGGGCATTAGAGCCCTATGCAGCAGAAGACATCAGATGAGAAAGAACTTACGACCAGTGTGCAAGGGGTTGAACCTCAAGAGCGCATCTCCATTGGCCTTCCGCTCTCGCCCGTAGCAATCGAAATATCCCCCTGCATATCGATGCTTAGAGTGGGGCTTGAAACACGATAAAAGCTCACCTTCAGTGCTGGGAACCCGCTTGGCCACTGTGGCCACCGTTCGCGAGGTCGACGTCGTCTACAGAGTTGAGGGAAGAGCGACACAGTCAGCTCTTCTGCCAGTGGATTAAGAGAAAACACATCGAAGGCGTGGGGGGTAAAGACAGCCGTGCGACACAGTCAGCACAGAATCATCTCCAGCGACACAGTCAGCTCCCTACACCCGTTTGCCCACTGCAGATATACAGAGTTAGTAAGCAGGGAGGAAGGGGAGACGTACTGGGGCGTTCGATGTCGACTTCTTGGGTGCCATGCTGGTGTGGTGTGTTTCTGAGGTGAACGATGGTGAAGGAAGGATCGATGAACTGTGGGAACTTGGATTCGGAATTGAAAATCAACAATGATCTTACATCATCACGTGAGAGTTCAATCTCGCCCACACCTGCGTCAACGTAGTTAGCTAATGATTATTCCAATTCCACCTTAGTTAATTACCTGAGTTACTTATGTAACGTAGTCGTCTAATTCATTCCCAATTCCCAATTCCCAATTCTCACCTTTCTTTCTTGAACTCATCATCCCCACAACTTCAAATCTCTGTTGACTAAAATTATCTTATATTCTCCGCTTATTCTTTTTGCTATAACCGAGCTGGCGAGGTGACAATAGTTACCTGAATTACTTATGTAATGTAGTCAGCAAATTTATCTTTATCTTTATCTTTATCTTTATGGTGACCTGAGTTGCTTATGCAACGTAGTTAGCTAATAAATGTTCAATTCCGACCATTTTCTTTCAACGATATTGCACTTCCATTTAATTTTTTTGGTGTGGGGATGCGCAGTGTCACCAAACCGGGTTTGGCTGATGGTGGCTGTGCCGAAGTGATTACCTCCAAAAATCATGGAAAACACGTTTTTAAGAGGAAAACGCACGTGCTGAGCCTCATTTTGAGTGGGAAGTCTCATTAAATAGGGAAATATAGGATTCGTTGAGAAAACATACCCCAAAATGGCAATGCCAGCGTTGTTTCTGTGCACTGTAGCACGACTCAAGAGACTTCTAGAAAATTTGGTCTAAATAAAACCTGTACAAGGTAAATCTGAGTACTTTATCTCTATGAACCCAGGCGACAGGAAATTTCAGTGAGCGAAAAAGTTGCACTTAAAATTCACCCGCCAAAACACGTCTGATCGGTTATGTAATACATAATTTTCGACGCGTCGGTACGCGTCTCAAAGGCAGAACACGTCCCTTTAGCTTAATTTCTTTTGTAATTTCAACCCGACGTAGTGTGGTAGTTATATTTAATTTCTTGGAGATGAGAGAGTGGAGGAAATGCATATCAGCTCGTTTCACAAATCTGCGACACATTTGGCACATTTTCTGTGGCTGTGTCATTAGTCATCAGCCATCAGGACTCGCAGGAGTTGCGCATCCCCAATGTTAAGGTGAGTACTGTACAGATATGTTCAATTCGGATGTCATGTGTCACACTCTATTTTTTCTGAGACCGGATTTGAATTTTTCTCCAATTTTCCGAATTTTTGAGATTTTTCAAAAGTGAAAATTTCCAAGATTTTGTCCAAATTGAATATAACTGTACAGTAATTCAGGGAGATAATTTACTGGTATGTTACCTCCTGCCCCCAGAGGATTGGAATTGGAGTAATTATTAGCTAGCTATGTTATATAAGCAACTCAGGCAAATTTTGGCTCACTAGCTAGTTATAACTTACTGGTGTAATTTATCTATCACATTAATGATCACATGATCAATTTTCTGAAAAATCTCCATGCAGAGCAGGGAGCATTTTTTTTGGTTCTGAAGTTCTTCTGCTGCTCATTATCATTTCAAACATGTGTAAATCATGAATTAGAGTTCAAATAGAGTTCTACTAGTCAACATCCAGCATTTTGTAAAGCATGGTCAAGTCACGTGACCTGGGTACATTACTTGATTTTGTGAAAACTATGTTTGGCCTTGTGGTGGCCATCACAATGCTGGCAACCAACCACTTCTCCAGCCCACTTTCCATCCCACAAGCCTCTATTTTTTTTAAAAAAATTGAGCTTAAATTGACCAAGGGTCCCATCTTAGGAGATTTCATGAAAATGCTCACCAGAATGCCCATACAGCTGCAAGTTCCTGGGGACCAGGATCTGCCATGAGGCACCACTATGTTCAACAAAAATTGAAGCAGCAATTATAGATGTCAATGACTATACCAGTAAATAATTCTGCAGTAAAAAAAAACAATTTTTTACCCAGCCCTAAAGACCATCTATCCAGAATTATAATTAACAGCAATGCTGGCATGATGCTTGTTTGTATTTGGTCCCTGCCAAATTGAAATTTCAGTGGTTGCAAGCTTGACATATGCAATACACCCCACATAATGCAGGTCATGTGTACATCACAGCACTTCCCATTGCACCCTTATAGTAATACTTACACCTGTGTTGCATGTAGACATGAATTGGAGCACTGTAAGAGCATCTTTTAAGTCCTTGTGGGAACTGCAGGCTATAAAAATATACAGTACACATGACAATTTAAGATTTTCTTCCCTAAAAAGTCTTCTTCGCATCCTCTGTCCACAGGAACCATGTAGAGATTATAGCACACATGATCTGGCAGAGATTCAACATGTAAAGCACATCAAATGCATCAAAAAAGGATTGAACCCTGTCCAAAGTAGCAATCAAAGAACAAAGGAAAGAGCACCATACTACTGTGTCATTCATGTATATAAGCCTAAGGGATAGTGCTACTAACGTATGACACACCCCATTGTTGGGTAGCTACAAGGTTCAAATGTAGCAGAATACAATTGTTAGTGTTTCTGCCCAAAATGGGAGTTCAGAGATTTCTGATCACCCACGTGATCTATGGGGGGTGTATTGGTTGAGTCCACAAGCTTCTTCTGAACATTAGAGTTTGTATAGCACAATTGATGTTCACAACTGCCATGAAAAATGTATATAGGATCATTGAAATTATTTCTCAGCAGCTCTAGATCAACTTCACTCAGCTTGAACTTGGTATAGTTCATTTATACCAATTGTTAGTTCAGTCCTCTGCTCATTGTTCAGCCCTTGAAATCTGAATTACATGCCTTTTGACAGCCTGGAGTGATGCTTGAACCTTTAGCTCCTTGTTTCTGAGCTTGCTTTTGACTGGGACCTGTTTATTGAGTCTCCAAAACCACCTGAGTTCCAGGTCTAAACTGGCATTTGTCCCCAGGGAAGCTGCAATATCTGAGATGTTGAGATGGATTATTGGCTACCAGTGTTTTTTGAGTATGCAACAACAAATGACCGAGCCTAATGAGATATTCTTAAGTGCATGTGAGGTAAAATCATTTTGAGACACATTCATGTAATACTCAATCCTTATTTTTATGGCACTGATTTCTTTTGAGGGAGGTCATTTGTGGGCATTGACTAGTTTTTATATTTTCAATTTTCAATTTGAAAGTTCAATTTGTATGGTAGAATCGACCCAAGAAAAGATATTAAAAAACCAAAAATTAGTTGGCCTCATGACATGAAATACCCTAACATTGGCCAGTTTACATACTTTGTCAGGGTTCTATGGGCTGAGCAATTTACGATGAACTAGTGGCAAGCATGTGGGAATGTACAGTGCAGTTGAAAATTCCCTCTCTCCCCATTATAGTATTCACTCAATTTTCTCAGTAGACTAGATGGCTTGCAAGAAAACTGTTGATGAGATGTCACCATAAGTATTTACAATGTCCCTGCAAGTATATATTAAGTGAGAAGAAGGAACTCAGAACCATAACACACTTGACAACATGATGAATGCATGATTTTGGTCAAATACAAAATAGATTAAAGGAAATACAATGGTGTACAGATGTTGAAGATGAAAACAAGAGATCCATGAAATCCACAATCTGACACCAGCAGAAGAGAACTTTATCACCGACGTGGGACCCTCAAAGATCGCGGGCTTGAGGAGTTTGGAAGTCAGTAGCCATGCTTTCGATGATATCGTTGACAAAGCTGTTGAGGGTGGCCATCGCATTGTTGGAGATGCCAGTATTGGGGTGGACTTGCTTGAGGACCGTGTAGATGTAAGAGAAGTAAGTTTCTTCTCGCCTTCAACAGGTGCTGCGGCCTTGGAGGTTTTCTTTTTTGCCAATGCTCCTCTGTGGATTTGGCAGTGGACTTGGAAGCGGTAGAAGCAGGAGCTTTGCCGGCAGTCGAAGCGGGTTTGGGTGCTACTATGGATGGTCATCCACTTGGTGGAGCCAACAAGGTCGTGGTGGATCTGCTTGAACACACTAAATATGTAGGAGTACGTTTCTTTCGTACCTTCTTTCTCTTCTTCTCGTCTTCAACAGGCGATGCAGCGTTGGAGGTCTTCTTTTCTGCCTTCGCTCCTCCATGGATTTGGCGGCGGACTTGGAGGCGGTAGAAGCAGGAGTTTTGCCAGCAGTCGAAGTGGGTTCAGGTGCTATTACGGATGGTCATCCCCTCGGTGGAGCCACAAATGTCGTGGCGGATCTCCTGAGGACATTAAATATGTAGGAGGAGTAAGTTTCTTTCATACCTTCTTTCTCTTCTTCTTCTCGCCTTCAACAGGTGCTGCGGCCTTGGAGGTCTGCTTTTCTGCCTTCGCTCCCTCCGTGGATTTGGTAGGGGCCTTGGAGGCGGTAAAGGAAGAAGCTTTGCCGGCAGTTGAAGTGGTTTGGGTGCCGTGGTGTGAGGGCTTCGGTGGTGCGAGAGGGGCATTCTAAAGGATGCCTAATGTACCATAGACAAACGAACGACGCAATCGACATCGGGGTGTACAGGCGACAAAGTCAGCCTGGTAGAAATAAACGAGCGATGGAGTCGGCTTAGTAGACAAAGGGACGGAGTCAAGCCCTGTAGCGGGTACCTAGAGAGGGGGAAACCAAGGTGGACAGGCGACACAGTCAGCACGTAAGACATAAACGAGCGACGCAGCCAGCTCGATGGACAAAAGGCGACATAGTCAGCCTTGGAAATGGTGGGTACCTAGAGAGGGGAAAGATCGGGAGGGAAGGACGGACAGGCGACACAGTCAGCCTACGACATAAACGAGCGACGCAGTCAGCTCGATAGACAAGGCGACGCAGTCAGCCTTGTTGATAATTAGTTGATAAGAGGACATAGTGATTAATCGGACTTAGTGATGATTTGCAACGCCGATGTTTGTCAACACCGTGTTTGGCAACCACGTGCCATCCTAGATCGACTCTGTTTACCATTCACTCCTTCACACCACCACACCGCCGAAACGCCTGGGAGCTGACTTCGTCGCTCCCATCTCCATACTCAGCTGACTGTGTCGCTGAGTCCGGGTTTTGCTGACTGCGTCGCAAAACGAGAAGTCCTGGAACGTTCGCCACCCGCAGGTTGGTAGTCAGGAGCTCCCTGTGTTGCTCCAAAATTTCCAAGTCCAGCTGAGTACGTCGCTGGGTCCGAGATTTTCTGATTGAGTCCTAATGTCGCGTAGTGTCTGGGATCGCGCAGGTGTCTGAGGAGGTCCTCGAGTGACTGTCCAATTTCTCAGTATGTTTTCATATCTCCCTCTCGTGGTAGTACATAGGATTTACATATCTTATCTCATAGGTGTTCCCATTTCCAAATCAGCTCAACCCCATCATTCGCGTCGATTGCCCTGGGTGACTGGGAGACCAGATCCTTCGTTTACGTTTAACGCCTGACTCCCGGAGAACCGATCCCTGTCGATCAACACAACGAACCACCCTGACCGCATTTACGTGTGACGCCCGCAGAGTCCAGACCCATAGCCTGTATCCATAGGCGCACAGTGAGAAACACTATCGAATGTTACGGTCAGAGTGCGAATAACTATCCGGCAAAAAACCATTTCTACACCTTCTGCGTAGTACCACGCAGCGAGGATGACTACAGAAATCCAAGCAATTGGCGGTAAGTCTACAATCAGCGGTGAATCGTCGTCAATCGTTGAATATCTTTGCAGATCTCGCTAAATTCCAAAGGCACCCCGAGACTTCGTTTCCGTGTAACCTCCGCAGGCGAGACGCCCCTTACAGCCAAGCCTCGTCCATTGGACGACTCACACAAATCAACTTTAGGTAAGTCTCCGATCAGTGTAGAAATATTTTATTAGCACGTCAATCGTTAATTAGCCTCGCAGATCTCCCTAACCAACTCTAGGGACGAGGGAGGAGAATCGAGATTACCTACCCTTTATAACACGACTCGTACGGTTCTTCTTTCCTTACCCTCCCTACCACTAATTTTTTTCCCCACTAGAACGACTTAGAATGACAAAAAGAAAGCAGACCGACGAAGGAGGGCAGCCACCCAAGGTAAACATTTACTCTAGATTCGTTACTGGCCGCTAACAATTTAACAGAAACCCAAAGGTCGGCCTCCAACACGCAGCCGCTCGAAGAAAATCCCGCCCACTCGGTGAGCCTGCCCGCTTTCGACGCCTCCCCTCAACGTCGGGACAGCCGGCGCTTGGGCTGACTTTGTCGCCCAAGCTTCAAAGGACTGCTGACTTTGTCGCAATCTTCACAGCAACCTCGCTGACTATGTCGCGAGGTTGCTTCCCAGTTGTTCTGTGTCGTTGTGGGGACCATTAATGGATGCTTATTTGTTTTTACAGGGATGGAAGACCCAGTAGCCCTCGAGATATGCCACGTATGCAGCCAAGTGCGAGTGGCAACACGCCAGAGATGAACGTCGGCCAGCCAGCCATGTCTACCAGCGAAACGTAAGCATTTTGCGATGTTTCTTTAATTTATCTCATAGGGTATTTAATAGTGCTGCCCCTGCCCGTGTAACTCGCGCGAATACTCGGAATGGCCGCTCAGCTGTGACTATCGGTGACCACATGCAGCCCGCTAGGTCAGCCAGCGACCACATACAACCAGCCAGGGAAGCCAGCGACATACAACCAGCCAGGGGAGCCAGCGACCACATACAACCAGCCAGGGAAGTCAGCAGCCACATACAATCAGTGAGCTCAGCCAGCAACCACATACAACCAGCCAGCAGCCGCATACAACCAGCCATGTCGGCCAGCGACCACATACAACCAGCCACAACGACGAAAAGAAAG
>WNGK01004999.1_pt1 | contig 14107 bp, 15 predicted proteins | sample 5400601 | NCBI WGS metagenome assembly WNGK01 (sample SAMN13153376, study PRJNA577476) | soil metagenome | isolation source: 60 cm soil or saprolite under Garry oak tree replicate 1 | place: USA:California | collected 2016-06-15 | reverse complement strand
CCATATCGGTTTTCATGGCTTTCATGCCGTCGTTCGGCTTCAGCGAAAGCCCGCCGCTGTCGAACGTGATGCCCTTGCCCACCAAGACGATGTGCCGCTCCGCGCCTGGCGGCACATAGCGCAGTTCGATCAGCCGCGGCGGCCGGTCTGAACCCGAGCCGACGGCGACGAGGCCGCCAAATCCTGAGCTTGCGAGTTCGTCATCGGTCCACACCCTGATGCCCAGGCCGTCCTGCGCCGCGACATTGCTCGCGACGTCGGCCAGCCACTGCGGGCCCTTGCGCACCGACGGGGTGTTAGTGAGGTCCCTGGCCAGCGCCACCGCGGTCGCGAAGGTCACCGCCTCCTCGATCGTGGCCTCGCCCGGGGTACCTGCTCCTGCAAGCCGCGAGCCCTGCTCGTCGCCGGCCACGGTGACGAGCAACATCACCTCGGCGCCCTTCGCCTGGTCCGAGGCGGCGGCGGACTTTTCTGAGTACCGATAAGACCCGAGCAGCACGCCCTCGGTAAACGCCCCAGCCTGGGCGTCAGGCTGCCCGGTAACGACCGAGGCGACCGCACGGTCGCCGGGCCGCAGCAGCCGGCCCAGCTCGCCTCCGGCGCGGCGGAGCGCGCTCGCCGACCGGTCGCCGACGCCGAGCAAAACGACCCTGACCGTCGACTCACCGGCTCTGACCGCAGTCTGGGTGAGCTGCCCGGCCTTCCCGGTCAGCTGGACGGCCCTGGCCACCTCCGCCGCGGGGACCGGGAGCAGCGCGTCAAGGGCGGCATCAGCAGGCACCGCACCGTCGGCTCCGACCGGGACGACGACCAGATCGGGCAGCTCGAACCGGCCGGCGATCGCGGCACGCAGATAGTCTCCCGCCGTGCCGAGATCAAGATGGCTTAGCGGGGCAACAGCACTGATAACAGGCATCCGTCACACTGCTTTAGCCGACGGCCGAATCAAGAGCCTTGCCAAGCGCCTTAGCCTCGTCCGGCGTCAGTTCGACGACGAGCCGGCCGCCGCCTTCAAGTGGCACGCGCATGACGATCCCGCGGCCCTCCTTAGTGACCTCGAGCGGACCGTCACCCGTCCGCGGCTTCATCGCCGCCATCCGTCTCCCCTTCCTGTCATTGAGCCGCGCATGACCAGCCTTACCTCAGCGCCGTGCCGCCAAGCGTGTCGCCAGCCATCGGCTGCCCGGAGCCGCCAAGCCACATCTACCTCAATCGGTACCTCTATTATCGTTCAGTTCCCTGAGCTTGGTGGCATCGATCACCGTTAGACCGTCGCCTTGAGCCTGTCCTCGCATGAGACTGGGTCCGTGAACGCCCGATCGGCACTCTTCGATATTTACGGCGATCATCTGCTCTCCCGCGGCGGGCAGGCGCCGGTCGCGGGACTCGTACGGCTGCTCGCGCCGCTGGGAATCTCCGCGCCGGCCGTGCGCACAGCGGTCTCCCGGATGGCCAGGCAGGGCTGGCTGGCCCCGGTCAAGCTGCCGGGCGGCGCGGGATACCAGCTCACTCCGCGTGCCGTCAGCCGCCTGCGGGAAGCGTCCGACCGGATCTACCGGCGCGGCACGCCGCCCTGGGACGGCCGCTGGCACGTGGTCATGGTCGAGCGGGTGGCCGAGCGTGCAGCGCGCGGGCGGCTGACGTCGGCGCTCGGGTATCTCGGTTACGCCTGCGTGGATCGCTCGACCTGGATCAGCCCGCGGCCGTCGGTCGAGCTCGAGTCGCTGCTCGCAACGGAGCACGTGAGCGCCGAGCGGTTCCGCGCCAGCTATGACGGCGACGCGCTCTCTCTCGCGGCCAGGGCATGGGACCTCGACGGGCTGGCCGCTTCCTACACCGAATGGCTGGGACGGGCGCACGAGCTCATCCGGCCCGGTGACCAGGACCTGCCTGACGAGGCGGTGTTCGCCATCAGGAGCGAGCTCGTCCACGAGTGGCGGAAATTCCTGTTCTCCGATCCTGGGCTCCCGGCTGAGCTGCTGCCCGCGCGGTGGCCGGGACGGGACGCCGCCGAATTGTTTCACTCCGCGGCGGACCGGCTCTTGCCCGCCGCCGCGCGGTTCGTGGACTGTTGTCTGGTGGGCGGCACCGACCGCCCGTTCTGAAGTACCTGAGGAGAGCCCTGTGAGCGACAGCGTCCTGTTCGAGGTCGAAGACGCGATTGCGACGATCACGCTGAATCGGCCCGCCGCCAGGAACGCGCTGACGGCGGACATGAAGGCCGCGCTGATCGACACCCTGGCCCGGGCCCGCTCCGATCCGGGGATCCGGTCGGTGATCCTGACCGGCGCGGGTCAGGCGTTCTGCGCCGGGCAGGATCTGCGCGAGCACGCGGAGCTGCTGGAGCGCGGCGGCTCGCCGCTCGACACGGTGCGGCAGCACTACAACCCGATCGTCACCGGCATCGCGACGATGCCTAAGCCAGTCGTCGCCGCGGTCGACGGCGTTGCGGCCGGAGCAGGCGCCGCGTTCGCCTTCGCGTGCGACTTTCGCATCGCCACCAGGCGAGCCAGCCTGATGATGGCGTTCGCGCGGGTCGGCCTGTCCGCAGACTCGGGCGCATCCTGGACGCTACAGCGCCTCGTCGGCCTGGCCAGGGCAGCCGAACTGCTGATCCTCGCCGAGCCGATCACCGCCGAGCAGGCCCTGGCCATGGGGCTGCTGACCCGGCTTGTCGACGACGATGCCCTCGCCGCGCAGGCGCGTGAGCTGGCCGAAAAGCTGGCGGCCGGCCCGACGGCGGCCTACGGCGCGATCAAGGAGAGCCTGCTGTTCGCGGCCGGACACGGACTGGAGGACGCGCTGGGCAAGGAAGCCGAGCTTCAGGTCAGGCTCGGCGCGACGCTTGACCATAAGGCTGCTACGGCGGCGTTCGTCCGCAAGGAGAAGCCGGTCTTCCTCGGCGGCTAGCCAGCGGCAGCCGCTACTCCGCCTCCTGGTCATCGCTGGCTGAGGCCCCGGCGGTCGCCCGCTCGCCACCGCGGGCGGCCAGCAGATCCTCGTGCGCGCAAACGATCCGCTCCGCCGCCTCGACCAGATCGGCGACTGTCAGCCGGTCGTAGCCGCCCGCAGGCTCCTGCCACCACACGACCTCGCCACGGCACCAGATGGTGAGCTGACGGCTGACGGACAGCACCGCCAGGTCTCCGCCGGATTCGGTGACCGGGACCAGGCCCGAGCCCAGGCCTCGGTCCGCGAGTGCCGCAGCGAGCTCGGCGATCGCCCGGGCGCCGCGGGGCGCCAGTCGCTCGGAGCGGGCCAGGCCGCTCGTCGCCGGAATGCGGAGCGCGAACCACACCGCCTTGCCCTGAACCTTCCAGGCTCCGAGCCGACCGCGGCTCAGGTGATGACCCCAGTGCCCGGCTGACAGGCCGGCCACCATCTGCAGGCCCCGGCCACGAACCGAGTCGGGGCCCGCGGGCACGGCGGCACCTACCGGCAGTGGCTCGCCCGCGTCCCAGCCTGGCTCGGAATCAAAGATCTTGCAGACGATCTCCCGGCCGGAGCCGCAGGCCCGCAGGTAGAGCCAGAACTCCGGCATGCCGCTTACCGGCCTGTGGCCCTGGCCGCCGTACTCGATATTGCCGTAGGCGTTCATCGTGTTGGCCGCGAGTTCGCTGGCCATCGTCACGCCGTCGTGGATCAGATCGCCTGGCAGGTCGGCCCCGGCGAGCGCCTCCCGGAAGAAACGCCTGGCCGCACCGGCGCAGGTGCTGTCCAGCGGAAGCTGGCCGACGAAGCAGCCGCCGTGCCGGATGCTCGCGTCGGCCAGCCCGGACTCCGGAGTACCATCACCAGGCCCGTCGGCCAGCGCGCCTGCCTGGGCAAGCCGCGCCGCACGCGGAGTTAGCGAAGCCGAGAGCTCGGAGACCGGAGCCGCCTGCCAGGCACCTGCCGGAGCAGCATGTCCCGCGTCAGGCCGCGCGCCCGGACCTCGATCGGCGGGTGTCAGTAACATCCTGGCCCCGCCTTCCTCAAGTTCAGCATCTGTGAAACACAGATTACGAGTCATTTGGCACTCTTCGCAATGACCCCGGCAGATATAACCGTCAGGGCCATTGCCGCTCATATGATCATCTCGCTTGCCCGTTTCCACCCGATTAGAGCGATAGGAACGATTTGCGGGTTGACGTCGGCTTGCTGAGCGTAGAGTTGGATTAGCGGTGTACCTACCCAGGCTAGACCGCCAGGCGCCCCGAGACAGGCGCAGTTCGCAAAGGAATCCCCCCGAGGCTCCCTCCTCGGGGGGATTCCGGTTTGTCGGCCTGCAATCCCGACACTCTGGTCACAGCCCTATCAGCCGTTACGCACGGCGTCAGATGTCGTATCGGCCACTCTTGATGTCGGCGAGCAGCGCTGCGAACTGCGCGCGGCGGACAACGTGGACACCGTCGTCAATCCGGGCGCTGTCCCGGACGGCGACGACCTCGCCAAGATTGGCGGCTACCTCTACGCAGCCGCCGTTCGCATAGCTGGCCCTGGCCTTACGCCAGACGGCACGAGACAGGTCAGTCACGATTACTCCAGTCGCTCGGACAGCTGCTTCAGGTACACGGCCGTGTCCCTGGGCTCGAGCGCCACGTCGACGGCCCGGTCGAAGGCCTCGATGTAGCTATTCATGTACTCGGCATCGCTGACCTCCTGGATTCCGTGGTCATGCTCCGTGAAGACCAGGCTGGCCTCACCGCCGTCGTAGTCGAAGATCTGCACCGCGGAGAACAGGCCGGGCGGCGGACCATCGGCGAACCGCTGCAGGTGCAGGTGCACACCTTGGCGATCGCCCATCTCTGCGAGGTGCAGCAACTGCTCCCGGCGCTCGGCCCTGCTGCCCCACCTGTACAGCAGCGATGCCTCGGTGATGACCGCCTGAAGCTGGGGCAGGGTCCCCTTCTCACGTTCCAGGATCTGCTGGCGCCGCAACCTGGCCTCGGTCGCCCTGCGGCGCCAGGCCGGCGGCTTCCCGCCGGAGCGCATGAGCGCGTCGATGTAGTCGGGGGTTTGCAGCAGCCCGGGCACGACTAGCGGGAAGAAGACCCGGATCCGGGCGGCGTCGGCCTCGAAGCCGGGGAACTCGTTATCAAAGATGTCCTGGAAATCGCGCCACCAGGGCCTGACCCTGGCGTGCAGGGCCAGGGCCTCGATCTCCCTGGTAGCGAAATCGTCGGCCTCGTAGAACCGCAGCAGGTCCCTGATGTCGCTCATCTCGGGGCGCTTCCACTGGTTGGCCTCGAAGCGCCCGACCTTGCCGCGGCCCCAGTTCAACATGTCGCAGACATGATTTGCGGTGTAACCGGCGGCTAGCCGAAGCTCGGTCAGCCTGCGGGCCAGACGGAGCTTGGCGATGGTGGCGCCGTAGGCGTCATCGCTCATCCGTCAGCCTCCTCGTGCCCCGACAGAGCTACCCTAGCGTGCGTTAAGTTGCGATTCACAATTCATGTCCTCAATCGTTATGTAGGCAGATTCGCGAACTGCACAACGCCATGGACCATGATCGGTGTGCTTCGGCAGGTACATCATGAGTCATCCGCTGATCGGGCGCGAACAGGGCCCGGCATGACGGGCGCTCCGCGCGAGCTGGCCAGACCTGCGCGCAGCTTGCTCGGGCTGTCCGCCTTGCTCTCGGCGCGGTCCGCGATCTTGCTCGGGCGGCCGCGATCTTGCTCGGGCGGCCGCGATCTTGCTCGGGCGGCCGCGATCTTGCTCGGGCGGCCGCGATCTTGCTCGGGCGGTCCGCGATCTTGCTCGGGCGGCCGCGATCTTGCTCGGGCGGCCGCGATCTTGCTCGGGCGGCCCCGGCGCGCCCTTTCGCTGCCGCAGTCGGTCCACGCGCGTCGGCTTCCGCTGCCAGGCGTCATGGCCGGGCCCGCGGTCCGCTCGACTTGGCTCCGGGCGCCCGGTCAGTTCCCGAATCCCTCCGAGCCCGGCGCCGGGGCGGTCCCGGATGCGGGCCGGAGTTGGCTTCAGGCACCCCGACAATCCTGGATTCCATCCGACGCGGCACAGGGTGTCCCGCCAGGTCACGGGATTCCGGGCCAAGGTCCGCGCTAGGACCCGGCTCCGCCCGTTTTGCGCCTCTTGCCTACTTCGGCCGCGCCCCAGGATGTCCATCCTGCGGTCGCCAGATGACATATCACGACTTTGGTCACCGTATATCGCCTGGGTCAGCCGAAATCGGGCGCGATAGCAGTGCAAACTCGTGAAGTGTCAGCCAGCGCCACCGGCCAGGCTGGCAGGAGCGTCCTCAACTGCCCGAATCGGGCAAATGGACGGCCTGCGATGGCGCGGGCCCCGAGCCGCCCCGCCCCAGGCCCCGCTCCCGCTCCCGCTCCCAGCCCAGCGACAGCGCTGAACCCCTGCTGTCGCCAGAGCAGCAGCAGGGGTTCAGCGTTGTCGTCCGCGGTGGTGGGGCCGTCCCTGGCGTCGCCGAGACCTACCGCGTCTACTAAGGCCGCGTGATTGCGGCACCGGGCACCGGCTCGTCTGACTTCGCGGTCGCCGCGACCTCGATTAGCTCGCCGCGACTTCGACTGGCTGGCCGCGACCTCGACTAGCTGGCCGCGACCTCGATTAGCTGGCAAGGACGCGAGTTCACTCGGCCGGCCAGTCGAACTCTCCATGACCGGCACCGTCGATGAAGCACAGCCATTCGGTCCGGTCGTAGACGAGCACCCGTCCGGCAGGATCACCTGCCACGCGGAGCAGCACCCAGTCGGCCCGGCCGGGTCCCGCGCCGGAGAGGAAAGCCACCTCGAATGATCCGGCGCCTGTCCCGGACCGCTGCCAGTCCAGTGCGGCCAGGTCAACCCGGAGCCGCGCCAGAGTTGGCTTGGCCGGCGAGTCAGCTGACCCCTCGTCCTCGGCGGGCGGATCGACGGGAATAACGGTCACGGCCGGCTTGCGCCGAGAGGTTGCCTGGCCGTCCGCTGACATGAGGTCCCATCCTCCGACACGGCGAGACTCGCCGTTCACGACCTGCCGCGAGCGGCCAGCCCATTCTCCGACGTCCGCGGCAAAGCGATGATCGGGATTATATCGGGCGGTTTCCGGCCAGCGCCTTCCGGTCGGCGACTTTCCGGTCGGCGCCTGCGGGCCAGGGTCTTCAGGCCAGGTAGGCACCGCGGCGGAAGCACCCGGCCAGATGATCATCAACCACACCGCACGCCTGCATCGTTGCGTAGGCCGTGACCGGGCCGGTAAACCGGAAGCCGCGCCGGCGCAGGTCCTTCGACAGCGCCTTGGATGCTGGCGTCCAGGCCGGCACGTCGTCGAGCGTCAGTGGGATGACGGCCCGCTCCCCGGCGTAGTTCCAGACCATGGCGGCCAGTCCCGCAGGCAGGTCTAGCGCGGCGCGGGCATTGTTGACCGCAGCCTCGATCTTCGCTCGATTGCGCACGATTCCGGCATCGGCCAGAAGCCTGGCTACGTCGTCGGCGCCGAACGCCGCGACCGTCGCCGGGTCGAATCCGCCGAACGCGGTCCGGAAATTCTCCCGCTTCCGCAGGATGGTCAGCCAGGACAAGCCAGACTGAAAGGCCTCGAGGCACAGCCGCTCGAAGATGCCGTTGTCGTCGCGGACTGGCCGGCCCCACTCCTGGTCGTGATAGTCGAGGTAGTCGGCGGTGCCCAGGGACCAGGGGCAGCGGGTCTGGCCGTCTGGTCCGGCGGCCGCTCCTCTCAGTTCGGTGGCGATGGCTGGCCTCCAGCAGGACCGCGAACCGACAGCACCTTGCCGTCACCGACGCGAGCTGACTCCGGGCGAGCTGACTCCGGGCGAGCTGACTCCGGGCGAGCTGACTCCGGGCGAGCTGACTCGCCGATTGGTGAGCCAGCGCCTGACTCGGTACCTGATGACGAATCGGGCTCAGCTGACTCGGCGGCAAGCAGCTCTGTCTCCAGCGCCCCAGCGCCGGGAAACTCCAGCGCCTCAGCGCCGGGAAACTCAGCGCCAGGCACCTGCGCTTCCGGCCAGGCGGCGACGGTGGGCCCGGTGCCGCTCGCGCCGCCGGACAGCTGCGCTCCGAGCCACTGCACCTCCGCGCGCAGCCGGGCGATCTCGGCATCCCGCTCAGCGAGCCGCCCGGCCAGGACCTGCAGGACCTCGTCCGCACTCTCGGCCTGATAGCCGAACAGGCCGAGCGGCAGGCGCAGCCTCGCCACGTCGGACGCTGTCCTGATCCGCGGCGGAATCACCGGCAGGTCGCGTCGGGTTATCGCGAGCTCGCCGCCCCAGCCCATGGCCACAGCGACCACCCCAGTCAGGATCGCGACCGCAGCCGCCAGCAGCACGAAGTACACAACGAGAATCGTGCCACGGCGGCGCCGATGCTGACACCTCCAGGCCGGGCATCCCGCCGCAGATCAGCCTGAGCAGATCAGCCTGAGCAGATCAGCCTGAGCAGATCAGCCAGAGCAGATCAGCCAGAGCAGATCAGCCTGAGCAGACCAGCCAGAACTGACCAGGCCAGCCAGATCAGGCCAGCCGCGGCACGCTCCCCGGTCAGGCGTTGATGCCGTGATCGCGCAAGACGTCGTTCAGCGCCGCCTTATCGTGCCGCTCGCCCTCGGCGAGGCGCTTGAGCACGAGTACGCACGGCATGCCGAACTCGCCGCCGGGGAACTTGCGCGACCGGGTGCCGCCGACGGACACCGACCAGGCCGGGACCTCGCCGCGAGGCAGTTCCTCGCCGGTCTGCACGTCGATCACGTGCGTGGTCCTGCTCAAGATGGTGCCCGCGCCGACGACCGCTCCGGTCCGTACCCGAGCGCCCTCCACGATCATGCAGCGCGACATGATGGTGGCCTCGTCCTCGATCACGACTGGCACCGCGTTCGGCGGCTCAAGGACCCCCCCGATGCCTACGCCGCCCGATATATGAATGTTCTTTCCGATCTGGGCACATGACCCGACGGTCGCCCAGGTGTCAACCATCGTGCCCGAGTCGACGTAGGCGCCTATGTTGACGAAAGAAGGCATCAGCACGGCTCCCGGGGCCACGTAGGCACCCCACCGCACGATGGCGCCCGCGACCGCCCTGACCCCGTCCAGCCGGCCGGTCAGCGGCACCCTGTCGTGGTAACGGAAGTCGCCGACCTGCGACGGCACCATCGGCAGCACCCGGAAAGCCAGCAGGATCGCGCGCTTCGCTCGTTCGTCCACGACGACGGCATCGCTGTCGGGATCAAGCCAGGCCACCCGAACCTCGCCCGCGTCGATCCGGTCCACCGCCGCCGTGATCTCCTCGCGTGGCGCCGCATGATCCGGAGTCAGCGCGGCGCGATCCTCCCAAAGCCGGTCAATCTGGTCAGGCAGCGGAGAGGCGACCGGTGACGCCACCGAAGTCTTGTCCATGCTGAGCGAGCCTAGCGGGTGCCGATTGCAGGTAACTTCTGATGCGTGGCAGCAACTCGCTCTCGCCGGGTCGGGGTAGGAGCCGTTCTGGTCATCGTGCTCATCATCGCTGCCCTGGCGCTCGCGAAGCTCGAGCACGTCCAGTTCCCCGCGGTGGTCACCAGCGGCTGCGTGGTGCATGGTGGCCAGTTCCCGGTGTCCCTCGACACCGGTCAGGCCGGCATCGCCGCCACCATCGCGGGCGTCGCCTCGTACCACGCCATGCCGGTGCGCGCGGTTACCATCGCGTACGCGACCGCCCTGCAGGAATCCAAGCTGCAAGATCTCAGCTACGGGGACCTGGACTCGGTCGGCGTCTTCCAGCAGCGGCCTTCTCAAGGCTGGGGGACCAGGCGCCAGCTGCTCGATCCGGTCTACGCGAGCACGCGGTTCCTGGCCGCGCTGGCCGCGGTCCCGCACTATCAGCAGCTGCGCGTCGACAAGGCCGCCCAGGCGGTGCAGCACAGCGCGGACGGATCGGCCTACGACCAGTACGCTCCGCAGGGCGCGGCCATGGCGGGCGGATTCAGCGGTCATCGGCCGCATGACGTCTGGTGCTGGTACCCAGGGGGCGTCGGCCGCCACGCCAAGCTGACCGCGGCCGGAACGCAGCTCAGGAGAACCTTCGGCCGGCTGCCGATCGGCCATGCCGGCGACCCCGCCGCCCTGGTGCGGGTCCGCGGGAGTGACCTGGGGTGGGCCGTGGCGACCTGGCTGGTGAGCCATGCCAGTAGATTCGGTATCAGGCACGTGAGCTACCACGGCTACGAGTGGACCGCCGCCCATGGCAGGAAGGGCTGGACCAGCCAGCCGAAGGCCCGTCATGGTCCGGCAGACCGGTCGAGGGTCGCGTTCGGCTGATAGCCTGCCATGCCTGCGGAGCTGCCTGCATCGCGTCGATGCCGGGTCGGCTTCGCGCCGTCGGCCTGATTCCGCGATACTGAGTCTGGTGCCGCCCGCACCGGCACCGAGCAGCGGTTGACAGAGGAGTTTGTAAGTGACGTACATCATCGCCCTGCCTTGCGTCGATGTGCTTGACCGGGCTTGCATCGAAGAGTGCCCCGTCGATTGCATCTACGAGGGCGAGCGCATGCTTTATATCCACCCGGACGAGTGCGTCGACTGCGGTGCGTGCGAGCCGGTCTGCCCGGTGGAGGCCATTTACTACGAGGACGACGTGCCCACGCAGTGGAAGGACTACTACAAGGTCAACGTCGACTTCTTCGAAGATCTCGGCTCGCCAGGCGGCGCGTCAAAGACGGGAAAGATCGGCAAGGACCACCCGGTCGTCGCCGAGCTCCCGCCGCAGGCTGCAGAGCACTGATTAGTCGCGATAACGCAAATGGCGCTCGCCAGTGCCGGAACCACCGCCGGTCCGGTGGAACGGACGCTCGCAGCCCGGCTGCCCGGGTTCCCATGGGACAGGCTGGCGCCCGCCTCAGCGACCGCTGCCGCCTACCCCGACGGCATCGCTGACCTGTCGATCGGGACGCCGGTCGATCCGGTTCCGGCGGTCATCACCGAGGCGCTCAAGGCGGCCGCCAACTCCCCCGGTTACCCGCTGACCAGGGGAACCCGCGAGCTGCGGACCGCGGCCGCAGGCTGGCTGGCGCGCCGTCACCAGGTCACGGTCAGTCCCGACGACGTGCTGCCCGTGATCGGCACCAAGGAACTGATCGCCTGGCTGCCGACCCTGCTCGGGTGCGGCCCGGCCGACGCCGTCACCTTCCCGGCCCTGGCCTACCCGACCTACGACATCGGGGCCAGGCTCGCCGGAGCGCAAGCCGTCGCCACCGACGAGCCCGAGCGGTCCGATGGCGCTCCCGTTCGCCTGGCCTGGCTCAATTCGCCATCGAACCCGACCGGCCGGGTCCTGCCACCCGCCCGGATGCGCGACCTGGTCGGCTGGGCCAGGGCGGCCGGGCCGGTGCTGGCGTCCGACGAGTGCTACCTCGACCTCGGCTTCGAGGTGACGCCAATCTCCGTGCTGCATCCGGATGTCTGCGGGTCGTCGCACGACGGGTTGCTCGCGGTCTTCTCGCTGTCCAAGCGGTCCAACCTGGCCGGCTACCGGGCCGGCTTCGTGGCCGGCGACCCTGGCCTGATCGCCGCGCTGCTCGAGGTGCGCAAGCACGCCGGGATGATCGTTCCCGCGCCGGTCCAGGCCGCGATGACGGCGGCTCTGGGTGACGACCGCCATGCGGCGGAGCAGCACGCCAGGTACGCGAGGCGCCGGGCCACGCTCCGGCCGGCGCTGGAGCAGGCCGGCTGGGCGGTTTTCCACTCCGGGGCCGGGCTCTACCTGTGGGCAGCACACCGGGAATACGACTGCTGGGAGTCGGTCCGGGTGCTGAGCGAGATCGGCATCCTGGTGTCGCCGGGCGAGTTCTACGGCGCCGAGGGGGTCGGCCATATCCGGGTGGCCCTGACGGCGACGGACGAGCGGATCAGCGCGGCCGCCGCCCGGCTGCGGGCACTGAGTTAGCCCGGCCGCTCGTCGGCGCAAGAAATCGCCGCCACCGCCCTGAACTGCGCAATGAATCGCTGTCGGCGCGCATGAGGGGGATGGGTACATAACAGCTGCGGGCTTCTAGGCTCTTGGTGATCATCTGTCCTCTGGAGGCTCAATGACGTCGATCGACCGCACCCACCGCGTGTCGACGCATGCTCGGACATATCTGATGTGCCCGCCGGACTATTTCACGGTCGAGTACGCGATCAACCCGTGGATGCATCCCGATCACCCGGTGGATCTGCCGCTGGCGAGGCGGCAGTGGGAGCAGCTGAGAGCGACGTACCTCGCCCTTGGCCACACCGTGCATATCATCGACCCCGAGCCCGGACTGCCCGACATGGTCTTCGCCGCCAACGGCGCCACCGCGATCGGCGGCAAGGTGCTCGGCTCGAGATTCAAGCACCCGGAACGGCACCCTGAAGGCGCCGCTTACATGGACTGGTTCCGGCGCAACGGGTATCCCGTCGTCGAACCTGTCCACGTGAACGAGGGCGAGGGCGATCTGGTGTACACCGGCCGGGCGATCCTCGCCGGGTACGGGTTCCGCAGCGACCAGGCGATCAGCGGCGAGGCGGAGGAGCTCTTCGGCCTGCCCGTGATCAGCCTCCGGCTGGTAGACCCGAGGTTCTACCACCTGGACACGGCGCTGATCGTCCTCGACGAGTTCACGGCCGCTTACTACCCGGCCGCCTTCGACGAACCCGGCCAGGCGGCGCTGGCTGCTCATTTCCCCGAGCTGATCGAGGCCAAGGACGCCGATGCCGAGACGCTCGGCCTCAACGGCCTCAGCGATGACCGCAACGTCGTCATGCCCGTGCAGGCCGACAGGCTGGCGGCCGATGTCCGGGCGGCCGGGTTCACGGTCGTGCCCGTCGACCTGTCCGAGTTCAAGAAGGCCGGCGGCGGACCGAAGTGCTGCACGCTCGAGCTCAGGTAAGCGGGAGGTTCCGTGCGGGCCAATCATCTGACGGCGCAGCAGCTCAGCGCCCAGGCCGCCGCGCACAGCGCGCACAACTACCATCCGCTGCCGGTGGTGATCGCCGGTGCCGAGGGCGCCTGGGTCACCGACGTTGAGGGTCGGCGCTACCTGGACCTGCTCGCCGCGTACTCGGCGATCAACTTCGGTCACCGGCACCCGCGCCTGGTCGCGGCCGCGCAGCGGCAGCTCGAGCGGGTAACCCTGGTCAGCCGGGCTTTCGAGCACGATCAGTTCGGCCCGTTCTGCGCCGAGCTGGCCGCGTTGGCCGGCATGGAGATGGTGCTGCCGATGAACACCGGCGCCGAGGCGGTCGAGACGGCGATCAAGACGGCGCGCAAATGGGGTTACGAGGTCAAGGGCGTGCCCGCCGACCAGGCGGTGATCATCGCCTTCGAGGGAAATTTCCACGGCCGGACCACCACGATCATCAGCTTCTCGACCGACCCCGATGCCAAGGACTCGTACGGGCCGTACACGCCGGGATTCCGGGTCGTCCCGTACGGCGATGCCGAAGCCCTCGCCGCCGCGATGGACGACCGGGTAGTCGGCGTGCTCGTGGAGCCGGTCCAGGGCGAGGCTGGCGTGATCGTCCCGCCGGCCGGCTTCCTGGCCGGGGTCCGCGATCTGTGCACGCGGTGGGGCGCCCTGATGATCGCGGACGAGATCCAGTCGGGCCTCGGCCGGACCGGAACCACCTTCGCCTGCGAGCACGACGACGTCGTCCCCGATATGTACGTGCTCGGCAAGGCGCTGGGCGGCGGGATCGTCCCGGTCTCCGCGGTGGTCTCCTCGGGCGCCGTGCTCGCGGTGTTCAAGCCGGGCCAGCATGGCTCGACGTTCGGCGGTAACCCGCTGGCCTGCGCGATTGCCCGCGAGGTCATCGCGATGCTCAACACCGGCGAGTTCCAGGAGCGATCGGCCAAGCTGGGCACGCATATGCACGACCGGCTCAGCGCTCTGCCGGCCAGCGCGGTGCGGGAGGTCCGCGGCCGCGGCCTGTGGGCGGGCGTGGAGTTCGCCACCCTCGGCGGCCGGGACGTCTCGGAGCGGCTGATGGCCGCCGGGGTGCTGGCCAAGGACACGCACGGCAGGACGATCCGGCTCGCTCCGCCGCTGATGATCAGCCAGGACGACCTGGACTGGGCGCTCGACCAGCTCGAAGCGATTGTCAGGTAGCCCGCGCGGCCACCGCTCAGCCCTGCGTGCCGCCGAGCCCCACCGCTCA
>WNGK01014204.1_pt1 | contig 14108 bp, 12 predicted proteins | sample 5400601 | NCBI WGS metagenome assembly WNGK01 (sample SAMN13153376, study PRJNA577476) | soil metagenome | isolation source: 60 cm soil or saprolite under Garry oak tree replicate 1 | place: USA:California | collected 2016-06-15 | reverse complement strand
TGAATATAGGTACAGCCCAGCCGCACCAGCTCCCGGACTTCCTCACACAGCACCTGCACGACGTCGGCCAGGAACGCGTCCAGCGTCGGGTAGGCGGCAACGGAACGCTCCGGCGACCACAGATTGGCGAACAGCGACGGACTCGGCAGCGTCACCTTCACCTGCCGGCTGGTGCAGGCGCGCAGGAAGGTAAACTCCTCGGCCGCCAGGTTGCGGCGCTTGCGCACAGGAGCGATGACCGCCAGGTCCGCAGGCCGCGCGATGGTGACATCACCCACCTCGGCCGAGTGCCAGGCCCCCCACAGCCAGGCGCTGACGTCCACGCCGGTGAAGCCGTCGCAGGCGGCGGTGAGCTCGCTCTGGAACGACTCGCGCCGCATCTCGCCGTCGCCCACGACCGGCAGGCCGATCTCCTCCTGCATGGCGACGACCTCACGCACGGCCCGGTCCTCGGCCGCCTTCAACCCGGCCGGGGTCAGCTCGCCTCGGGCGTAGGCATCGCGGGCATCGCGCAGGAACTCCGGGCGGAGCAGACTCCCAACGTGCTCAACCCGCGCATCCACCGTCACAACGCCTAGCGTCCCACACCGGGCTTGCCCGGTTACCGCCGCTCACCGGCCACGGGCCCCGGAGACAGGCCGGGGCAGTCCACGGAGCCGGACTCACGCTCCGTGACCGTAGCGACGGCAGGCTAACCTCCGCTATTCAGCGCTGAACGTCGGCTGAGCGACCTGATGGCATTCCGATGGCGGTGATCTGGGCTTTTGTGTTCCAGCGGTTCGCGGGCGGGCGCACCTTATGGGTGCGGGACGATTCAGCGGCCCAGGCACGGAAGAGGGGACGGCCGCGGAGCGGCTGTCCCCTTCGGCGTTTAAAGGCGAAGAGCGCCCTGGTTCTGGGAGATTACGGGTTACCACGCCACGAAATCCCCGGACTGGAGCGCTCTCCGACATGCAGCATAACGGGTGGGACCATGCCCTCAAGGTCACCGCCAGCGGAACCGGGCTGGTCGGCCACGCCGGGGCGATCCTGCTCCGCAAGGCCGCCGACCAGGCGGGCCTGACCGGCCAGCTCAGCGCGGCGCTGCGGAAGAAGAGCACGTCACCGCTGCTCGACCGCGGGATCGTCCTGGTCTCGGTGGCGGTCTCGATCGCGCTGGGGGCCACCAGCATGAGCGACATCGCGCTGCTCGCCCACCTGGCCCCGGTCCTCGGGACCGCGCCCAGCGGCCCGACGGTCCGCCGCGCCCTGGAACTGGCCGGCGCCCCGGCCATGCTGGACAAGATCGCCCGCGCCCGCGCGAAGGCGCGGGCGCACGCGTGGGCGCTGATCGCCGGCACCACGGCTGGGTTCCCGTGGCTGGTCATCGCGGGCAAGACCCTGACCGGCTGACCCAAGGAAGGGGCTGCTCCCACCTGGAAGAAAGGCTATGGTTTCCACCCATTGGGAGCGTGGTGCCGGAATACCCGCGAGTGCCTGGCCATGCTCCTGCGGCCCGGGAACGCCGGCTCGAACACGTTCACCGATCATAAGGAGGTGCTGGCCGCCGCCCTCCGGCAGGTCCCGTCCCGGTTCCGGCGCAGGATCATAGTCCGCGTCGACGGCGCCGGCGCGAGCCACGAGCTCGTGAAGCACCTGCTGTCCCTGTCCTCCGCCCGGAAGACGGTGCTGTTCACCTGCGGCTGGATGATCACCGCCGCCGACGAGGACGCCATCCGGCAACTGCCTGCGGACGCCTGGAAGCCGGGCACCGCCCAGGACGGCAGCGTCGAGCAGGACAAGGGCGCCGCCGAGATCACCGGCCTGATGACCAGGGCGGAGAACTGGCCGGACGGGCTGCGCTGGATCGTGCGGCGCGTGAAGCCGTCCCGCCGCCAGATGCGCAACCTGACCGCCTACGAGAAGAAGACCGGCTGGCGGTACTCGGTCACCTGCACGAACATCCCGGACACCGGGATCGAGGGCGTCCCGGGCAGCCACCACCCGCAGTACATCGACGTCGTGCACCGCGAGCACGCCTGCGTCGAGACCGCCGGCGTCCGCACCGCGAAGGCCATGGGCCTGCGCGGGCTGCCATCGAAGACCTGGCAGGTCAACTGCGGCTGGGTTGCCGCGGCGAACATCGCCGCCGACCTCGCCGCCTGGACCCGCCTCCTCGGCCACTGCGACGACCCGGGCCTGCGCGACGCCGACCCGGACACGCTCCGCTACCGGGCCTGGCACATCCCCGCGAGGCTCGCCCGCCACGCCCGCCAGCGGACCCTCGCCATCAGCCCCGACTGGCCGTGGAAGGAAGCATTCCTCGCCTGCTGGCAGCGGCTCTGCGCCCTGCCGGCGCCCGCCTGACCAGCACGAACCACCCAGCCAACGCGAAAGGAGGACCACCCCGGCGCGGTCGGAGCCGGTGCGCACCCGGGCACGCCGGGCATCCTGCGCACCACCCGGCCCGAGGAGAAACGGACAGGAGGCCAAAAACGGATGCCTGCACAATCAGTAACCGAACCTCAAGCCGCCTGAACGATTGAGGCTGACATGACCCGATTCGCACTACGGGCCGGAAAAACCCTCATACCTGAAAACCCTGGAGAGCCCCCTGCGGGAGAGCTCGACAGGTTCCGTGACATGTACGAAGGTGGGCAAGTAATACAGAGAATTAGAGGGTTTATCTCTGCGCCCAGGGATATAAACATATTTTACGATCCCAGCGATCCTAATCCTTTGCTAGGGAAGTGGCAAAACCCCTTTGAAATCACTTGCCAGCCTGCGTTGGTGACGCAGCGTCAGATTCTGATCCAAGCGCTTCACGAGGCAGCGGATGCAAATACAGTCTTGAATGAGCTATCGGCCTGCTTCAGGAGGCTCCAAGATTATCTGCTAGTTCTCGAGTCAGAAGCGAACGATAACGTCAGCCGGCCGAATATCGAAAATGAACGTGATCTGCAAGTCCTCGTGCATGCTCTCCTCCGGCTACTTTATAGGGACGTACGTCCAGAAGATGCCGTCTCCAAGCAGGCGGGCGCAACTTCTCGCGTAGATTTCCTGATTAAAGACGCGGGAGTAATAGTCGAGACAAAGATGACCCGACCATCTCTCACTGACAAGCGGGTAGGGGAGGAACTGCTTATAGACTGGGGGCGCTATGAGCGGCACCCGGATTGTCGCGGTATTTTCGGCCTCGTATATGATCCTGGACGTTACCTTAACAATCCGGCGGGACTAGAGGATGATCTGTCAAACGATAGTGCGGATATTCCGAAGCGAGTGATTATCATTCGGTAGACGGAACTGACAACGACTGAAATTTGCTACGGATCAGATGCCCAAAGACTAATTTATCGTCCCAGGTTGCGCCGGACGAGGCATACCCCATCGCATGCTCGATGAAGCAGTCAACGGCCGAAGCTCGCGGACACGTACTCGCATACCTCGCAGGCGCCACCTGTAAACGATCCGGTGGCAGTTGGGCTCGCGGTCGATGGCTGAGCCGTGGAACGGGTCATGGAACGGGTCGCCGCGATATCCGGGTGCAATCAGCGCTTCCAGTGCGATCCGCCGTGGTTCCTGTGCAGGTCATTGCGTGAGTGCGAGCGACCAAGCCAATCATAAAACGTCGGCGGCGCCTTCGGCCTGACCGCCGCTGCTTTCTTGTGACTCGCCTGTATGGTAAGGGGTTTTTTGGGTGTGCGAGAATTGGCTGGCGTGAAGGAGGGTGGCGGTGTGCCAAGTGATGAGTTAGGGTTTTGCGACGCGTCCGAGTCCGCGGCCGGTGGGGTCTTCGAAGTCGCTGGCGGTCACGGCAGGACCGCGCCCGGCTGCATGAAGGATTTCGCCGAGTTCGGCGGCTGCCTTTGGGGTCATGCGTTTGCGCTGGACGCGTTCGTAAAAGAGTGTGTGAATGCTGACGCCGCGCGTGTACGGGACGGCGCAGGCGACGCGGCGGGCATCGTAGTCCTCGCTGAGGAGCATCTTGATGGAGGTAAAGCCCGCAGTAGCTGATCTGCGGGCGAGGGCGATGATCGTTGATTCTGCCCAGTGTTGCATGTCGTCGGTGAGGGTACGGCCGTCAGCGACGTCCTCTTGGGCTAGTCGGATGTCCTCGAGTTTTACGTAGCGTGCGGTATCCATGACCGTCCAGCCCGACTGCTGGCGGTTAAGGGCGGTTTTCGCGAGTCCAGCAGTGGCGGGGATGGTAGTACGGCGAGTTAGTTCGTCACGGACGATGTCGATGATCATTACACGGTCATCGCCGATCTCGTCCAGGACGACGGCTTCGATTTCCTCGTCGAGAGCCATCGATAGCAGTGAGGATGTGTCGAGGAACCAGACTCTCCCACTGGGGGTGCTCACTGGCTTCCGGTTCCGGCGTCGGCGTACATCACCTCGTCGAACAGGGCGTCGTCGTCGGCGCGGCCGAGCAGGACGGCGACGGTGTTCATGCCGACATGTCCGGCTTTCGCGGCTTCCAGTGCCGCGGCTACCAGCCGCGACGGAGGCCGCTGCTCGTGAGTTGTCTTCTCGGGACCGGGTCGTTCGCTGATGAGGCGTCCGGCGGCACGGACGAGTTCACCGGCGCGGAGCTTGTCGGCTAGGTCCCTCTTGGCCGTGACGGTCAGGAAGCCTGCTTCGACAATTTGCGATAGCGCGCACGGCAGCGAGACGCCGTAGCGGACCATCAGGTAGCCGAGTGCTGCGCGGCCACGGGCGTTGGCGGTGATGAGGTCGTCGCGACCGCAACCGAGCCAGACGAGGGTCGTGGCGACAGCCTTGAGCGGCAGCAGTAGATGTCCCGCGAACGCATTGACGCGCCGCTCGATGTAGGAAGTCCTGAACATGTCACTGAGCTGCTCTTCGATGACGTCGCGGGGATCGCGCAACAGATGATGCCCGAGTTCGTGCGCGAGAGTAAACCGGGTTCGACCGGTCGGATAGTCGGTGTTGACGACCAGCAGCGCCGCCTCGCCCTCATGCGCGCACAGCCCGTCGCTTCCTTCGCCGAGGGGACTGAGTGCGACATCGGCGGCGAAGTGCATCTCAACCAGCCCTGGAAGGTCTCCTATTTCGGCGATGCCGAGCTCGAGGATGCGACGCACCTCTTCGGCGAGGACGCGTCCTTGCCGCTGCGCTTCCGGCGCAGTACGCGGCGTGGTCGCGAACTCGGTGGCGACCAGCTGCTCTATTGCAGCGCCGCCGGGTGAGAGCTGTCGCGGCGGCAGTTCGCTGTACTTACCCAGCCGGGCCTCGGCCTGAAGGATTTCGATGGCGCGGGCCCGTGCACCGGACGTGGCGGATTCGAGGGCGGTCGCCGCGACCCGGTGCGCGAGTGCCAACGCCGGGCGTGCAGTGTCAGTCGCGCCGAGCAGCGTCGACAACGGCACATGCAGCGCCTGCGCCAGCGCCGGCAGTTCTCGCGGAGCGACCCGCCGACGGCCGTTCTCGATCTTAGACAGTTTGTCTCGGGTCAGCCCGACCTGCTCGGCCAACGCGGCCGCGTCCAGCCCGGCTCGGCGGCGTGCGGCACGGACTCGCAGTCCGACCTGCGCATCCAACTCCGGCACCTGCTCGCTGCCGGAGGTAGGCTGCTCTAGCGGCTCGAGCCCGAGCAGCGCAGCAACGTCGGCGTCAGCAGCGGTCGTGACCGTCTCAGCTGCCATGGGGTCCTCCTTGCTGTAGCGAGCGGTGCCTGTCGGGGATCCCACTTACCGTTCCCACGGTACCAGCAATCGCAACTATGCCAACGTGGTAATGCGACGATATGTTCCCTCGGTGCTGGACAAGGACTAGCGCCAAGCCCGGCGCCTGGATACGGCGGACTGTTTGGCGTACCTGCGGTTCGGGGGTCCGTGACGGCTTGAACCGGCCCAGCGCCGACCGAGCCGAACGTAGCCACCACAATGAAAGTCGGGTTGCCCATGCTCTCCCGCCAGTGCCCTCGCCAGTGGGGGATGCGGCCTCATGCGCTGCGAAGTCCTCACCCGGAGGGTACTCAACCTGACGTCTCTCGGGCTGCCTGGTAAAGAACCTTTGACACCGCTATTTTGTGGCGCTTGCACTGGCGGGCAGGTGGCGGCGGCCGCGGGCCGTCGGCGGTCCCCGGTCGGTCGCGGTAGCTCGAAATGAGAAGGCCGCGTAGTTCCCTGGGGTGGCTGACTGCGACGCAATGACAGCCGGAAACCTTGTCAGACGCGGTTGTGCCAACCGCTGCAAGAAGGCGGCGGGGAGGAATCCGTCGAGCGGCACGAGCATGTCCACCGGGAGTTCACGCATGTGGTGATCTTCCTTTCGGGACTGCCCGGGCGTGAGACGTCCCGGGCGGCTTGCTATGGATGCTGGCGCGGCCGGGTATTCCACATTGTCTTGAGGTTCTGCTGTTCACGGCCGGCTTGCAGTGCGCCGGCGGCCAGCGCGGCGGCTGCCGTTTGCGAGGCGAGCGGGTTGGCGCCGATCGCGGTCAGGGAAGCGCCGTCTGCTGCGATGATGCGCACGGTGGCGGGGGCGAGCGCGGCGACCTCGGCGTCGAGCAGGGCCTGCAGGTTCGGGTTGGGCGCCACCGGGCTGAGCACCACCACGACGTCGTGACCGGCGGCCAGGTCGGCGTTATAGGGCGAGTGCACGCCGCCGTCGGCATAGCGTGTGCCGTTGATCGTGACCAGGGGGAACACGCCGGGGAGCGCGCCGCTGGCGAGGACCGCCTCGAGCAGCCCGGCGCCCGAGGTGGCATCGAACACGGCCCGCAGGCCGGTCTCCGCATCGACGGCGACGACCGCCAGGCGCGTGTCCGGCCAGGCATCAGCCGGCAGGTGAGCCGCGACCATTCGCCTGCGGTCGTCCTGGGGAACCAGCGACGAGCCCAGCGCGGCGAAGTTGGCGATCCGCCTGACCGCCTCCTGCCTGTCCGGGGTCTCGGCCATCACACGCAGGACCGCCGCCATGAACTCCTCCGGCGCGACCGGGACCTCAAGGGGCGGGACCTGCGAGCGCTGGTACATCGCCACCGCCTGGTCAAGCCCCCCGGCGGCGAGCGCGGCGCCCGTGCGGGCCCCGGCTGAGGTGCCGACGATCAGATCGGCGTCGCCGAGGTCGGCGCCTTCCTCGCGCAGGGCGTGGATGATTCCCAGCATCCACGCACCCCCGGCGGTTCCGCCGCCGGACAGAACCAGCGCCCTGGTGTTGCCTGACATGCGATGATCCTTTCACCCAGCTCCCGCAACCGGCACGGAAGAGCCCGGCGCTGCCGCGGCGCAAGCCGCCGCGCCATGAATACCTGCCTTCATAGTCAGGTCAGGCGAGTGTGGCGGCGGTTCGGGGCCGCTCGCCGGCCTGGTCCTGGCTGGCGGTGCGCGGTACCACCCGGCGGGCCGGCTGGAGCAGGGCGCGGAGCAGGTCCTGGAGCAGGCGCAGGCCGTCGGCGGTCATGGTCAGGCCGCGCCAGCCCCGGGAGGCGCGGTCCAGCACGGCCCGCACGAGGGTGCGGCAGCTGCTCTCGCCGGGGAGCCGACCGATGACCTTGGTGCGGCGGGTCTCGCCGAAGGTCCGCTCGATGAAGTCCGGATGCCGGACGCGGTGCTGGTGCCCGGCGGGGAACCGCAGGTAAGCGGTCAGCCCGTCGCGGTCGGCGAGCAGGCATTTCATCGCCGGCGGGTAGGTCGCTGCGTACCGGCCGGCCATCTCGGTGATCCGGTGACCGGCGAGCTCGACGAGGCGCGGGCCGGGCTGGGTCTTCAGGCCCCCGGTGCCGGACAGGGCCCAGTAGGCGTCCTTGATCTCGGCCTGCATCCCGGCCGGGACCTTGGCCAGGACGTTCCGCGCCCGGTGGATGAGACAGCGCTGGCGCAGCGCCTTGGGGAAGGCCTGCTCGATCGCGGCGATCAGGCCGGGCGCCCCGTCGCTGATGACCAGCAGCGGGCAGGGCAGGCCCCGGTCCTTCAGGCCGGTGAGGAAGTCGTGCCAGGCACCGGCGGACTCCCCGGCGCCGGGCGCCAGGCCGGTGAACGCGGGCTTGCCGCCGGTGGTGATGCCCCAGGCAGCCAGGACCGGCTCGGCCGGGGAGCCGGGGTGCATCCGGAAGAAGCTGGCGTCCAGGTACAGGTAGTCCAGCGTGATGCCGTCCAGGCGGCGGCGCGCCCAGGCCTCGTACTCGTCTTTGACCTGGCCGCAGACCGACGACACCGTCGACGTGGAGATCGCCCCTGATCACCCAGCGGCCCGGCCAGGGCCGCCTCCACGTCCCGGACCGACACGCCGCGCACGAACGCGGCGATCACCAGCGTCTCCAGCGCGTTCGTCTTGGTCACGTGCGACCCGGACAGCCGCGACGCGAACGCCTCGGTCGTGCCGCGCAGCTTCGGCCGGGCCAGGGTCACCGGCCCGGCGGTGGTCGTGACGATCACCTCCCGGTACCCGTTGCGCGAACCCGGGCGGGCGTCCGCGCAGGCCGCCGCCCGCTGGTAGCGGTCCCGGCCGGGGAACTCGGTGATCTCGGCCTCCAGGGCGGCCTGCATCAGCAGCCGCGCGCCGAGCCGGGCGACGTCCTCCAGGATCTCCGGCAGCGGCCTGCCCGAGGCGAACAGCTCGTCGATGTGGCCGCGGACGCGGTCGGTAGGAGATACTCGGTGTGGCATGGGCGTAGGTCCTTCCCTTCGATGACTTGGCCGTCTTGAAGGGAACCTGCGCCCGTCTTGTCATTTACACCGAGGTTTGGACGTCACCGTGCCGTTTGTGCAGGTAGCGGCTGTACGGCGTTTGCGCATGCCTCTCGTAATGCGCCGCTGGCCAGTTTCCGAGTGGCGGTTGCGCCTCGTTGTGGCCACGTACTGACGCGCCAGGACGTTGCCAGTCGTCGTTGGGTTATGAGCCGTGCGACGGCCGTCTCTGCCGTCTCGTGGGGTCTCCGATCGCAGCGTCGACCTCGGCGGACTGGCGATCCGAAGTCATGGCAGGCCTTCCGCGTCTCCTTCGTCTCAGCCCGTTCTGCCGCGTCTTGCGCACAAATCCGTGCACAAGACGCGGCCTCTCAGCTTCGTGGTCCTTCCGGCGTGGCACCGCCGGTGAAGGCAAGCTGGCCTTGCCAATGTTCCTGCTTGCTGTCTTGGCGAGCCTGAGGCGCATATCGGCCTGTTTCGACGTAGTATTCGGCGGTCGTGTGGGACAGTCCGTCCGGGACGCCTGTGACCTCCATGTTCGCAGGAGCACTCCACATCATTTCCGAATGCTTACGTCTCGACGAATCGCACTCTAGATGACGCAAGGTTGCCTACGCTGATGTGTGCGTAGTTACCTCTGGGGGAAGCTGTGCAGACGTGTCCTGTGTGCGGAGGCTGGGATCAAACGCAACCCGTGTTGGCCGTTGTCCGCTCCCAGACGTTCTTTGGGAGTACAGCGGGCAACTCCATTGGCGTTGGCTACGGGCCGAACGGGATGATCCCCGTCGTCGCCGCCAACCGGACGGTCATGACCGGCGCAACTCCGCTCGCCCGCATGCTGACGATCCCGGCGCCGCGGCGTCCGTCGGGCATGCGATTCCTGGGCTGTGTGCTGACCGTCCTGGGCGCCGGTCTGGGGGTTCTTATCGGCATCGCCTCACGCGGGCAAGAGGCCCACCCCGTGTCTATGTGGACATCGCTATTCGCTGGCCTGTACATCACTGCAGTGTTGTGGCTACCCGGTATCCTCCTTACTATCTCGGGGCACTCGCGCCTTCGCGCGTACCTTCGCGAAGGGCCGCTTCGTGAAATGACGTGGAGGGTGTGGTCGTCGGCCGGATACTGCATACGGGATGATGTCGTGTTCCTCCCGGATGGCACTTATGCCGCTCCTGGGCAGGCCAGGTCCATGATGTATAACTCCGCGTGCCAGATGCTCTCCCCGCAATCCTACTCGGCCAAGTGATCTGCGCGAACGCATCCGCGCCGGGCACTTTCCCAGCCGCGGCTGCGGTCCTCATACGCCGCCTCTTCCCCATCAGGCTGACTGCTGCCGCCCTATTCGCCGGAGGGTAGGTGTCAAGGGCGGCTTCGCGTGTACCTTGACCAGGCACTCTTACCTGCGGTCGTTGCCTGCGGGCACAGAGGCCCTTGACGCCGTACCGGAGGCGTATCACAATCCGGCGGCAGTCTGGTGGAGGGGCCTTTGCGCCTTCCGCCGTCATCCGCGACCAGATGGCCAGCGTCAAACCGGCCTCTGGCAGATACCCCGAGACCCGGCGTCAGCAACGACGCATACGACAGGGAGGATCATGACGTCTGACTGCCGCGTGTCCGGGACCGAGCGCCGGAGGACCGCTGTCAAGGGACATCGGGACTTCCCTGTGGGCGGACAGCTGATCTCCTTGCGGGTGGACAGGTTATGTCCGTGCCGGCGGTCAGCTGATCTCCCGGCGGGTCAGGTCAGTGGCGTCACTCCCTTTCCTGCGGTGGCCTTGGCGAGGCGGAGGCTGGTGCCTTCGGTGAGGACGAGGTGAGCGTGGTGCAGCAGGCGGTCCACTGTCGCGGTGGCCAGGGTCTTGGGCATGATCGTGTCGAGGCCGCTGGGGTGCAGGTTGGACGTGACGATCAGGGACCGGCGTTCGTAGGCGGCATCGACGAGCCGTTAGAGGGCTTCGGCGGCGGCCTGCCCGGCGGGGAGCATGCCGATGTCGTCGATCGCGACCAGGTCGCAGCGGGTGATCTTGGCGATGGCCCTGGCGGTGGTGCCGTCGACGGCGGCGCGGCCGAGGGCGGCGGTCAGTGATTCGAGGGTGAACCAGGCGACCCGCATCCCGGCGTCGATGGCCTTGTGCGCGAGGGCCTCGGCGAAGTGCGATTTCCCGGTCCCGGACGTTATCCACGGGACCTGACGCGCCCTCATCTATGTCTTTAACGATCACCGTGTTCGGGTTCCGTCATCGTTGTGTCCCGGTTATCTGCGGGACTTCAGCGACGAGAAGGAACGATGACGGTGGCTTATGGGCTGGCGGTGAGGCCGCCTGGGGGTGTTCGCACGTGGACAGTGGTCGACGCGTCCTACCAGACGGTGGGCCCGGTCGAGGAGTGGCTGGAGGCGCACCGGCATTCGTGGTCGCCGAATACGGTGCGCGGCTATGCGACTTCGCTGGCGCAGTGGTGGACGTTCCTGGAACAGCGCGGGGACGCTGCCAGGTGGCAGGAGATCGGCGTCCCGGCGGTGACGGGGTTCTTGTCGTGGCTGCGGAACGGACGCACGGCCGAGTATGCGCTGGCCGGTCCGGCTGAGGCGCCGTCGGCGGAGACCCTGGAGGCGCGGCTGGCCGCGCTGATCTCGTTTTACCGCTGGCATGAGTCCGTGTATTCGGTTCCCGTCGCGGGGCGGCTGATGCGCGGGTCGCCGCGCCGCAGGCCTGCCCGGGGTTTGCTGGCGCACCTGGATGCCCGGTCTGCGCCAGGTCCGTCGTCGCTGGTGCGGGTCCGCCGCGGCGGCCGGCGTGACCGGCCGCCACTGCTGCTGCCCCGGGAGATCCAGGCCATCTTGGACGGGTGCGCCATCTTCGACGAGGCGGCGGGTGAGTGGGCGGGCAATTTGCGTGACCGCCTGCTGTTTTCTCTTCTGGCAGAGTCCGGCATGCGGCTTGGTGAGGCACTTGGCATGCGGATCAGCGATTTTGTCATGGGGCGTGGCGGTACCGGCTATGTCGAGATCGTGCCGCGGCCGGGTAATGCCAACGGCGCGCGGGTGAAGATGATGCGTCCCCGCCGGGTCTATGTCAGCGGGGACCTGGAGCGGCTATTCGGCGACTACCTGACCTGCCTGGCCTGTCGGGCGGCCGGGCTGGGCATCGGGATCACCGGGGACTGGCCGCTGCTGGTGAACCTGGAACGCCAGCCGCTGCTGGCGGCGCTGGGCGAGGGAACCGTCCGCGACAAGGTCACCTCGCTGCGGAGGAAGGGCATCGGCCCGCCGGGATGGACGCCGCACTGGTTCAGGCACTCCCACGCCTCGGCGCTGCTACTGGCCGGGACCCCCGACTGGGTAGTGTCCCGGCGGCTGGGACACGCCCACGTCCAGACCACGCTGGACCTCTACGGCTGGGTCCGGGAAGACGAAGCGCTGCAAGCCGCGGCGAACTGGCGGTCTTATGCGGCTGCCTGGCAGGTGAACGGTGAGCGGTGAGCGACGCGGTCTTCTTCGCCCGGCGGACGGGCTCGACCCGGTTCAGCGGCTATGGCGGCAGCTCCCGCCCGAATGGCGCGGCCCGGTCATCGGCCCGGACATCGAGGGCTGGGATTCGATCACCGAGAACGGGGACCGCCGGATCGACCTGACCGGCCTGCCTGACCCGTTCCCCGCCGAGCTGGCCTGGATGGCACACTGGCAAGCCGCCGACGGCACCAGATGCTCGGTGCTAGCGATGAACCAGCTGGCCAATATCCTCCACCGGGCTATCCGGGAGGGCCATCCTTTCCCCGCCTCGATGCTCGTCATGGACTGGGAAACCGGCGCGGCGCTGCAGGGCTGGTTCTATGCCACCCGCTGGGGGCGGCTGACGCCCCACGGCAGCCGCGCCCGGCTGCGCGTCATCTTCCGGTTCGCCCGCCTGGCCCTGCTCGCCCGCTGCTCCGATGGCCCGTGGTGGTCGCTGGATGACTGGCATCCCCGGTGCGACCTGAGGATCCCGCTGAGCCGGCACGAGCCGCAGGCCCATTACGGATGCTCACCAGGGCAGATCACCCGCCCGTGGGTGCGTGACGCGGTCAAATGGCATCTGGGGACGATGCTGGAATCTGGTGCCCTGCGGTGGTCGACGGTCAGCCAGGAACGACTGCCATGCCTGCTGCGCTTTGACCGCTGGCTGACGGCTGCCTTCCGTGACGCCCGCGACGTCCTCGGCGAACCGGCGGCAGCCGCCCGGCAGGCGGCGGCGTTCCGCCGGTGGGACGCCGATCCGGCCAGCCGGTCCGGCTGCAACCGGCAGCGAGCCGAGGTGGTCCATCCCAGGCTGATCAACGACGACCTCAGGGCCGTCGCCGAGCTGTTCGCTTTCGTCGCGGCGAACCCGGCCGAGGCCCGCGCCATCCTCGGGCCGTCGCCGTGGGATGAGCTCACCCAGGCGCACGCTGACAGCTGGTTCCGGCAGGTGACCCGGATCCCGCACCGGCCCGCCCTGACCGACCGCTACTACGTCGACGATCATGCCCTGGCGCAGATCCCCGCCGCGCTTCCCCTGCTCGGGCTGCCCCGCGGCCAGCAGATGCCGATCACCCGCGGCGACGGCACGCAGGTGCTCGCCGGCGGGCTCGACGACCCGCAGGCGATGCGCATGATCCTGCTGCAGATCCTTACCGGCCGGCGGGCCAGCGAGATCCGCACCTGCGACTTCGACTGCCTCTCGCCCGTGCCCGGCAACCCCGTCGCCGCGGACGGCCAGCAGATCGCCCGGTTCAGCTACGCCCAGAGCAAGATCGATATCGCCCCGGACAGCATCCTGGTCGACCGTGAGGTCATCGCCGTCATCGAAGAGCAGCAGGACTGGGTGCGCGCCAAGCTGCCCGGCATCACGCCGCGTTACCTGTTCCTGCGGCGCACCGGGAACAACCGCGGTGACAAGCCTTACACCTCCGGCACCTACAACTGGATGCTGCGCGAGTTCAGCGACATCGCCCAGATCACCGACAGCAAGGCACGGCCGGTCCGGCTCAGCCACACCCACCGGTTCCGGCACACCAGGCTGACCCGTCTCGCTGAGCTCGGCCTGCCGGTCCACGTTCTACAGCGCTATGCCGGGCACGCCAGCCCGACCATGTCCATGCATTACATCGCACACCGCGAGGAACACGCCGAGCAGGCGTTCCTGGCCACCGTCAAGCTCAGGGCAGATGGGACTAAGATCGCGATCTCCCGCGAGGACCACGACATTCTGCACCTGTTCGACCGCGCCGACCGGCTCCTCCCGCACGGCTGGTGCCTGCTGCCGCCGCTGCAGACCTGCGACAAGGGCAACGCCTGCCTGACCTGCGACCATTTCCGTATACGTTTCCCGTGTTGTTCAAGGTCGTGTTGTCGATGCGAGGGGCGCGTGTGGTGGAGGAGTGGCAGTTGTTCTGGGTCGGTGGCGGCGATGCGCCGACAGCCCCGGTCGGCGATGCGCCGGCTGGGTGGGC
>WNGK01009105.1_pt1 | contig 14112 bp, 12 predicted proteins | sample 5400601 | NCBI WGS metagenome assembly WNGK01 (sample SAMN13153376, study PRJNA577476) | soil metagenome | isolation source: 60 cm soil or saprolite under Garry oak tree replicate 1 | place: USA:California | collected 2016-06-15 | reverse complement strand
AGCAGTGGAAGTTCGTGAACCTGACCGAGCATCATCTGAGCCGCGAAGGGCAGTCGATTCCGCCGCGCAGCATCATGGTGCGCAACCAGTGGTATCGCGGCGAGCTGTGCGCGGTCCCGCCCGGGCGCCGGAAGAGCATCCCCATCCCACAGCTGCTGTTTTCGGTGTTGCACACGCTGAGCCGCACCAAATCGAGCGGCTGGAATGACTTCGTGCTGTCGACCAAGTCGGGCCGCCCCATCAACCAGATCAACCTGGCCGCGCGCCGTCTCAAGACCATCGGCCGCGAGCTCGAGATGCCCTGGATCTCCTGGCAAGTCCTGCGCCGCACAAGAGGCGTCCTAGCCTACGAATTTGGCACGCAGATACAGCACGAGCTGGCCAAAGCCCTGCCGCCCGCCTCGACCAGCCCAGTCGCCGTCCTCAGCAAGATCATTGAGAAGAGGCGGGTCTGAGCGAACTTCACTTCACTAGCTATCCTGGCGCTCGACGGCGCTGACTCATAGCCACCAATACTTGCCGAGCAGCTAGTTATCAGACGTAGCTGTCGGACTTGGCCGTCTCGAGGCGCCGTTCTGTCTCGCCCGATCGGCAGCGTTCAAAGCAGCTTATTGAGGATTCGTCGGAGAAAACCCCGGAGCACCCGTGTTGACCGGCGGACCCGACGGAGGAGGAACGAACGGCATCCCCATCGTCGCTCGATCGGTCGTCGGATCGTAAACAAATTCCCACTCATTATAGTGGTCCTTGGTTTTGTACACCAAGATGGACTCTTTTTCAGGCGCGGGCGCGAATCCCATGATTCCGGCCCCGCCAAGCACTGGACCGGCGTTCGGCAACCCGCTATTGGCGGATGAATCGCCGTTGCCGCTTGATCCGAACACGCCAGTACCACTCGCGATCGGGGAAGCCCCTACGATGCGGTTTCCGCCAGTGGCGGCCGATCCCGTCAGCACCGCGGCTCCCATGGTCAGTGGCCGGCCAAAGTATCCCATCGACAGCGGCGCCTTGTTCTGCCCCATAAGAACGGGAGTCCAGTCGTCTTTACCGGTAAGCGGGTCCACGTAGCGTTTGCGGAGGAAGCGCTGCATGTTCGTATCTTCGAGCGCATCGACATTGGGCGGGAATTTCCGGAACTTGCGATAGTAAAGCTGCACGGCGCGGATGTACTGCTGGCCCCGGTGCATCGTTTCAATTTCCTGGTCCCGTTGGATGTCTTTGCGCACCTTGGGAACTGCGGCGGCCAGTAAGATCATCATCACAGCAAGCATGATGATCACCGCGGCGAGAACATACCCCTCTTCCGCGGGGCGGGGACTCCGGGACTTCCGGGTTGATCTCATCGCGATCGGCTCTTCTAATTTGCCACGGCAATGTTCTGCGTGAGGTTGTGAGTAAGGTCCGTCACCTGAACGCTGGCAGGTTGGATAACTCCGACCCTGAACCGATGGAACATGATGTCACCGGTCTTGGCCATGAACATATCGTCCCCGTGGGTGAAGAGCGCCGTATAGGTCTTATCCGTGGTCTGGGCAAATCCCAGATACTTCAGATCCATCGATGGAGGCTTCGGCGGCTCGACCACCAGCGGTAGCGACGCGGCAATATCACCGGGCCGCCCGGAGGCAAGCGGAGTTTCAACCACCACGGGCGCCGCCACCGGCGAGAAGACATCCCTGCCCGTGCCGGAGTATTCCACCAACTCGCTTCGGTCCAGCTCATCGATCCGAAGCACCGGATCGAGCCGCGACCGAGCCGACTTACGCGCTGGGTTTGCCGCGTGAGCTGCGGCCACCGGCTTGATTGCCGTATGCGCGCTCGACGTTCCCATCGAGTTATAGATCTCCCAGCCGGCGATGGCACCGAGGGCGATAAAGAGGCCAACTACCAGTTGAACCTGGCGCTTGTTTTCCGTTCCCACAGAGATGGCCATGTTAGTTGCCCCCCCTTCCGGTTGGAGATGTCGAAGAAGCTGTTTCGGCGGCCGGCCGAGTAAGTGGAAGTCCGCTGGCGGCCGCGTCTGCTGTACGCAGCCAGGTGGAAACTCGCAGCCGTAAGTTTGCCTGCCCGCCCTGTTGGCCGTTGAGCGACATTGCGCGGATCACAAAGAAGATTTGATCGCGCTCCAGTCCGTTTACGAAGCGCATCATCTGCGGGTATTCCCCGCTGATCGAGGCCTCCATCGATATCTCCGTCAAGTCAACGCCAGGCGTTCCCTGCGTATAGGAAATCCGTGACAACTGGGCTCCCGACTTCGTCTCCAATTCAGCGATCCGCGTGGCAAGGAGTGAGTAGTTGGCCGGAATCCTCTCGGAGTAGAACGTCCCGATCCGACCCCTTATTGCCGCCACCCGCTTGTCAAGCCCGCGCAGCGGAGTCGTGTCCTGCTTCAGAGATTCCAATTGCGCCCTCTTGGCTTCAAGGGTCCGTGTTGCGCTCGAATCCGTAAAGGTCCAGGCGTAGCCGAGCCGCAGAACCAGCCCCGCCACGACCAGCGACAGTACGGCGATTCCCGCCACGTGCCAAAGCATGGGTGAGCGCAAGCGTTCGTTCAAGGTCGAACGACGATCGCTTTTCATTTCGAACCTCCGGGACGCGTAACGGGCGAGCTCTTCGCCTTGGATGGTTGCGCCTCTGCCGGCACAGCGCTCACCGAGGGCAATATGTTGTAATCCGTCAGCAGGTCCAGGTCCTCAGCGCTCGAGGCGCTCACCGCCTGCAGCCTTCCATTCGATCCGCCATTCGACTCGGGGCTCTCTCCCTGGATCCGGGGAAGACGGAAACGATCGGAATGCTCCATGTTTTCAACCAGCCGGATGTTCTCCGCGCGCGGGCCAAGGATCCTCAGATGCAGAATGACTTGACCGTCCTTCGAGCGGACCGGCTCAATCGCAGTGACCTGGACAGGACCCGGCAGAACGGTTTCCAGGTCCTTCATCACCAGAGTCCACGAGAAGGCCTTCTCATCGAACAGTTCGTTGAGAGCATCCGTCTCTTCCAGAACCTTGGCGTTTGCCGGCTGCTGCATCATGGTTTCGTAGCTCAGGCGTTCGTTCGCCATGGCCGTGAAATCAGCATCCAGCAGATGAGCGCGGTCATAGGCGCGTTGATCCCGCTGCAGCACAAAGTGCAGGATCAGTCCCAGCGAAATGGCGACCAACGTCAGCACGCCCATCGCGATCCGAAGGCGTTTGAATACGTCAGTGAGATCCGTGAACGGACGGGATGCGAGATTCAGTGTGATCTTCATGGGTTTACCTCACCCCCACGTCGCCTGCCTTTGAGGCAACTTGTGCGGGGCTGCTGTCGCAAATAACTCCAGAGGCCAAGATCCCGGCGCCGCGATCGAGCCGGCTCGCTTCGCCGCTGTTTGTCCAAATCAGGCGAAGCCGATCGAGCTGCTCGCTACGGATGGGGTAATACACGCTAGGACCTCTCTCAACCCGGACTGCGGCCTGCTCTCAATGAGCGAAACATCCTGAACAGAGACCAGGCATACGGCACCTTACCGATTGACTTGCGGACGCTGTTGGGGAACCGCAGCCGGCTTGTCAGCTGGTTGCGGCGGTGTTTGCGGGGGCACGGTAGCCGCCGCAGAATCCTTTACCGCCTTGCGATACGACACCGAGTTCGCGTTCCCCAGGTCAACCATCTTCAGGTTGTCGTCCGTGATTCCAGGCGTCCGGATCACATGGGGAATGATGGCAAAAACGATCTCGCTTTGGTTGCGCTGCTTGTTCTCCTGTCCGAACAGGTACTTCAGAATTGGAATCTTGCTGATCAGGGGATAGCCGCTCAACGAGGTCGTCTCTGTATCGTTCAGGATGCCGCCGATCAGGTTCACTTCGCCGTCAGCGAGGCGCGCCTCATGATCGATCGTGCGTTGCCCGATCGTAGGCTCCGTCACGCCATCGATGGTCTGTTCGCCGGTGACCGACGAAACTTCAAGCGACATCTTGAGCGTCACATCGTTTCCGGCGTGGACGTAGGGAGTGATGTCGATCTTCACACCCACATCGATGTACTGGAATTGCGTGTTGACGCCCTGAGTCAACCCACTCTGGAACGAGCCGGTAGCAATCGGAATACGATCGCCAATCTTCAGCGAGGCCTTCTCGCTATCCATCACGCGGATCTCGGGCCGTTGAATGACCTTCGTATTGCTATCGGAGGCCAGCGCGGTAAAGCTGGCTCCGCCCACCGAAACCGCGATGTCGTTCGCGCCCAGCCCGGCAAAGGAGTTCAGATTGAGACTGGACGATCCGCTGGTAGAGCCGCCGGGGGCAATCGACGCGCTCACAGTCGTCGGAAGATTCGCGCCGAGCGTACGGATGCGGTCGCGGCTCACTTCCATCACGATCACTTCGATCACGACTTCCGACTTGGGCTTGTCGATGTCCGCAAGCAGCCTCTGCGCCAACACCATCTGGTCGGGTGTTCCGCGAATCGTAAGCGAGCGGAGCTCCGGCGTCACCTGGATGGCTTTGATATCCAGGATTCCCTTCAGGGTGCCGGCCGCCTGTTGAAGATCCGCTGCGGTCGCGGCATTACGGAGGTAGAACGTCTTCATGACGCTCTGTTCCAGTTCCTTGCGCTTGCCGCTGTTGTCAGCCGCAACCATAATGGTGTTCGAGGAGAGCGGCCGCCAGAACGTCTTCGACTGCACCGCAAGCATATTGAGCGCTTCGCGGACCGTAACATCCTTCAACTCGAACGTGATCTTCAGGGGTTTGTATTCCGGATCCACCAGAATATTGAAGCCGCCCAGCTTGCCAATGGTCTTGTAGATGATATCCGTGGTGGCTGTCATCTGGATCGACACGGGGAAATCCGACTTGAATTCCAGCGCAACAGGGCCGGCGGCTTCTCGCGCTTCCTGCTCCAGGATGGTGTCTTCCTTCGCCTTGGGCGCAGACTTCTCGCTGAGCTGCTTTTGAACCTCGTCCGTGGACCTGCGAACCTGGCCCCTAGCTTCGAAGTTGCTGGGGTCGATCTGCGCCGCCAAGCGAAATTCCGTCAGCGCTTCCTCTTCCTTGCCTTCGTCGCGCAACGTCTGCCCTGCATGAATGTGCTGGCTGGATGCGTAGAATCTCATCCGCAGATAGGCAGCCATATACTTCGGGTCCGACGGACTGCTGTCGTGGGCCTTCTTGTACGCTTGGTATGCGGTGTCGTAGTCGTTCTGCTTCTCAGCGTGCTCGCCTGCTTTAAATGCGGACGAGGCGCTGTCGGCGCGTACCGGCACAGCCAATATCATCGAAAATGCTAGACAGATTAAGACCCGAGCTCGCATGTAATCGCCCCGTTCCTGATGGCGTAGTTTCCCTAAGCAGACATTCTAGGTAGGACAGTCCTGAAGGTCATTGCGCCAGAGCAACGTGCCTGTTTTCAGTTGAAAAGAAGATCGAAACTCTTCAATTACCGTCACTTCCAAGGGAACCTGGCGGGGGCGTTGCGCCATTTCTTCATGCCGGTCGAGCCGGCCAACAAACTCAAACAACACCGTCCCAGGACCCTCTACGGCCAAATAACGCTTGACCGGCTGCGGTTCCCACACCCGCCCCCAGCCCGAGCTCTTGTGAAGTCTCGATCTCATCGCTTTGGAAGTTGCTTTGGCTCGATGAGCCCGCAGCTCGAGCTCTTGAAAGTCGACGTCGTTTCGGTCGTCCACTCCACGGTCTGCCTTCCTGACCCCACTACGAACGTCCCCACAAAATGCACTTTGCCGGCGGCATGCTCTGGGTCGGTCCAGGCCGATTCCAGATGGCCTTTCCCCTCCATCATCCCGGTGCATACGTACTCTCCCGTGACCTTGGCGCCCGTGATCACCCTGTTTTGAATCGAGCACTGCCCGCGGCCTTGGGGCAGCAGCGCCCCGTAGTCGTTGATCATCTCCTGGGTCAGGCAAACCTGCGTGGTGTGGGTTCCCCCGCGCAGTTTTTCTGCCTCCACTCCCGGAACTTCAGGCGCCTTCTGCCAGCTTGTGGTTGTGGTGATCTCCCACAGTCCGGGCTCGCGGGTTGTGGTCCCCGACAGCGCCAGTGATCCAACACACAGCCAGCCGCCGATTGCAATACACAGGCGAGTGTTACGCATCCTTCTTCCTTCCATCATGAATACCCGTGCAACGGTTGTGGCCGTCCTGCAGGTAGCGGTCTCTTCTTCTTTCCATAGCTCATTGACTCCGCGGGGAATGGCCCGAATGAATTCAGCGATCTGGCGCAAGCAGGCGACTCGGTCACCCAGATCCTGATCTGGCGCGAAGCGCTCCAACACGGCCAGTCGATCGTCGCCGCGACATGGATGTCCCCGCCGGGCAAAACACGCGAACGTGCCGGTCTCGGCGGGTACGCCTATCTAAATTTCAGAGTTCTATATCGACCTGCCGTTCCAGTCTCTGGGAATCATGAATCACGACCGACTCGCGGCGTGGCTCGATGAACCCGTCTTCGCTCCACTTGGAAAGGATCCGGCTGATCGTGAACAGAGTCGTTCCGGTCATTTGTGCCAGTTCCTCACGCGAAAGCGAGATCTGGATACCGCCGTTCTGCTCACGCCCTACCTGCTTCATAAGCCGAAGCAGAGTCAAAGCTAGGCGTTTCGCCACGCGTTCCGTCGCGATCTCGCGGAAGCGCTCTTCGAGCTCCTGCAGACGGTTCGAGAGAATTTGATTGATGTTCTTTCTGATCTGTGGATGTTCCATCAGAACACTCTGCAGCCGGGAATACTCCCATACCAGCGCCTTGCACTTTTCCATCGCACGGGCTGAACAGGTGTGGCTGCTGGTCGATGCTTCGGCCTGGACACCTACTGCTTCGCCCTTGCCGTTCATCCACAGAATTACTTCGCTGCCGCCGGGACTGAGTTGCGTGAGTTTCACGCTCCCGGCTTCAATCAGCACTAACGACCGGACCGGCTGCCCCTGCATGAAAAGGAGCTCGTCCCGGGCGAACATGCGCGCCCGCGCACACAGTGCAATATCGCGACATTCTGCCTGAGTCAACCCCGCGAACAGGGTAGAACCAGTCATCAGAACTATGCGGTCAGAGAGGGTTGGATCGCCAAGGCAAGAAACACTACTAGCAAAAGGGCGGACCTCCGCCAAGCGTGGTGAAGTCATCATACTTCCTCGAGCATCCGTTTTGGACGATTACGGAACACGCCGTGCGCTCCAGCCTTCACGGTCATGTCTGATTCCGAATGGCTTCAAAGGACGAGCGAGGGGGCGCTCGAAAAAATACTTCAATGTGTTCTAAACAAGAATCACCTGGTGACAGCTATTTGGGGGCCCAAATCATCTTCGTGTATCCGTCGTGTACTTGAAACGTTCAACTGTTGTCAAGACATTTTGGTAACCCCGCCACTTCCATTTTTCGTGGGGCGTGATCTGTATCCCACGGATCGTACCTGCCCGAATTTGATCTGCCACAAAGAGCAGAACATTTTCAGAAATTCTAGGAATCGCCGTGTGACTCAACTGTTATACCCCGGTTTCCCCAAGTAACGATAGCACTATCTATTTGTTTCGGCACAAAGAGTACCTGAATATTGCTACGAAGCAAACTTTCGTACTCGACAAATAACATTACTGATCGGTGACCCGCTTCTAACACCTTTTTGCTCATCCGTATGACCCTGTCCAATCCTCTGTGCGACCGTCTAAATTAATGTCCGGCTCAATCGGAACCCCTGCATACACAGCGCAAACATGCGCACTTGCTTAAGAGCAAGTATTCAGATACTCAGGCCGTGCTAGCGTACTTCCGATAAGTACACGCAGGTTCGAGCCGTGATTGCTAACCAGCGGATCGGCTCAGCAATTGCGTTGAGGTTACTCAGCAGTTAATGCGCAGGTGAGCTGGATCACATGGCTTGAGCACTGAAGTTGGGGTCGGCCCGAGCCTGGCAGGGTTTTTCAAAAGGATTCAGATAGCTTTATCTCGTCCTGGCGCAATGGTGCCGGGCTTAGTTTGTCTTAACCCGCTCAACCACCAGGAGGGATGGAGCGATGAAGAAATGGCTTTATATTGGTCCGCTCTTTCTATCTGTCCTGGGGGGCTTCGCAGCTGGATATCTGCTGAATCATTCCCACCAGGACCAGTCCCACCGGGCGCTCTATTACGTCGATCCGATGCACCCGGCTTACCGGTCCGCCAAGCCAGGCAAAGCTCCTGACTGCGGCATGGATTTGGTTCCGGTGTACGCCGATTCCGCGTCCAGTTCGATCATCCCCAAAGATATGCTGCCCTCCGGCGCTGAAATCGAACCCGCCGTTCAGCAGCTCTATGGAATCCGCTTGGCCAAGGCGGAGAAGCAGAGCCAGAATCAGTCGCTCCGGCTCTTCGGCCGCGTGGGAGCCGAGGACACCCGCGTCTTCCGCGTCGATTTTGGCGCGGATGGTTATGTCAAGGAAACCCACGAGGATGCCGTCGGCACTCGCGTGATGAAGGACCAGCATCTGGCCCTCGTCTACTCGCCCGAATTCCTGGCAGTGGCCGGAGGCTATCTGGCCGCCAACGAGCGCACCCCCGGGGCACCGAGCTCAGCGAAGGATAACAACACTTCGTCCGGAGCCCAGAACTCCGCCAGCGTGCTAGCGCGCGCCGACCGGCTTCGCAACCTCGGCATGAGCGACACCCAGATCGACGAGATGACCCAGTCCAAGAAGCTCCCCGAGGACGTCTACATCGTCTCTCCCGTCGACGGGTTCATTCTTACCCGTGGCATATCGCCCGGGATGCGCGTCGAACGGACGACGCAGCTTTACACCATCGCAGATCTCAGCAAGGTCTGGATCGAAGCCGAGGTCTTCGGCCGCGATGCCCAATCCATTCGCACCGGTGCTTCGGCTACCGTAACACTGCCGGATACGAACCAGACCCTGCGCGCCTCGATCCTTAGCGTTTTGCCCGATGTCGACCCCGTCACTCACGCCGTAAAGGTGCGTCTTGAGGCGGAGAATCCCGGAAACAAGCTCCGTCCCGGCATGTTCGTCAACGTCGACCTGCCGGTCGCGCTTCCAGTAGGGCTCAGCGTCCCGGCGGACGCCGTGGTCGATTCCGGCCTCGAAAAGCGGGTCTTTGTCCAAACCGCCGACAATCACTTCGAGCCGCGCATGGTCGAGACCGGCTGGCAGGTCGGCGACCGCGTGCAGATTGTGAACGGCCTGAAAGAAGGAGACGTGATCGTCTCGTCTGGCACGTTTCTGGTGGACTCCGAATCCAGGCTGCATTCAGACGCCCGGCCGGCAAGCTCCGCAGCCATGCCGCACATGACCGAAGCGGCGGAACATCGCATGAATTAGACCCCGGCACGGGGTTCCGTCTGCCGTGACCCGGCGGCAAAAGATGGCTTAGTGGAGGCCAAGGGTGATTAACCGGATTATTGAATATTCAGTTCGTTATAAATGGGCAGTGATTCTTGTCGTTGCCGCGGCAAGTATCTTCGGCTGGTGGTCGATCACCCATGCGCGTCTTGACGCGATTCCCGATCTGGGTGATACCCAGGTCATTATCTTCTCCCGCTGGGATCGCAGCCCGGACCTGGTCGAACAGCACGTCACTTATCCCATCGTCACCACCATGCTCGGCGCTCCGCACGTAAAAGCGGTGCGCGGCGTGTCTGACTTCGGCTACTCCTACGTCTACGTTATCTTCGACGACAATACCGACCAGTACTGGGCCCGCTCCCGCACCCTTGAATATCTCTCTTCGGTCCTGGGCCGTCTCCCGGAAGGCGTCAAAACCGAGCTTGGACCTGACGCCACCAGCCTGGGATGGGTCTACCAGTACGCGCTCATCGACACCACAGGGCAGCACAGCCTCTCCGATCTTCGTTCCTATGAGGACTGGTACCTGCGCTATCATCTCCGTTCGGTGCCCGGCGTAGCCGACGTAGCCCCCATCGGCGGTTTCACGCGCCAGTACCAGGTCAACATCGATCCCAACCGGCTCCGCGATTACGGCCTCACCATCGCGCAAGTCACTGATGCAGTCCGTGATGGCAACACCGAATCCAGCGCCCGCATGCTCGACTTCGGCGGCACCGAATACATGGTCCGCGGCAGAGGCTACGCCACGTCCCTTGAGGACTTCGGCAACATCGCGGTCTCCACTTCCCAGAATGGTTCCCCGGTCCGCGTCAAGGATGTGGGAGAAGTTGTGGAGGGCCCGGATCTCCGCCGTGGCGTCTCCATGCGCAGCGGTGAAAATGCGCTCGATGTCGCCCAGCGCGTCAAGGCCCGCATCAAGGAAATCCAGGCAAGCCTTCCAGCAGGCGTCAGGGTCGTTCCCATCTACGACCGCTCCGAGCTGATCCACCGCACCATCGACAGCACCCGCGAAACCATCATCGAAGTCGTCATCACTCTCGTTCTCATCGTTCTCGTCTTCCTGTGGCACTTCCCCAGCGCATCCATTCCGCTGCTCACCATGCCCGCGGCGGTGCTCATTTCGTTCATCCCCCTGCGCATGATGGGAATCAGCGTCAACATCATGTCCCTCGCCGGCGTGGCCATCGCCTTCGGCGAGCTCATCGATGCATCCATCGTGGTCGCCGAGCAGACTCATAAAAAATTGGAACGATGGGAGAGGGACGGCCGCCCCGGATCGCATCGAGATGTAGTGCTCGGCGCCATCAAGGAAGTCGCTGGCCCTACCTTCTTCGCCCTGTTGGTCATCGCCATTTCGTTTCTGCCCGTCCTGACCCTCGAAGGCCAGGAAGGCCGCATGTTCCGGCCACTCGTCTACACCAAGACGCTGGCCATGATGGTTGCCGCTGTCTTGGCAATCACGCTCGATCCAGCCCTGCGGCTCCTTCTCACACGCGCCCGCCGGCTGGACTTCAAACCCGCCTGGCTGAACCGCCTCGCAAACAGTCTCCTGGTCGGCAAGATCACACCCGAAGAGTCCAATCCCATCAGCCGCGGCCTCATGTTCCTCTACGAACCAGCCGTGGCGTGGACGCTGCGCCACAAGCGCATTGTCTTCGGGACGGCTGCAGCACTGATTCTCGCCACCATTCCCGCATTCCTTTCTCTCGGTTCTGAATTCATGCCTCCCATGGACGAGGGTGAGATCCTCTACATGCCCACGTTCATGCCCGGCATTTCCATCGCCCAGGCGCAGAAAGTGCTGCAATCATCCGACCTGGTCATTAAACAATTCCCTGAGGTGGACCAGGTCCTCGGCAAGGCGGGCAGGGCGGAAACTGCCACCGATCCCGCGCCGCTCTCCATGCTGGAGACCCTCATTACCCTCAAGCCCCGCGACCAGTGGCGCCACGTGCCCACCTGGTATTCGTCGTGGGCTCCCGGCTGGGCAAAGTCCCTCTTCCGCCACATCACGCCCGATACCATCTCGACCGAAGAGCTCATCAGCGAGATGGATTCAGCGCTCAAGATCCCTGGCCTCAGCAACGCCTGGACCATGCCCATTAAGGGCCGCATCGACATGCTTAACAGCGGCATCCGCACCCCGGTCGGGCTCAAGATCTTCGGCGACGATCCTAAAAGAATTGACGAGATCGGCCAGCAGATCGCCTCCATCCTGCCCTCGGTTCCCGGAACCCGCGGAGTCTTTGCCGAGCGCACCAACCAGGGCTACTACCTGGATGTCGTTTGGCGCCGCGACGACCTGGCCCGCTACGGCATCAGCATGAAGCAGGCAGAAGACGTTCTTTCGAGCGCCATCGGCGGAGAGAACGTCACCACCGTCTTCCAGGGCTCGGCGCGCTATCCCGTCAATGTCCGCTACATGCGCGACTTCCGTAGCTCCCGCGACGCGCTGGCGCACGTGCTGATCCAGTCACCGGCCGGCCGCCAGGTGCCGATCTCCGAGCTGGCCGACATCCAGACAGTGACCGGCCCCGCCATGATTCGCGACGAAAACGGCATGCTCGCGGGCTACGTTTACCTCGACATCGCCGGGCGGGACGTGGGAAAGTATGTCGCCGATGCCAACCGCGCCCTCCAGCAGGTCCATCTGCCCACCGGCTACTCAGTCGCGTGGGGCGGCCAGAGCGAGGACATGGCCCGCGCCAATCGCCGTCTGGAAGTGGTGGTGCCCATCACGCTGGCCATCGTAATCCTGCTCATCTACCTCAACACTCGCTCGTTCACCAAGAGCATGATCATCATGCTGGCTGTCCCGTTCTCCGCCGTCGGCGCCATCTGGTCGCTCTATCTGCTTCACTACAACATCAGCGTGGCCGTGTGGGTGGGACTTATTGCATTGCTGAGCATCGACGCGGAAACCGGCGTCTTCATGCTGCTCTATCTCGACCTGGCGTTTGAAGAAGCCGTGAATCGTGGCGAGATGAGAACCCTTGCCGACTTGCGCAAGGCCATCCTCTACGGAGCAGCCAAGCGCCTTCGGCCCAAGTTCATGACATTCGCCACCACCTGCATTGGTCTTTTCCCCGTAATGTGGTCCATCGGAACCGGGGCAGATGTGATGAAACGCATTGCCGCCCCCATGGTCGGCGGCATCTTCTCCTCATTCGCCCTGGAGCTCCTGGTATATCCGGCCATCTACGAAGTCTGGCGGCGCCGGAAGGTCGATCGAAACGATGACTCAGCCCCGAGCGATAAGCAGTCGCTCCCCGAAACAGAATTAATGACAGTCAGTTCGTGATGTGAGACAGTACAATTCACGTCCCCCGAACTCGGAACGGAAAGCAAGTAGAGGTGCATATGGGATACCCAAACCGCGATCAGGTAATTCGGATCGTTCTGCTGGCGTTGACTGCGGCCACGGTCTGTCGCGCGCAGCGGCCCGTCTCTGCGCCCTCGGCAGCGGGCGCCTCCGCCGAGGCTGCTCCTGCCGCAGTTGTCAGCCTCCCCGCCGATGCGCCGGTCACGCCCCCCAAGGTGATCTGCACCGGCGATCAGATGACGATTTCAGCAAACAATTCGACCCTGTCGAGTGTCCTGGCCGAGGTTCACCGATGCATGGGCACCCGCATCGACATTCCCGATGCGGCCGGCACAAAGCGCATGTTCGATCACATTGGTCCCGGCCCCGCCTCGCAGGTGCTTGAGGAACTTCTCAGCAACACCGGCTACAACTACGTGATTGGATCGTCCCCGGCAAACGAGGATAAGGTCGAGTCCATCATGCTGCTGGCGCGCACCGCGGAACTCGGCGCTCTCGCACCAGTCGATGATCCTCGAGCCAATTCCTTAAGCCGTCGGGCCTTCATGCAAATGCACCAAGCGTCCATTCCACATCCCATGACCGACGCCGACAACGCCGCTATCGCCGCCCCTGCTGCTGAAGTTGTGACACCAGAGCCGGCGCCGGCCGATGCCGCCGCAACCCCCGCGCCCGCAGGCACCGAAGCCCAGCCAACCCCGTCAGCCGACCCGTCCGCAAAGCCCGCCGACGCCGCCCCGGCCGCGGCCCCAGGCCAGCCGGAAGCCTCGCCGACATCGCCTCCGACAACCAGCCCAACTACCGGCCGCCCCACGACGACCCAGGATCAAATCACGAACATGCAGCAGATGTTCGAACTGCGGAAGCAGATGAATCAGCAGACTCAGAACACCGCTCCGCCGCAGCAGTAGATTTGCCGTTCTTCCGCCGCACGCGAATGTCCTGGCCACGTATTCTCATTCCTTCAAGGATGATGCGAGCCCTCCCATTGGGAGGGCTCTTCTGCGTCGTGACCAGCGTGATCACACCAGGACTCCCCCCTCATTTCATGGCAGATTTAAAATCCCAGGACCAACTCCCCATGCGCCGGACGAATCCTTGTTCGCATGAGAATGAAACGGCAACTATCGGCACTCCTGCTCGCGGGCGCCCTGGTGTGCGCACCGGGTCTCGCGTCGAGTCAACCTCTTGCCCCGACCCAGGACCCCCAGAACCCAGGCCCCAAGCAGGATATGAAGAATGCCGGGCACGAAGCAAAGAATGCGGCGAAGGACGTAGGCCACGGTACGAAAGAAGGAACGAAGAAGGCGTATCACTCCACCAAGCGCGGCACCAAAAAGGCCTGGCGCAAGACGAAAAGCACCGTGAAGGGCGGCGCTGAAGGGGCCAAGCAGGGCGCCCAGCAGCCTCAATAGCCGCACCTGAAATCCAGACGGATTCGAGTTCCGCTCTCAGCCCG
>WNGK01006065.1_pt1 | contig 14112 bp, 10 predicted proteins | sample 5400601 | NCBI WGS metagenome assembly WNGK01 (sample SAMN13153376, study PRJNA577476) | soil metagenome | isolation source: 60 cm soil or saprolite under Garry oak tree replicate 1 | place: USA:California | collected 2016-06-15 | reverse complement strand
ACAGTTGCGCTGGCTCCAAGACATCGCTGCAGATCTCGCTCGCACGCTCTGACTCGCATCAGACATGCGCTTAGCCCACGACCAGCAACGCGAGCAGTAAACGCCGACCGGCCCGCGTGCTGGCCCGGGCGGACAGCCAGGTCGCGAAGTCGCGCGGCGATGCCAGCCCGCTACACGATGCTCAAGATCCGGCGGCGTAGACTGCGTCAAGGCGTGGATGGCCGCGTCCCCGTGCGGCGCTCTGCAGCACCGTCATGCATTCAGTGTGAAACGTGAAAAGTCCGCGGGTCCCATCGATGAAAGGGGAGGGCCCATGCCCGGTCAGATCGTGCACTTCGAGATCCCAGCCGACGACACCGCCAAGAGCCGCGAGTTCTGGGGCTCGCTGTTCGGGTGGCAGTTCGAGTCCTATCCCGGCCCGTTTGAGTACCACATGACACGCATCAGCGACCAGGGGGGCCTGGCGATCACCAACATGGAGCCCGGCAAGCGGGGCACGCGTGCCTACTTCGACGTGGACGACATCAACGCCGGTGCCGCGCGCGTCAGGGAGCTGGGGGGCGAGGCGAACCAGCCGAGCCCAGTGCCGGGCATGGGCTGGTTTGTGACCTGCCAGGACCCGCAGGGCAACGAGTTCGGCCTATGGCAGACCGACCCATCCGCCCCGGCACCAGCGGGGTAGACCTCGCTGCGGCTACCCGCCCAGAACGGCACCAGCTGCCCTCGGCGACGCTCGGATCGCCGCGCAATTGGGCGGGTCGGGCGCGGCTAGCATGCCGAGGCGCTCCTTTACGGAGCGTGATAGCACCAGCCAGGAGCGTCCTGCCGGGTCGGCCGCGGCTTGGTCAGGGCTGGCCGGCCGCTCGTTCGAGGGCATCGAGGATGAGGTCGAGGCCGATCTCGAACTCGTCGCCGTAGTGGTAGCCGGGCTGCAGGATGTGCCCGGTGGCCAGCTCGGCGAGGTGGGGGTAGTCATCGACAGCGAGGCGCCCGGCGATCTCCTGCGCGACCTGCGCCGTCTCCTCCGCGGTCCCGAATGGCAGGGTCGCTTCCTGGAGCGCGAACCCGTAGATGTAGCTGTCGAGCACGGAATAGGCGTGGGCGGTCATCTCGACCGAGAAGCCCGCCGCGCGCAGGCAGCCGAGGACAGCGTCGTGGTGCCGCAGCGTCGCCGGGCCCGGTGATCTCCGCGACTCCATCAGGCCGATCGCCCAGCGGTGGCGCGCCAGCGCCTCGCGCGCAGAGATGGCGCGCTGGCGCATGGCCGGCTTCCACCCGGCGTCGCCGGCCGGCAGGCCGATCTCGCCGAACACGACGTCGACCATGCCGTCGAGCAGGTCGCCCTTGCCGGCGACGTGGTTGTACAGCGACATCGCCTGCTCTCATCGGCGATGGCCACCGCTGCGCGCAGCACCTGGTCGCGGCTCAGCGGCGCCCGGCGGGCGGCAGCGTGTCCGGTCGGCGGCATACCGGGTGCTCCTGTCTGCACGGTTGACAAGACTTACAGTGTAAGGCTACTGTACTTACATCGTAAGTAGCGAGGAGGAGCGAGAAGATGAGAACAACACAGCTGGGCCGGCAGGCAGATCCGGCCGCGGCGACACCCTGCGGCCAGGGGATGATGCGGGCGATCGTGCAGGACCAGTACGGCACCGCGCCCGAGGGCGTGCTCCGGCTGGCGCAGATCGCCAGGCCCGGCATCGCGGCGGATGAGGTGCTCGTGCGGGTGCGGGCGGCCGGGGTGGACCGGGGCACCTGGCATCTGATGGCGGGCCAGCCCTACCTGATGCGGATCCTGGGCTTCGGCTTCCGCGGGCCGAAGAACCCCGTCCCCGGGCTGGACGCGGCCGGCATGGTCGCCGCCGTGGGGCCGCAGGTCACCAGGTTCCGGCCCGGCGACGAGGTGTTCGGCATCGCCCGGGGCTCGTTCGCCGAATATGCCGCCGCGCGGGAAGGCAAGCTGGCCCGCAAGCCGGCCAGGCTGAGCTTCGAGCAGGCCGCGGCCGTCGCGGTGTCCGGGCTCGCCGCCCTCCAGGGCCTGCGCGCCGGGCGCATCCAGGCCGGGCAGAAGGTGCTGATCATCGGCGCGTCTGGAGGCGTCGGCAGCTACGCGGTCCAGCTCGCCAAAGCCTTCGGAGCCGACGTCACCGGCGTGTGCAGCACCGCGAAAGCAGATCTCGTCCGCTCAGCCGGCGCCGGCCATGTCATCGACTACACCAGGGACGACTTCGCCGACGGCCGCCAGCACTACGACCTGATCCTCGACATCGGCGGGAACAACCGCCTGTCACGGCTCCGCCGGGCACTCACCCCCACCGGGACACTGGTTATCGTCGGCGGCGAAGGCGCCAAGTGGACCGGGCTCGGCCGGCAACTCCGCGCGCTGGCCCTCTCGCTGCTGGTGCGCCAGCGGCTGACCACCTACGTCTCCACGCACCGCCGCGCCGACCTCGACACGCTGCACCAGATGATCGAAGCCGGCCAGATCACCCCGATCCTCGGCCAGACCTACCCGCTGACCGAGGCACCCCAAGCCATACGCCACCTCCAAGCCGGACACGCCCGGGGAAAAACCGCCATCACCATCTGACCTGACACTTGCCCGCCAGCGCCACACGCCCGGCCCGGGTACAGGGGCGCCACCCCCGAGCGCACGGCGGGAGGGGCGGTAGCGTGGCTAACGTGGCGGGCGCGACTGGCTTGCCGGGCTGGCGGGACATGGCGGAGCGTGCGCCTGAGATTGCACGGCTCGGCAGTGCCCGCTTGAACGCTGCGCGGGTCGCGCTGCTGGGGACGCTGCGCCGCGACGGGTTTCCTCGCATCAGCCCCATCCAGCCGTACATCGTCCAGGGCCAGCTGCTCATCGGCGCCATGGCGCGGTCGAGGAAAGCGGACGACCTGCGGCGCGACCCGCGGTACGTGCTGCACAGCGCGGTGACCGGCCCGGACAGCGGCGAGGGAGAGCTCAAGTTGTTGGGGATCGGCCCCCAGGCCGGCCAAGACCCCCGCAGCGCAGCGGCCGAAGCGTGGTGGTCGGCCTGGCCGCCTGACAAGGCGATCGTGTTCTGCCTGCGCATCGAGCAGGCGGCGTTCGTCGAATGGGACACCGGGCTTGGCTTGATGACCGTCCACCGGTGGTCCCCGCAAAGCGGATACAGCCAGACCGGCCGCACCTATCCGTGACACGTGTCGATCGCCGACGGCCGGCACCCAGCACGCTGCCGCCCGAATGCATATGCGGTCGCGTCCACCGTCGGACTGCCAGCGTCCACCCACGGGTCACGGGCTTCATATTGAGCAATGGGCGTTCTCGGCGTCGATTGCCATTGATTACGGAACGTAACTGACGTAAGGCGTCTCCTGACACCCTGCCGCGCGCGAGATCGCCGATTACGAGCGGAACGGGCGCCCGGATAGTTCAAGGTGGGTGCCACGCAGATTGCCCAGTTATGTTGCGCGGGATTCACGACTGACCACTGGTACTCTTCAACGCCGAGACCGTCCCGCATGGTCGCCTCGGTCATGCCGCGGGCTACGGCGTGGCAGCCCCACGCATGAACTCGAACTTGGGGTGCGCTGCCTCACGGACACCCGCACGACCGGCGTCGGCACAGCCCGCGGCCGCGGTCGGGCGCACGCAGGTCACCAGATCTGCACGAGGCAGCGCCTGCGCACCGAGCATCCCTCGACCAGAGCAGTTCGACGCGGCGCCTGATCACGGCTCCAATTCTTGTCATGCGCAGAACTTCCTCGTTGCGGAACTACGCTATCGGTTTGCTATGGGGCTATCGTGAGGGAAGCGCCACGGATCGTGATATCCGCAGGAAGGCGCAATTGAATGGGGAACAAGTGGATGCCGAACTTGCCCAGCTAATGTCCACGGCGGCCGCGACGCTTGTGCAGCTCCTGACTACAGACGGGTGGGAGCGAGCGAAGTCGGCGGTCGGGTCGCTATGGCAACGAGTCCATCCGGATCGTGTCGCGATGCTGGACGTTGAGTTAGCCGATTCCCGGGCTGCGCTGCTGGCCGCCCGCAGTGTCGGCGATGACCAGGCGGAGCGAGATTTGGAAGGTGAGTGGCGGGGACGGCTAAGGCGCCTGGTTGCCGCTGATCCACAAGTCGCGGACGAGCTACCTGGTCTGTTGCAGGAGCTGCGCGCGGCGCTGAGCGAGGCTGCGGGGGCGCAGGCAGGGCATATCGATATGCGCGCGGAGGCGTCCGGCCATGCCCGGGTGTACCAGGCGGGGCGCGACCAGCACATCAGCGGATCATGAACGACTCCGGCGAAACCGAACCGGTCGGCGAGCAGTCGCCGGGAGACGCCGATGCTCCGCGCATTCGTCAGGAGGCGCATGCGTCCGGCAGCGGTTCGATCATCCAATCGGGCCGTGATACGCACTATTACCTGCGTGACGGTGTGCGTCATTACCGGCAGACCGACGGTCCTGTGGTGGAGGAGTGCCCGTATCCAGGTCTCGCGGCGTTCACTGCTGAGCAGGCACGTTGGTTCTTCGGACGCGCTCGGCTCATTGCGGAGGTAACCAGCCGCATAGACAACAGTCTGCGGGAGGGCACGCTTGTCCTGGTTGCGCCCTCGGGAGCGGGAAAGTCCTCGCTGCTCCAAGCCGGGCTGCTACCCGCGCTCGCGCGTGGCGCGCTTCCCGCCGTGGGTTCACAGGAGTGGCCGCGTCTTGTATTCACGCCCACGGCCCATCCGATCACCGAGCTGGCAACGCGTATCGCCTCGCTAGCCGGTGCCGAGCCGGCCAGCGCCGCCGCTGAGTTGACTGCTGATCCTGACCGGGGCGTCGCCATCCTGCGCGCGGCGTTGCGAAGCCGCGGGGGTAGCCCGGGCCGCGATGCCGCCCGGGCCGTCGTGGTCGTGGACCAGTTGGAAGAGCTGTTCACACTGTGCACCGATGAGGCGGAACGTCGTGGGTTCATCGACCTGCTGACACGGCTTGCCGAACCGGCAGCAGGCGGGATACCGGTGGGATTGGTCATCTGCGGCCTGCGGGCGGACTTCTATGCCCCGTGCACCGACTACCCGCAGTTGCGCGCCGCGCTGCAAAATGGCCAGATCCTCCTGGGCCCGATGTCAGAGAGCGAACTGCGGGAAACAATCCTGTACCCGGCTCGATCCGTCGGGCTCGACGTCGAGCCGGGCCTGGTTGAACTGCTCCTGCGCGATATCGGAGCCGCCGATGGCGGCGCTGGCGAGGGGAGTGCGGCCGGGTATGAGGCGGGGCGTCTTCCGTTGCTGGCGCACGCGTTGCGGGCGACGTGGCAACAACGGCACGGCAGCACCCTGACAGTGGAGGCGTATCTGGCAACCGGCGGCATCCAGCATGCCGTCGCGACGACCGCGGAACGTGTCTTCGCCAACCTCGATGCCTCCGCGCAGGAGGCGACCAGGTGGATGTTCTTGCGCCTGGTCAAGATCGGGGACGGGGCCATCGAGGACACACGGCGGCGGGTCACCCGCACGGACATCCTGCGCGAAGCCGCAGAACCTGCTGCCGCCCGCGCGGTTCTCGACGCCTTCACCCTCGCCCGCCTGCTGACCCAAAAGCAGGACACCGTCGAGATCACCCATGAGGCGTTGCTGCGCGCATGGCCGACTTTGCGCCAGTGGATCGGCAGCGACCGGGCTGGCAACTTGATACACCAGCAACTCGAAGATGACGCCGCCAGCTGGGACCGGCACGGCCGCGACACCTCCGCCTTGTACCGCGGAAGCCGCCTCGCCGCAGCACGCGCATGGGCCGCATCCAGCCCGTACGGCCAGAGCGCCAGCGCCACCGCGAGCGCATTCATCGCCGCATCAAACCGGCAAGAACACCGGGGCACCCGGATACGCCGTGCCTCGGTGGCCGTTCTCGCGGCATTGGCTTTGGCAGCCTCCGCAGCCGCCCTCTTCGCCTTCAAAGAGCGCGCCACCGCTATTACCCAGCGAAACTCTGCTGTATCGGCGGAAGTCGCCACCGTGGCGAACCAGCTCTACGCCAGCAACCCGGCCCTGGCGAGGCAGCTCAGCCTGGCCGCCTTCAACCTCGCCCCCAGTCCCGAGGCATACGGCAGCCTCCTGAACGCCACAGGAAAGCCTATAGCCGGTCAGCTCGATGGAATCGGGCTTAACGGGGTGGCGTTCAACGCCGACGGCTCGATGCTGGCCACCAGCTCCACTGACGCAGTACAGCTATGGCACATCAACGCCGCCGATCCCACCAGCCCTACCGCGGTGACCACAATCCACAGCACCCGCGCCACCAACAGCAGTCCCCAGCTGTGGTTTGATCCTGGCCGCAGCACGACGCTGGCTATCCTCTACGGCAGACACTCTCTTTTGGAAAATACTCACCACATTAGTTTCGGCCCCGCGTCCCCCGTGACAGCCCCCACCGACCTTGCCTTCAGTCGCAACGGCCGCGTCCTGGCCGTCGGCCATGCCAACGGCCAGATGCAACTGTGGAATGTCGCCGATCCGAGAAATCTCACCTTCATTGGCGATCCGTTCCGTGCGCCAAAAGCACCCCACAACATCGCGGTCTCGCGGGTAGCATTGAGCCCTGACGGCTCCATACTGGCCACCGTCTCGGGACCAATCATTGGGTCGACTGTCGAATCAACGGAAACCGTCCGGTTGTGGAACATCGCCGATCCAGCGAAACCCAGGCTTTTGCCCGCCACTCTCACCAGCACCACGACTTTGCTGGCATTCAGCCCTGTCGGGCATACCCTGGCGACGGGCTCAGCCGACAACGGCGTGCAACTGTGGAATGTCACCAACCCCAGCCGTCCGACGCCCAACGGACCACCTCTCTCAGGCCACGCCGGGAACGTCGCTGCGATGGTGTTCAGCGCGGATGGGCACACCATGGCCACGGCCTCATTCGACGGCAGCGTTCGATTGTGGAACGTCACCGACCCTGCCCACCCGACAGCCCTGGCCGTCGTGGGCAGGGAATCCTCGATGCTAATATTCACCAGCGTGGCGATTAGCCCTGATGGCCATCTGCTGGCCGCTGCCGGTATCAGTTTCCTTCACGGATCAGCAGTAGGGGAGACGTGGCTGTGGAAAATCGACCCCGGTCAGGCAGCAGCCGCGGATATCTGCGCCGCCGCCGGATCTCCCCGCTCACCTATTACCCAGGCTCAATGGCGGCTGTACTTCCCCGGTGAGGCATACAGCCCCCCCTGCCCCCGCACGTAACGCCACGACCCACTGGCACCGTGAGCCAACGCAGCCGATCTGCGCCGTTCGGGCACATCTGATCTGGGTTGGCTAGGGTTCGCCCGGTTCATTACAGGCCGGTGGCGTCATGGATTCGCTCTCGCGGATGTCTAGTATTTGCCGAGGAAGTCCTTTGCCCTCGGGTCGGTGTACTGGGTGCCGTAGTCGGCCCTCGCAGGCCGGTCTCGCGAACAAGGAGGGCATGTAGCGCCTCACTGGGACATGTCAGGTCTTGCGCCGCGGGCTCCCAGCTGAGCGGCCATCTTCGCCTGCCAGCGACTGTCCAGGACTGTTCTCGCTTCGCTGGACGATCACTTCCATGGTTTTCTGGACGCACCAGCTGGAGTACCAGTGAGGCTCCGTCTTTGCCCCCCTGGATACGTAAATGTCTGTTATGCGCGGAGTATATGGCTAGCCTCTCCCGCAGGTCAACCCACACATATCGGCGGGGCTGGGTGCCTCCCCCGGGACCGAACGCTGATCACGCGCCGTGAGGGTGTGTGATCGCCCCGCGGCTGCCTTCTCTCGGGCTACCCGGCCTAAGGCTAGTGCTGGGCAGGAATTAAGGCATTCGCCCGATGCGGCGCCAGCGGCCTTACGGCGACGCTCGAGATACGACCGCAGAGGCGGCCGGTGAGGAGAGAGGAGCATTGCAATGACTGCAATTGTGCGGATCGCGCGGCGCGTGGCCAGCGTGGTGGACGAAATGAACTACGCGCAGCGCAGGACCATGGAGCTATTCCTGGGCCTCGACGAAAACCGGGGCTAGGCACACCCAGTACCTCCGCCGGTGGGCCGGCGACGACGGCGAGTCACCCCAGCCCACGGACCCGGGCTCGCTGATCTCCGCCGTTTTGGCCGCGCTGGGGCCCGCCAGCCGACGGCACGGTCAGCGGAGCCGCAAGACAGGTGCCATCCCGTCCCTTTCGTCTCCTGGCGTTGTCACGCTCCCTGATGCTGGGCCTTCGGGTGGCGTATCTGCGTTGGCTCGATGTCCACCCGGCAAGTCGCGCCGGTCAGCGGCATGGTCACCTGGCCCTTGGCTAGTTTGATGTCGTATCGCTTGGTCTCATCGCCGGTTTGCACCGTGATGGATCCGCCGATGGGTTCGGAATCTCCATCGGATGTCACCTTGTGGGCCCGGACCTTTAGTTGATGGGGGATTCGCCGGGGCGCGTGCGCGAGTCCCGGTTCGAAGACAGCGTGCCGCAGAGACGAGAAGGCGGGTATCTCGCCGGCGCTAGCCTGCAGGTGCCGTTCGCTGTCGCCATATTTCAGCGTGACGTTACTCGTTGACTCCTGGCCGCCTGCGGTGATGGCGAAGAACATCCGGCCCTCAGCCTGGTCTTCGCGCACTTCGATGTTCAGCCGCCGGCTGAAGGTGCCATTGCGGACCATGCGGGCGGTCATCGATATGATTCCCGCGGCTACGAGCACCGCTCCCGCGCGCAGCCAAGGTTCTTTCCAGATCACCAGGCCGTGCACCAGGATGCTGCCCAGAAACAGCAGGTAAACGCCTGCGAGCAGCACTGGGTGGCCCAGCAAGCGGTGGACCGGCCTGGGCATGTATTCGCCCTTCCGCCTGCTCGCAACCAGCAGCAGCACGGGGAAGATGCCCGCCACCAGGGAAACCACGATGACGCCGGTGAAACCAAGCAAACCGGCAAACGAGCCCGAGCCTGTGAGCAGCAACCACTCCGTCATCGCGAAAGAGACGAACACCGGGGCGGCTGCGAGCACGAAGCGTCCGCGCCGGCCGAGCAGGGCGCCGCGGATTCCTTGCCACTGCGGCGGCCGGCGCTGCGCCGCCCCCCTGGGGTCCCTGGGTTGTGCTTCGTGGCTCAGCGCACTCCAGATCTCCTGGGGCAGGACCCGCCGTCGCCGGGGCATCAGCCTGGCGGTGAAGCGTGACCCGGATTCTGTCTCCTGCAGCAGCCCTTGTTCCACAAGGGCTCTCAGCCTCGCCGCGACGGCGGGTTCATCCTCGCCGGCGTGACTGGCCGCGTCGCTCGCGGTCGCGCCGCCTTGGCGCATGATCCAGCCGACGAGTTCCGCCTCAGGGTCAGTCAGCGCCAGGACACCGGCCAGGCCGAATCCGGACGTGTCCCACACGCCCTCGACTGTCGTGCGCAGCGACGAGGTGGACTTGAGGCGGACGCTCTGAGGGCTGGCGTCGATGATGTCGAGGACCAGCTTGAGGCCGCGCTCACGCAGGACCGGCATCCGATCCATGAGCGATGGCAGGCCGGCTGGCCCGAGGATCTCCCAGGAGCCAGCCGCGGTGGTCTCTATCCGGTGGACATCGCCGCCGAGGCTGACGTCCAGGCGGAACGCAGGGTCGCCACCGCGAAGCCCCAGATACGTGACGCCGATCTTGAGGCCGTCGCGTGGACGCCGGCGTCTTCGCTCCTCGAACGACAGCCGTGCCCCCTGCCGGGGAAGGACCACGATCGGTGTTGCCCCGGCGGGCAGCCATTCGCGAGTGAGGTTTGACAGGGCCAGCGAGAAGTGGATGGTGGCCATGCCCATCCCGAGGATCACGAACAGCGATCCGAGCACGGTCGCGATCGGGCCGACCTCGGCGGTGATCGGTGTGAGGGCGGTGCCCCGGTCCGCAGCCAGGATCCTGGGCGCGACCGCCCCGTTCACGGCGATGACGAAGAGGCAGTACAGCAGCATCGCGGTGGCCTGCGCAGCGGTGCAGCCCCGCATGAGTGAACGCCCGCCCGGGTCGCGCCGGAGCACCAGCCGGCCGCACAGGGTCACCGACGAGTGGCCGAAATAGGCGGCGAGGACGACCCCGAAGACCAGCTGGAGGACCGAAGGCTCGAACGGCCGGCCCGACACGAACGGCACGTTCATGTGGAGCAGGTTGCCCATCCGCAAGTGGGCGGCGACGACCGCCCCAAGGACCACAAGCAGGACAATGTTTGCCGCGCCCACCATGAGCGCCGAGGCGACGGTGGCGTTCAGCGACCTGCGCCGAAGGTAGTAAAGACCCGCGGCGAACAGCACAGCGACCCACGCCGGAGCCCAGACCGAAGTGGCGTCTTCCAGTGTGGTGGACACGCCGATGTAGAAGACCGGCAGGACCAACAAGCAGAGCACGAAGAAGCTCACGGACAGGACCGATGAACCCGCCGCGCCCAGATAGTCACCCACAAGCCGGCCGAGGTAGGCGCCTCCGTGCCGGATCGCGCCGCTGCGTGTCACCGCTTCGGCCATGAACCCGATCGTCACGATGTTGACCAGGCCGAGCGCCACCAGCACCGCCACGCCGCCCAGCGGGCCGATGCTCGCAAGCGCGATGGGCAGGGCGAGGATGGTCGCGCCCACCGTCTCGGTGAGGGTCAGGGAGTAGGCGGTCCAGAACGGGGACAGACGCTCCAGGCGCGCCCCCACGGCGGCCCGCGCCCAGCGCAGCCGGTCGGCAGGAGGGACCCGGGAGACGAAGATCTCCTCGAGTGGTTGCCGGTAGAGACGGCGGTATGCCCGTCTGACCGCTGGGTCGTCCAGCGCCAGCGCCCGCCGGAGGCCGGCTGCGTCGTGGTAGGTGAAGCGGTACTTCTTCCCGAGGCGATGGGCGACGGCGGCCCGGACCTGGGGGTTTTGGGAAACCAGCGGCGCCCACTGCCCGGAGTGGCGTTCGAGATCCTGGATTGCCGGCACTATCGGGGGATCCCGGCCTTGTGAGAAGGCCGCGAAGAACTCCAGTTCCCTCTCGTCGGCGTCCTCTTCCGTGGCGAACCGCTGCATCGCCTGGCGGGACCGGGCCACCAGGTGCGCGGTCCGGCTCTCGATCACAAACAGGAGCAAGTCGGCCCGCCTGGCGGGCAGGCCCGCCAGCAGCTCTTCCCGGTCGGGGAACAGGTTCGTCTCGTCTGGGGCCATCGCGGGCTCTAGGCCGTAAGACGGGCTGCGATCTTCCCGAGCAGGCCCGTGACGGGATGATCGGGATTGCGCAGTGCGAAGATGCCCGCGCTCGACAGGGCCATAAGCTCATCCGAGTGTGGCAGCACCGCCGCGACCTCGCACTCGTAGGCCCTCTCCACTCGCTCCCTGACCTCTTCCGGGTCGAACACCGGCGGCACCTTGTTGACCACGAGCACCAGGTCCGGAACCTTCAGCTTGCGGGCCACCGACAAGGTCACGCTGGTCCCCTCGTAGTCCTGGTAGTCCGGGCGCAGCACGATCGCCAGCGCGTTGGACATGGCGATCGACAGCAGCGTCTCCTCGTTCAAGCCGGGATGGGTGTCGAGCATGAGCACGTCCAGAGACAGCTCTTTGACGAGCTGGCGGAACCCCTCGTTGAGCAGGCCCACGTCGTAACCCTCGCGCATCACGCGAGCGATGTCATTCGCCTTGATGCTGGAAGGCACGAGATATACGCGCCCGCGTAGTCCGGCATCGAGGCTGGCCGTCATGTCGTGAGCGGCCTGCGTGATGTCGCAGGTCCCCCACAGATACTGGTTGAGCGAATAGCGCATCGCTTCCTGGTTCAGCCCGAACAGCGTATGGATCCCGGGAGACTGGATGTCGGTGTCGACAACCCCCACGCGCTGGCCCTCTGCAGCCAGCAATGTCGCTACATTGGCCGCCGTATTCGACTTGCCAGTGCCCCCGCGGAACGAATGGACCGAGATGACCCTCGACATCGTCTCGCTCCTCTGCGGTTTCTGGGGTAGGTGTTATCGCTAGGAGTCCGGGCCCAGGCGAAGTTTGGAGGCCTTCGCCTGGAGGTCCTGGAAGTATTCGGTCTGGGTGATCTCGGCCACCTGCCGGGCGGCTCGCGCATCGTCGATCTCGATGCGCAGCTGCCGCACCTGTTGCCTCAGCCGCTGCTCACGCGACCGTACCTCGGCGGCCATCCGCTGGAAGACGCGGGCCAGCTGCCCGAGGGCGTCGTCCCGGCCGGCGACGCCGTCGAGTTGCCTGCTTTCGAACCTTCCCGTCTCGACATCTGCCGCGGCTGCGACCACGTGGTCCACCTGCTCGAGATATTCCTGCTCGAGATCGTGCAGGCGCTTTCTCGCCAGCCCGGCATTGATCCTGGCCCGAAGGAGCACCGGATCGAACGGTTTCGGCAGGTAGTCGTCCGCGCCCATCTCGATGCACCTGACGACGCTCTCGACATCTTCGAGCGCGGAGATCATGATGACCGGCGTGTGCCGGAGCTTAGGCTCGCTTCTGATGTGCTCCAGCACCTGATAGCCGTCCATTCCGGGCATCAGCACGTCCAGCAGTACACAGTCGAATAGCTCGTTGCCAAGCGCCTCGAGTGCCTCCAGCCCGTTCGCCACTGCCCGCACCCGATGGCCGTCTCGCTCGAGGCCGCGGGCCAGGAGCAGGCGATTCACCGCATCGTCATCGGCGACAAGCACGAACCTTGGACGTTCTATCATCGTCTGTCCCGCTCCCGCACCGTCTCCAGAGCGATCCTGACCGCCTGGTATTCGGCTTCGATCCGCGCGATCAGTTCGACCGCTCCGTCCAGCGTGCCCGACATGGCCAGTGACTCGAGCGACCGGCTCAGCTCGGAAAATCTCATTGCGCCGAAGGTGGCCCCGGTGGATTTCAGCGTGTGCCCCGCTCGCCGGACTTCCTCTGCCTGACCTTGCTGAAGCCCCCGCCTCGCGCCCTCGACCAGCCGGGGGACTTCGTCTAGGAAGGTGTCGATGAGTCCGGTAAGAAGACCGGGGTCGTCTGCTGTGATCTTTACGAGTCGTTCGAGTGCCGCGGAATCGACGATGCCTGAGGTGGAAGCCTGCCCTTGCGGCCCGGGCCCCTTCGGTGACGGCGGCTGAGACCTCACGGCGGTTTCCCTCGCCGGAGCATGGGAAGCGAGGGAGGGCTGAGTGCGGCAGCGGCTCAGCGCGGCGGCGAGTTCATCCAGATGGATGGGCTTGCTGAGGTAAGCGTCCATTCCTGCTGCCAGACAGGCCTCGCGCTCTTCTTGCATAGCGTTCGCGGTTGCCGCGATCACGTGAGGCCGCCGCCCTTCCGGCCACCGTTGGTGGATCTGGAGCGTAGCCTCGAGCCCGTCCATCTCCGGCATCTGCACGTCCATGATCACAACGTCGTAGGTCTCACGCTCAAGCGCTTGGAGCACCTCCAGCCCGTTCGCGGCCACGTCGGCCCGGTAGCCGATCTTCTTCAGCAAAAGCAAGGCAAGCTGCTGGTTGACGGCGTTGTCCTCCGCCACCAGGATCCGCAGAGGCATGCGTTCGGCCAGTCGCCCGTCACGCCGCTCGCGCGGCCCAGGCGCCTCCACGCCGACCGGGCCCGTACCGAAGACATTCATCAGCGTGTCGTATAGCTGTGAGGGCTTGACCGGCTTCGTCAAAGAGGCGGCGAACTCCACCCTTCCCGGAGCCTCTTCCCTGGGTCCCAGCGACGTCAGCATCACAAGCGGCAAGGAGCGCGCGTCGCGGAAGCTGCGAATCTCCTCCGCCAGCGTGACGCCGTCCATGCCAGGCATCTGCATGTCAAGGATCGCGAGGTCGAAGGGGTCGCCCCGGCCGATCCACTCCAGCGCCTGGGCAGGGTAGGCAGTGTCGCGCGCCAGCATGCCCCACGACTCCACCTGCCGCCGCAGGATGTGGCGGTTAGTGGGGTTGTCGTCCACGATGAGTACCCGCCTGTCCTGAAGCTGGGGCGGCGCGCCGCGCTCATGAGCCGGAGCGGGGGCAGGAGCCTGCTCGGCCTCGATTGTGAAGTGGAAGGTGGAGCCTTCCCCGACCCGGCTCTCGACCCAGATCGTTCCGCCCATAAGCTCGGCTAGTCTCTTGCTGATCGCAAGGCCAAGGCCGGTGCCGCCATACCGGCGGGTTGTCGAGGCGTCGAGCTGGCTGAACGATTCGAACAGGCGGTTCACCCG
>WNGK01015484.1_pt1 | contig 14114 bp, 15 predicted proteins | sample 5400601 | NCBI WGS metagenome assembly WNGK01 (sample SAMN13153376, study PRJNA577476) | soil metagenome | isolation source: 60 cm soil or saprolite under Garry oak tree replicate 1 | place: USA:California | collected 2016-06-15 | reverse complement strand
CCGCCAGGCATGATTGAAGAGCACCGACATCAGGTTGCGGATTTTGGCGCAACTGCTTCTGGCTAGCGGCAGGCTCCGCAGCCAGGATTCGACTTCGATCGTTCGCACCTCACCGAGTTCATAGTTTCCCCATCGCGGAATGATCCACTTTCGCAAATTGAACTCGTAATTCCTCCTCGTGGAATAACTTCGCCAGTGGTCATCGCGTGCCAATTCACGATGCTGAAAGTGCTGGCCCAGTTCCGCGATCGTCATCGCTACGGGTTTGGTCGGCAGATCGGCGGGGCTGGGCATTGCGAGAATGCCGGCGGCGAACCGCCGAGCTTCCACAGCATCGGAATACTGCTCCACCGTCCCGATGACTCTCTTCCGATATACGCGTTGCCCGTTCCCACCTGTTTCTGACCATCGAAACTGCCAAACGTCCGGACCATGCTTTCGAATGCTTCTTATAAGGCTTCCATGTTGCATGTTTCCCTCCTGGATCGCAGTGGCGATCAAGAGGAATGTTCCGTTCGTCAGTCTATTGAGTCCAGCCTTTGCTGAGGTTCTACTCATCGTGTCGCTTTGCGCTGGCAGTGATGTAGATTGTTGAGCTGAGTTCGACTCTTGGGCCTTGGCCTTACCCCGTGTCTGGATGCGCAGGTTGTCCTGGTAACGTCAGTTGAAATCCGAATGCCATTTGTCCGAGAAGGCTTAGTGCTGTATCCGAAGCGCCCTCCTTGAGTACATGCAACCGCACACTTCTGCGTGGCCGGGCGCTCCAGATACAGCACTAAGCCTTTTGGGCCAAGTGATTCGTGATCGAGCCAGTGATCGAATGCACCTTTCAGATCCGTGAACACTGCCCCGTTATGGGGACTAACCGTTCCCGACCGACGCACCAGCTCCGTTGTTTAGACTTCCGGGTCGCACGAGGGCCAATTTGGTGAAAACGGGCAGGTGCGTGAGAACTCGCGGGGTATCACCCGGGGGAGAGACGCGAAGATCGGATTCACACCATCCCAGGTTGAACTCCTGAGGCGGACGGCTGGCGAATCGAGAGCCGCGATGAAAATCCGTGTGATTTCGCTTGCCTCGACGGGGATATGAGGTCATCATTCTACACACCCAATGTCCTCGTTGAGTGAAGGCTATGGCTTGCTCAATATCTGACGGGCGAACTCCAGTTTGGCTGAAATACTTTGCGCAGAATTTGCATATTGAAGTAGAGGGCAGCGGAGGCATCGACTGGGCTGCCATCCCAGACGACCTACTATGGCCCCACTGTCCTCACCGGTGGAGAAGCCTCGGAAACGACCATTAAGAAATCCGAGCGATTCTCCGGAGGTTCAACAGGCCTGGGCCGTCGAATGAGACACCAGGCATCGCCCCGCAAAGAATGTTTTGCGTACGAAGGGAGAAAACCGATGAGTATGAGATCGAGCACTGGGAGGAACGGCAAAAACGCGGCCAAAAAGACAAGCTGGACCATCATGTTGTACATCGCGGCGGATGACACGTTGGCGAACTTCGCCGTGGAGTCACTCAAGCAACTGAATAAATCCGCCAGCGCACCTGCTGGGCCGACCGACGCAGCAAGTGTGGTTGTCGCGGCACATTTTGCCTTTCCCGCCGATCCTTCGATATCAGGGGCCGCGAACGGGAGAGGACCCAACAACACCGTCCACCAATATATCTTTAAGGCGGACAGCAGCGGATCTCACGATCCCACTAAGGTTCGCACTCTGCCAGATCCGGTCATAATCTCGGCGAAGGCCACCAGCTCGGCGAAGCCCAGTGAGGCCAAGAATTCGGACAAGGTCACCATATCGGAGAAGGAGGCGCTCAAAGATTTCCTGAGCGAGGTCTACAAAGATCCACAGTACAATGCCGAGCATTATGCTTTGATTCTCTGGGGACACGGTCCCGAGCTACTGCTTCAGCCCGGTGCGAGCAATTCAACTGACAGCAGCAACAGCATGTACATCACTCCAGAGGAACTCCGCGAGGTGCTGACGGACAAAAAGCCCCGTAACGGTGCCCACCTTGAGATCATCGGTTTCGACGCCTGCTGCATGAGCATGTTGGAGATGGCTTGCGAGTTAAAAGGCCTGGCTGATTTCATGGTTGCTTCGCAGGAGGATGTCCCCGATCTAAGTTTCCCTTACGACAATTTGATCGCGCTTTTCCGGAAATGCGGGAACAAGGCGCTGCCTTTACTCCTGAATAAAGGTGTAGAAGCATATATCAGCACTTACCAGGATTGCATCTGCGACAATAATACGGGTATGAAGGGCGTAACCCTTTCGGTGCTCGATCTCCGTAATTCTGACACGCTGAAGGGGGCGGTTAGCGAACTGGCAGGCGCACTTTTGGACGCAAAAGAGGACGAAAGCTTACCGGGTGTGCTTATCGAAGCTCGGAACACGTCGCAAGACTATGCCGGTGGCCTGTACGTTGACCTGTATGACTTTTGCACGAAGCTCTCTGAGCAGCTTGAGAAGTTGAATGGGCTCGGGCCTATCAAAGTTGCGTGCGAAAAAGTGCTGGCCGAGCTGAGGAAAAGATCACCCGAAGAGACAGGTAACACTAAAGGTGATAAAACTCCGGCTCCTGTCATCCTGAAGAATTCAGGCGACACTAAAGGCGATAGAAGTTTGGCTTCCGTCATCCTGGCAAATTCAGGCGATATTGAAGACAATAGACCTTCGGATACCGTCTTGGCCAATTTACACGATACTGAAGACGATGGAAGTTCGAATCGCAAGAGAAGTCACGGGATTTCGATTTATCTCCCCTATCTCACTGATGGACAATACGCAACGGTGAGCAAGCCGTTGGTGAAGGGAGGATCAGGAACCAGTGGCGCGAAGGGCTACACCGAGGTCTTAAATGGAGCTGCCGTCGAGTATCTGATGTGCGCCCGGCGTGAATTGATTCTTGTCACTGAAAGCTACTACCAGGGTCTGCAGCTGGCTGAGACACGCTGGTATGACTTTATCGCCGAGCTGTGGACCAAAGCCCTGATCAAGAAGGTTCCGGCAGACCTTGACTACCATTACTCTGCCCAGCAAAGTTGGGTTAACGTTTGCCGCAAGACGATCTTTGATAGCAAGCCTGAGACGTCCACTGAACCGCTAACCGAAATGTGCAGTATGAAATGATTGATACAAGTTCCGCTGGTCCAGTCGCTCGCCTTGCGGGAGTCCTCACTGCATTCGGACTGGCAGTGTGTGCGGCTGGCGTTGGGCAAGTCCACGGAATCATCGCGCCGCGGCAGCCAACAGCCACACAGAGGACGACTGAGCTTCACGTCGAAGGCTCCGCAAAAATGGCCAGCCCGGAGACGGAGTTGGAAGAGGCGCTGGCATTGCGCAAGAGACTCACCGAGCGTGATCTCCGGAGCGCCGTTCGTTTGCTCGCGGACAGCGCGCGGCAATTCGCCTCATCGGGGCGGCCGCACCAGGCGGCCGCCGCGAAACTCGAAGCCGGCGATGTGTATCTGATGATGAGCAGCTATCAACAGGCAATTGCGGCTTATCGCCAGGTACTGACAATGTCTGACGGACGCACAGATCAGCGGTGTGCGGCGCTGAGCCGGATAGCGCGCACTTACGCCAACATCGGGCGGCCTCATGATTCGCAGAATTATGCGGATGAAGCGGCTTCCGTTTGCATGGCTATTTCCGACAAGAAAGTACTGGCGGATGCAGTAGAGGCCCAGGGCGAGACGCGCTTCTTTTCGGGCAACATCACCGATGCGATTGCCTCCTTTACCCGGGCGAAGGAACTTGCATCGGAAGCCGAGGATCGCGATGGGGAAGGACTAGCTACGATGATGCTGTCGGAAACCATCGACGATCGTCAGCAGGCGAACCGGCTCGCATGGTCCGCCCTGGAGGGCTTCGTTGAATCGGGTAATGAATATAGTGCCGCGCGAGCGCACTTGAAACTCGCGTATCTTGTAATCGCAGAAGGGAACTTTGAGGTAGCGCGGTGTCACTGTGAGAGCGCTCTCCCGGTTTTCCAACGCATTGCGGACAAGGATAATGCAGCCATTGCACTTAATATTCTTGGTTTGATTGCCAGGCAATCCGGAGATCTTGAAGAGTCGTTAAGCGATTACCGACGTGCCCGAAATCACTTCGCATCCGTGCGAGACGATCTGGGCGAGGTTGAATCAATCAGCGCGATAGCGGAAATTCTATTAAGCCAGCGCAAGTATGGCGATCTCGAGCCGCTGTATGTTCGAAAACTCCACCTGGCCCAAGCAACCTCACACCATGCGTTCCTGGCGTGGGCTCTTTTGGACATGGCAGGCGTTTATGCTCGGCAACATCGATACACGCAAGCAGACGAGACCTATCAGCGAGGCCTGGCAGAGTTTCGAGTCGCCGGAAATCCAGATGGGGAAAGCGTTGCACTGGAGCGGACGGCCGAGTTCCAGGCCGAACAAGGCAGATACCAGCAAGCCCTCAATATTTTAGGCGAAGCTCAAGCCTTAAGGGAGCACGCCGGTGAGATTGAGGACCTGGCCAGAATTCAACACTCCCGCGCACGAATTTATCTTCGGCTCAATGATTTGGAAAAGGCACGTTCGGAGATCGAGAAGACCATCACCATTATTGAATCGCAAAGACTGCGCATCGCGAAATTCGATTCGCGAGCGCAGTATTTCGCTTCGGTTCACGATTATTATTCGTCGTATATCCAGGTGCTCATGGCCCTGGATAAGCTCCACCCCAATCAAAAATATGCGCAATTGGCTTTTGAAGCCGCGGAGAAAAGTAAGGTACGCTCTTTGCTGGACCTGCTCGACAACATCCAACAGACTGTTCGCTGCGACACATTGCTGGCGCACAATTCGAGATCCGTTACAGTCGAAGCAAATGAAGAGGCATCCGACACACGAGCCCTGTCCACTACACAGCCGCTGACCCTGGATGACGTACGAGCCCAGATTGGAGATGGTGATACGCTCCTGTTGGAATTCTCGCTCGGTGAGGATCGGAGCTTTGCCTGGGTGGTCGACGGGGATAGTCTTAAAGCCTTTGACATCGCACCCGCCGTGGAGATCCGCAACCGTGTTCGCGTGTTCCGAAAAGCCCTTTTACCGATTGAGAGCAAGGCGAATGAGGCGCCCGTCGACTATTTGCGAAGGCGAGCGGCCGCAAGGAATATCCTGCTCCTCCAATCAAGGCAATTAGCGAAACTTTTGTTCGGGCCGGTGCGCCTTCCAGCTCGAAAACGATTGTTAATCGTGCCGGACGGTCCCTTGCAGTACCTTCCCTTTGCAGCGCTGGCTGTGCCTGGGAATGGACGTGTTAGTGTGCCGCTTGTTGAGTTGTATGAGTTGGCGATGCTGCCTTCGGCTTCAGCGCTTGTGTCTCTGCGAAAGACAGCGGGCAAAAGGCCGCAGCCGGCCGATGAAGTGACTGTCTTTGCCGACCCGGCGTTCGAACCGCCCGGAAAGCCGACTCCTGCTGCCGTCCCCAGTTCGTTTGGATTTCCACGTTCACGGGAATTGACGAGAGCATTACGCGATTTGCGGGACACACAGTGGATTCCTAACCTCCCGGGCTCGCGGGACGAGGCTTTCGCCATTCAGCAGATAACCGGCCCCGCGCGCACACGGCTCGTCATGGGTTTCGATGCCAACCGTGAAGCGATCATGGCTCCTTCTATTGCCCGACAACGGATCATTCACTTCGCAACTCACGGAATGATGGATACTCGTCATCCGGAGATGTCTGGCCTGGTTCTTTCGATGTTTAACAAAAGGGGAGAATACCAGGACGGGTATCTAACGCTGAGCGACATCTACAATCTGAAGCTATCTGCCGACCTGGTGGTCCTGAGTTCATGCGAGTCAGCGTTGGGGAAAGACCTTGGGTCAGAAGGAATCAACGGCCTGCCTCGGGCATTTCTCTATGCGGGCGCGCGAAGCATTATCGCCAGCCTCTGGAAGGTGGATGACGACGCCACTGTGCCCCTAATGAAGATCTTCTATTCCCGACTCCAGCGAGGTGAGGCCCCCCCTCGGGCCCTGCGAGACGCGCAACTCGATCTGCTCAAGAACACACAATTGTCGGACCCCTATTATTGGGCAGCCTTCGTAGTGGAGGGAGACTACCGGTAGTCGACGGAACATTCTGAGGAGCATGTAAAATCTGAATCCCATGGATCTTCAGCCAAACCCGGAAAGACAACGATACCTGACACCGGATGTGTTTGCGTCGTTTCTTCTCTGGCTTTCCCCCGATCCAGGGCAGGGGGCCCGGGAATATCTGGACCTCAGAAAGGCGTTGATGAAGTTCTTCGTCAGGAAGGGCTGCGCACATGCCGAGGAGTTGACGGATCAAACGCTCGATCGCGTCGTGCTGATTGTGCACCGTGAGCCAGAAAAGTACCCGAAACCAATCTCCCTTTGCTGCGGCGTAGCCAGGAGAGTCTGGTGGGAGTATCGCCGGGAGGTACCCCCCCAGCCGTTGGAAGACGAGAATATTCCAGCGCCAGCTCAGCCGGAGGATGACTTTACCGAACATGAAATGCAATGCCTGAGACTCTGCCTGGAACAGCTTCCGCTAAGGGACCGCGAGTTGATTACCCAATACCACCAGTTCCAAGGTCGTCAAAAGATTGAGAATCGCAAGCATCTTGCCCAGCTTTACGGAGGGCTGAACAAGTTACGCATCACCACCTGCCGGATTCGCGCTCGACTTCACGATTGCATCAATAGCTGTGTGCAGCGTTCGGCCTTGAACTAAGGAATGCAGTGAGCAGAATAAGGAAAATCGCGTGATCACTGACGCCAATATTCGCGAGTATTTGCTTGGTCGCCTGGATTCGGACTCCGCTCTGGTCCAAAGCATCGACGAGCAGAGTCTCACCGATCCGAAGTTTTCGATAAGTGTGGACGTGATCGAAGATGAGATTATTGAAGAATATCTTGAGGGTTCGCTGAGTTCAGAGGATATGCGAGCCGTTGAAAGACACTTCCTCCGCCCCCCGGAACGGCAGCGCAAGCTCGAGACCGCCCGGTTATTCAGCCGTTATTTTGAAGCGGAATCTCGCAAAGTGAAGACGAAGCACCCAGCACCAGCGCGCAGTCTTTTTAGAGCGCTTCGAATCGGACAGGTGCTGCCCAGTTTCAGAACTTTTGCCGAAATCGCTGCCTTGGTCGTTGTCGCCGTTTTGATCCTGAATCTTTGGAATCAACGCCGCGAACTCGATATAGCGATAAAGCAAATCAACCAGCAGCTAGGCCAGGAGCGCGAGCGTTCGGCGGTCGCGAATCAACAATTGCAGAACGTCTTACAGTCGTTGCAACCAGCAATCGCCATGCTCAACCTCGTCAGGCCAGGTCTTCAGCGGGGAGGACAGGAGCTACCCGAGGTGAAGGTAAGTTCAGGAACCAGGACGCTCCACGTTGAAATTGCGCTCTTGTCCCGGGCATCCGGGAAGTATCGCGTCCAACTGCGGCATGCGGGAAAGACGGTTTGGTCTCAGGAAGGAGTCGATGCTGCGTCCGTTCCCGGTGGCGCAATCTTAAAACTGGATATTCCTGCGGATGTCCTTTCTCAGGGTACAGGCGAGCTTGCGATAACGCCTTCTGGGGGCGGCACCATATCTTACTGGTTCTCGATCTCAAAGATTCAATAGAGCATTTGACCTCCTTCTATGTTCCGCACACGCCATATCAGCAAGGCGGACCCTGCGTTAGGACCCACGCGAATTCGTGTGAAATGATTTTCCCGCGGACACATAAGTAGATGAGGGGCTTCCCCACAAGCCAAGTACCGAGTACATCGTAAGCGACGAAACTGCAAATGTCCTTGGGAAAGGCGTTGTCAGTGCGTTTTCAAAATCACTGAAAATGCGATATCAACAGCGGTAACACCCGTCCACAAAAGGAGAGTCACCAATGAAGCACATCACAGTGTTCGCAATCGCAGTGTGCCTTCTCGCGAGCTTTGCCGACAGCAGCACTGTCTCGGCACAAGATCACGCTGCCACGGCAACGGTCCCGTTCAATTTCAATGTCGGGGACAGATGGGTTCCCGCAGGGACATACATCATGACTTCGGACATGAGCAACCCGAAGGTCATTTTCATTCGCAGCAAGGACGGCAAGGTTGCTCTGCTGAGCGTTACGCGAAGCGAGGGCCGTCGCTCGGATGCAGGCAGACTGGTCTTCACGAAGTATGGCGATCAGTATTTTCTGCATGAGATCCTCTGCTCGCTCTGCGGAATGAATGTTGCATTCCCCGGTTCCAAGCACGAAAGGCTTGCACGGACCCGGTTGGAGGCTGGTCTCTTGAGCACGAGCGACGTGTACCTGGCACTTAAGTAGACAGACCTGACCTCACTCCGCCTAGAGGAGACAGTCTCCGGATCTGGGAAGCCGCGGATTTTACAATCTTAAGACGGGCGCAGCCAGGAGATTGTCAATCTAGTAGGAAGCAACACCTGATGGGTTGGCTTTCGCACCAGACTGCAAATTGTATGCGCCCGATTTCACGAGAAACTCCGGTTTTTAGCTGATCGACCGCTAAAAAGGTTTTGGGTGCGCGGCTGCCGCCAACCCTTTGTTCTTTCCACCGGTCTCCTGTTGGAGGACCCGCTCCTCTATCACAAGACCGGAAGTGATAACTGGCTTGGTGTAGCGGCCAGAGTGCACTCTTCGGCCTCCTTTAGAGCTGCCTTTGCCGCGGCCAAAGTCATAGGCACCGGCGAGAGGATTCCGCGAAGGCCGTCCCGTTTTTGCCGCCGGCTCTGATATTTGAACCCTTCGTAACAGGAGAGATGCAATGTGGCTGGTCAGCCTCAAGGGTGCAAGAACGGTGGTAGCCGCAGCGGGATTTGCCAGCTGCGGCAGCTGGGTCGTAGCGTCCCCGTCGATCCTGGACCAGGCTCTTCTGGGGATGGTCCCCGAGCGCGCCGAGATCGTTTCAGGTTTGATGTCGGGACAACCAGGTAGCTTCCTTGTGATGACCCGCAGTAATACGACCGACTTGACCGACTTTCAATCATTGACCGGGGTAGATACGTCCTGGGTGATTGAGCGTGTCGTACTAGTGGCCGGAATGGGCCCCATGGGCCATCTGTCGGAGCATGCCCTGTTGGCGAACGGACATTTCAATTCCCGAAACATTTTCAAGGCTGCTCTGAGCAATGGCGCAGGGCAGATGGGCTACGAGGGCTTCCCCGTCCTAGTTCTTCAGCCAATGGAGAGAAACCGCGACATTGCGCCAGAAGTGCGCTGGTTGATCGTCATCGATGGGAAGATCGTTGTATTTGGCAGCATTGCCATGGTCCAAGAAGCGTTGCGTCGTTACATGGAACGAACATCGCCGCATGTAGCCCTGCGGTGGAGCCTTACCCATCTCCGTGCGGACGACCAATCCTGGTCTATCGTGGCGCCCTCAGTCCGAGGAATCGAGATGGTGCGTCAATCGCTGGTTCCGCTTGATGTCGAGCTCGCCGATCCAATGCACGTGTCGGAGGCGCTGGTGCTGGGAATTCATTTTGGGCGAGTAGTCGAAGTGGAATATGAGAATGAGCGGGACTGGCAGGGCGCACCGGGGGTGGCGACGGAATCTCGGGAGTTGAGTCAGGCAATACAGCAGGCGGAACCGGGAGGTGTGCCGGGTTTTCGGCTCAGGAACAGAGATAACCCGGAGCACCACGTGATCAAAGTCTCGCGGCAACAATACGAAAAGTGGATCGCGGAACAAACACCTCTACCGGGTGAACCTCCACCGCATGCGGACCAGCAACTGGGGCATCCGAAACGCGACCCGAACTGACCCGGCAAATCATGCCGAACGCGTCATCGTAGCGATCGCCGTCGAGATCTGATACGTACCGAAAACTCGGGGCCGTGTTTACGAATCGTGGCAACAAAGCCGATCTACCGCTGGCCCCCTGATCTGTTTCGATTTCTGCTGTCGATGAGCGGTATGCCAATCCACCTGGACGTAAAACCGCCTTGAACGAAGCCGCTGCGGCGGCGGACGCGTTGCGTGTTGCAGAGCGACAGCGTAGAGGTGATCTGAGCTAAGTTGTGTCGCAAAGAAGGAGGTATCTCTGTGACCCATCTACGCCAGATCATGCTTGAGGAACTGGAGCGCCGTAACTACGCTCGGGGGACGATTCGCTGTTACATTCGCGTGGTTGAGCAGTTCGCCCGACACTTCCATCGGCCGCCTGATCAGCTGGGCCTGGAGCATATCCGCCAGTACCAGGCAGCGCTGTTGCGACAGAAGAAGCTGGCACCGAGCACAGTAGGGCAACATCTAGCAGGGTTGCGATTCTTTTATATCCAGGTGTTGAAGCGAGGCTGGAGCGCGGCCGAGACCCCGTATCCGCGACAGGTCCAAGGTCTGCCGCAGGTGCTCAGCCGGGAAGAAGTCGCGCATTTGATCCAAGCGGCCCGGACACCCTTTCAGCGCGCCGTGCTCATGACACTTTAGGCGACCGGAGGCCGCCGCGCAGAGGTGGCCACGCTCAAGGTCAGCGATATCGATAGCCGGCGCATGGTCGTCCATATACGCGGCGGCAAGGGGCGCAAGGACCGTGACGTCATGCTCAGTCCCAGGCTGCTCGATGCGTTGCGCGCGTACTGGCGCTCCAAGCGGCCCCGAGTCTATTTGTTCCCGAGCAGCAGCGGCCATCGCGGAATCGAGCAGCCTATCTCCGACAAGACGATCTGGAACGTGTGCAGGAGTGCGGCTCGCCGGGCAGGACTCGAGCACAGGCACATCCCCATACTCTGCGCCACTGTTTCGCCACTCATCTACTCGAAGCCGGCACCGACCGGCGCACCATCCAGATGCTGCTCGGACATCGCGACCTTGAAGAAACGACGATCTACCTGGATCTCTCCGAGCGGCATCTCAGCGCCACCGCCAGCCCGCTCGATGCACTCACGTTGACGGTCCAAGAGGAACAGAAGCACTGCTCATGAGCCGGCCTCTTCTGGAGATGGCCGACATCGTTCGCTGTGCCGGACAGTCCTTCCTTGAACGCAGTCGCAGGTGGATGAACTGGCAACATCAGAAGGTGTTGCTGGCCATCACACGCTGCCGCACCGCGGCGCTCGGCGGACATCGCGATCGCTGTACCGGCTGCGGACTTACGACCGCCATCTCTTACAACTCGTGCAGAAACCGGCATTGCCCACGGTGCCAGGGCAACGCACGCCTACGCTGGCTCAAGGCGCGTGAACAGGAACTGCTGCCCACCCGCTATGTCCATGCCGTCTTCACTCTGCCGCGAGAACTTGCCCCGCTCGCATCGCAGAACAAGCGGCTGATCTACAACCTGCTCTTTCACGCCAGTGCCGAGACGCTGCTTGAGATTGCTCGCGACCCGCGACATCTTGGAGCTGAGATCGGCTTCTTCAGCGTGCTCCACTCCTGGAATCAGCGTTTGCAGTTGAACCCTCACTCATGATGCCCGGCATTATCATCTCCTTCATTTTGAGCGAACAAGATGGGCTGGATTTCCGCACAACTGAACCCTCACTCATGATGCCCGGCATTATCATCTCCTTCATTTTGAGCGAACAAGATGGGCTGGATTTCCGCACAACCCCCTTGCAGGGTTAGCTTGCCAGTGCGGAGAAGCCGATCGATGATGCTCCTTACCGTTTCGTTATCCAAATCGGCACGACGAATCACCCAGGGAGCGCGAGGAGTGACTTGTTCACTCTTCAGCAGGCCAGCTTTCACCAGCTGTGCGATCGTGCTGTGGCTCACTCTACATATTCGGGCAGCTTCGTTCAGGCTGACTGTGTCGGGATCGGGTAATGCTCGCCTCTGCCCGTTAATCGAATAGTTGCGTCGTGCAGTGGCCACACGGGTTTGATTCCATCGCTTGCTCTTGCCTGTCGAATACCCGAGCCGGTTCAGCACAGAAGCTATCTGGTCATCGCCGTGACGAGCGGCCATCCGGCGGATGACCTCGAGTGCTTCCATCGACGTCGCGCAATCAGTCGCTGAACGCGGCCGCTCCATCGTGAGTTCGGTATGCGTGCCGCCCTTCCAGTGAACCGTAAACTGAAGAGTCTTTTTCTCCGAATCTGTACGCACGACGATTTCTTCCACGACGGTGCGGAATATCATTTTCTTGAGGGCCGGTGGACAGTGATCGCTTTGCCATATCTCAGTAAAGTTCTCACCCATCGCCAGGATTCGAGCTTCTTCTTCGGCGGATAGCGAGTATCTTTTTCCATTAAGGCTGGCTAGTCTCTGTTTGGTGGTTTCGACCCCCTCCAGCTTCTCGTTCCAGCGACGCTCCAACTCGCCAGCCACAAGACGATTCCTGGCATCTACGGCGTCGTATTGCTCGAAGGCCTTTCTAGCCTCGTACTGCAGTTGGTCGAGCTTGCTGGTCAGAGCAATGCGCTGTGCGGCATCGCCGGCACTGAGTTCCTCCAGCGCCCTGAGGCTGGCATTTACTCCAAGAGGCGAGATCACACGTAGTAGTTCTTGGCCCAACCGGCGGTCTACCGAAGCGCCGCCAAAGCCAACGCAGTACTGTCCACCGTCGTCATAATCTCCTTTGCAGAGATAACGCGCGTTGGTGCCGCGGCCTCCCCAGTAACGTACGTGGAGCTTACGGCCACAGTGCCCACAGCGAAGAAGACCCACCAGAAGACCTTGTCCGGCGCGAATCGCGGCCATCGATTCATCCCCCTGCCAGTTTACGGAATTACGCCGCGTCATTCGTTGATTCTCTTCATAGGTTGCCCAGTCAATATAGCCCACATGATGATTGGGGATGAAGACCCGGCATTCCTCGGCTCGACGCATAGCCTCCTGATGCTTCTCCAGCCTGCCATCGACCAGCAACGTCGTTACCGGACGGCGGCCCCACACATAGGCGCCAGCATAGAAGGGGTTGATCAGGATATCGCGGACCAGGCTCTGGGTAGGAATCTTCCAGACCAGTTGTGTCCCCTGGATCGGGTTCGCGGGTAGCTCTATGTCGTGATCCCGGAACCACTGGAAGGTCTGACGCACGCTCCACCGCTCTCGAAACTTCACGAACACGAGTCGAATGGCTTCGCAAATCCGCTGATTGGGATGCAAGGAAACCTTGCCCATTGGATCCAGAACATAGCCGACCGGAAGCCTTTTGAACATCTCCCCGCGGCGCGCTTTGGACTCCTGTCCAGCCTGCATTCGCTGCCGAATCACCTTCAGTTCGACAACGCTCAGAGTCCCTTTATTCCCAGAACCAACTGGTCATCGAGATAATTCAAATCGTATATCTGTTGTTCGTCCGCGATGAGAGTTCCAAAGATCTGGCACACTTCCAGCAATCTACACCAGTCCTTGTCCGTGCGGGACAGCCTTGAGGCCTCTCGGCTGCCGACGATTCCGACTTCACCCAGAGCCACTGCGCTGAGGACACGCTCGAACCCTTCCCGGCGCGCAGATGCCATGGACGCACTGGATCCAAGATCGCTATCGATAATCTCCACCTGCTTCCAACCCAGTGCACGTATCCGTTCTGCTACCTCGTACTGAAGACGCTGGCTCTCCAGATTCTGCCGAACCTGCTTCTCGCTCGATTGCCGCAAGTAGACGATGGCCCTGCGTGCCAAGTGCTCCGGCCTGATTTTGGGACTGTATACCAGCTCTGTCATCAACGTTTCCTCCTTCCGCCTGAAAAACCTCCATTAGAACGCGAGCCATCAGATCGATCAGATCGGCGCGCACCATCGCATCCATCTGCACGATTCCGCTTTCTTCCGGGATCGTCAGACCCGGTAGTTTTAGCTGGACCACGATCACCTCCCGTGGATCCGTCAACAGCAGTTGGCAGAAGGGTATCGTGATCGCGATCCTCAGGGGCATGATTCGAAAGCAACAACATGAGGGACAGAAGGGATTCCCTGCTTAGATGAACTTCCTCGCTGATCTTGATCACGGTGCAATCAGGCAACAGCATCCATACAGGGATCTTCAGACGTTTCCCGGCTCGGTCGATGACAGAGACCGCGCCGTCTCCCCGCTTGGGCCTGCGGAGGATCTTAAGTGTTGAACCATAAAGCGGGTGGAACGGATAGAAGACCTCGACTTCGGCGCTTTCCGCGCTCAGGGTATTGTGGGCGTGGATGT
>WNGK01004990.1_pt1 | contig 14122 bp, 11 predicted proteins | sample 5400601 | NCBI WGS metagenome assembly WNGK01 (sample SAMN13153376, study PRJNA577476) | soil metagenome | isolation source: 60 cm soil or saprolite under Garry oak tree replicate 1 | place: USA:California | collected 2016-06-15 | reverse complement strand
CGCCAAAGATAATATGTTTGCCATCTTTATAGAGCAGTTCCAGGCGTTCTTTGCCGCGTGTGTCGCTGGTAGGGTAAATAGAAAAATAACGCCGGATCTCCTCGTCATTCATCCACGTCGCGTACAGGTGGTTATCTTGTCCTGGCTCCAATGGTCGCAAGTAGATGCGCTCTCCCACGATAAATGGATTCTGCATGTTTGAAGTATCTGGTGCCATAAAAAAACTCCCTTCTCACTGTTCGACGCCAAGTATAGCACAGGAAGAGAAGGGAGGCAATTTCGCCCTCGTAACTTATGCGGTAGCCTTCTTCTTTTTTGAAGTAAATCTATCGAGCAGTCTATCGGCATAACCGCTGACGAAAGGTAGTCTGAAGTTATTGCCGCGATACATCAGGAATATCATCAAAAGCCAGACGAGTACAGCAACAATAGTGACAGCCGTGGTGATAAAAGAGAGGGGAACGCTCAAAACAAAGCCCAGCAAGGGAATAATACTGATGAGATGCAACACTCCGAGCAAGATGGTAGCGCCGCCAAAAAAGACGATTGACTGGGCTGCGTGAAAACGCGCGAAACGATTCTTTCGCTCGATCACAAAGAAAACCAGGCCGCCCAGTCCCCACGTTGCATAGCTCAGGATGGTCTCAGTTCTGGCGCTCAGGCCTGTCGAGGTGGGATCATAGGCGCTCATCCTCGGCTTCGCGCTGCTCGGCGGCTGATAAGCGCCGCCCTCGTACTCCTGTTGCTCGAACTGCTCTCCGCCGGAGGACTGCTGATAGCCTCCCTGCTGTTGGTTGGTCTGTTGAGAGCCCGCCAGCCCCCCCTGTCCACTGGAAGTATCACCTGGTTGCTGCGGTGTCGTATAACGACCATAGCCGCCATACCCCGTTCTATAATCGTTCTCTGCGTTCTTATCCTGTCCCATCGTAATAAATCCCTCTCTTTGTTTTTTCACTCCCGTTATATATTACGTAGAGGACTCCTCTAAAGTTTGAGAGAGCAATTCCTCCAACCTACATCCCAGTAATGCCCGAACTGGACCACCGCTCAGCCATGTCCCCGATGACAGGCAATTTGAAGTGTTTGCCCTGGAAAGCGTTGATTATTGCGATAAGCCATGCTACGAAGCCCCCAATCCCAATCACAAAGCTGCCCAGGCTAAAAATCAAACCTGAGAGGGAGGTACTTACGAAGGCGGCGAAAATACCAAGAAAAATGAGCACGAACCATGCCACGACTATGGTGATGCCCAGTAGTATCGCCTGCAAATTATGAAATCGCACAAAGCGATTCTGCTTCTCAATAAAGAAGAAGATGACGGCAATAATCCAAATCAGGTACCCTAGTCCGGCGGAGACTTTAGGATCCATGCCTATAGAACTGGGACCAAGGGGACTTACATTACCCACGGGAGGTGTGCCATAAGGGGCGCCATAGGGTGGCTGCTGCTGCCCGTACCCACCTTGCTGGTATCCCCCTGCTGGCTGTTGATAGCCGCCTGGTTGATACCCCGGCTGTTGCGGCTGCCCGTATTGTGGTTGTCCCCCAGCAGGAGTGCCCTGCTGTTGTGGAGGATATCCTCCATACTGGCCTGGCTGGTTGGGGTCTTGCCCCTGGTTAGGATTCCAACTCATGTCTGTATCTGCCTTTCCTCAATAAAGAAAAAGACTCCTACACACAAATCTAGCAAATGCATAGAAGTCTCTTCCATCAGGCCGCTCACTCAAGGAGTTATAGCCCGCGACCCTGTCATTCTGAGCACAGCGAAGAATCTCTCCGCTCACTCAAGCAGTCAAAGCCTGCGTTACATGCCAGCAACACCCTGGTTCGCGTATTTCTCCGCGTAATCGCCAATAACAGGCAACTTGAAGTACTTGCCCTGGAAGCCGTTGATCATTAGTACGATCCAGCCTACCAGCCCTATAAGTCCAATAATCCAACCAAGAGGGAGCGTAAGAAACCATAGAACACCGAAATTGCCGATGATATTGAGCGCTATATTGATTACCGTTAAACCACCAAAGAACAGGATCGACTGCATCGCGTGGAAGCGCACAAAACGATTCTGCTTCTCCACTAAGAAGAAGATGAGCCCTGTCACCCAGCCCAAAACATAGCTCAGGCCGGCTGCAACGTTGGGCTGCATACCCATAGAGCTTGTTCCAAGCGGACTCTGTGGCCCCTGCTGGTAGCCCGGCTGCTGATAGCCTGGCTGCTGCTGCTGCTGTCCATAGCCGCCCTGCTGTCCGTATCCCCCCTGCTGGCCACTGTAAGGGTCGGTTGGCTGGGGTTGCGGCTGGGATGGCGGGGGATTGTAGCCACCATACTGGCTTGGCTGATTGGGGTCTTGCCCCTGGTTAGGATTCCAACTCATGTGTGTATTCCTCGTTTCTGCCTTATATAAGACCACTGTAATAAAAGGTGTGCCTTCCACCTTTGATAATACAATAGCGTAGAAGCCCAAGCAATGAGATGCAAGTTTCACAACTGCTTCTACCTATGTAATACGTAGTATACTCCGAAAGGTTAGTATTGTGAACCATCCATTATCACAAAAGAAACAGTAAAAATACCGTTTCTCCGCTAGTTTTTACGTATCGGTTTCCTTTGCTCGTAAATTCGGATAAGTATCACGCGCAATGCGATCAACCTGGGGAATAATTATCGCAGAAGGATCATGCTCTTCTGCATCTCCCTCGGGCTGCTCATTCACAGGAAAACCAGGTCGGCGCTGCGCCTGGTCGCGTTTACCTGTGCGTTGATCGATTTGCAATGGGTAAGGCTCAGACAACCCCTGCCCTTTTGGGCTTTCGTTCTCGTTTTCCGCGTGAGAAGCACCGAGCAGTGCGCCTTCAATGACCTGGTCCATATTCTCTACAAATGTAAAACGGATATCCCGCTGGATTTTAACGGGTATATCGGCCATGTCTTTCTTGTTTTCCGCCGGAACGTACAGGTGATGGATGTTTGCTTGATGGGCTGCCAGCACTTTCTCTTTCAGCCCTCCCACTCCCAGTACTCGCCCGTGAAGGGTAATTTCTCCCGTCAACGCGATATTCTCGCGGATTGGACGCTTGCTGATCGCTGAAATCAGCGCCAGCGCGATCGTGATTCCCGCTGACGGGCCATCTTTGGGAATGGCGTTTTCAGGAAGATGTATGTGCAGGTCGGTGGTTTCTTGAAAATTCTGGTCTATGTCCAGCATTTTGGCGCGTGACCGCACATAGGTCAGTGAGGCCACCGCCGATTCGCGCATAACATCGCCTAACTGGCCCGTAATCAGTAAATCGCCTTTTCCTGCCAACGTCACTACCTCCACTGGCAGCAAAATACCCCCATATTCAGTGACCGCTAAACCCATGGCTACGCCTATCTGCGTTTTCTGCGTGACAGGTGTGAGCGTGTAACGGGGAGGTCCCAGGTATTGTTCCAGGCTGTTCGTCGTTAAGCGCAGATACGTTTTTGGTTTCTCGATGATACGTCGTGCCGCTTTGCGACAAATAGCCGCCAGTTGGCGTTCGAGATTGCGCACGCCCGCCTCTCGCGTGTAGTCCGACACAATATGCTGCATAACGGACTGCGGGATTTTTACCTGTTCAGGCGTCAGTCCATGCTCTGCTAACACCCTGGGCAAGAGGTGTCGCAAGCCAATAGTGACTTTCTCCTCGAACATATAGCCAGGGAGATCGATAATATCCATGCGGTCGGCCAGCGCTCGCGGTATCTGATATTTGACGTTTCCTGTGCAGATGAAAAAGACCTCCGAAAGATCGTAAGGGATTTCGAGGTAGTGATCGGTAAAAGTATTGTTCTGCTGTGAGTCAAGCACTTCCAGCAGCGCTGCCGCTGGATCTCCGCGATACTCCGCGGACAGTTTGTCGATTTCGTCAAGTAAGAAAACCGGGTTGCACACCCCTGCCGTCTTCATCGACTGGATGATACGTCCGGGCAATGCGCCAACATACGTGCGGCGATGCCCGCGAATCTCTGCTTCGTCGTGAACGCCGCCCAGCGAAATGCGCGCAAACTTCCGCCCCAACGCGTTGGCTATCGAGTGTCCCAACGACGTCTTACCAACGCCGGGCGGCCCAATAAAGCAAAGAATCTGTCCCTGGCTCTCACTTTTTGGTTTTCCACCGCGACCGGCCAACTGCTGGCGCAACTGCCGTACCGCCAGGAACTCAATCGTGCGTTCTTTGATGCCTTCCAGTCCATAATGGTCCGCGTCCAGAATACGTCGCGTCTCCTCAATATCAAAATGGTCCGTCGTCCGTTCCTTCCACGGGAGCGCCAGCACCCAGTCGATATAGGAGCGTAACACGGCTATCTCAGCAGATTGAGCGGGGGTGCGCTCTAGCCGGTCAATCTCTTTGCGCACCTTCACCATTGCCTCGGGCGGCAGCGATTTTTCGCTGAGTCTCGCTCGAAGTTCGTCCGCTTCAGACGAGGTATCCATGCCCAATTCTTCCTGGATGGCCCGCAATTGTTCGCGCAGGTAGTATTCTTTCTGCGTGCGGTCTACCTGCGAACGCACGCGGCTGCGTATCGTCGCTTCCAGTTCGAGTATCTCGATCTCATTGCCCATTATCACGCAGATCTTCTCCAGCCGCTCCAGTGGGTCGAGCGTCTCTAGAAGATCACGCTGCTGCAGCGTATCGGTGACCAGGTGCGCCGCGAGCATATCCGACAGGCGCGCAGCCGTTTTGATGGCGACAATGGAGTTAATATCTTCTACGGAGAAGCGGCGGTTTAACTGGGCATAATGCTCAAAGAGATTGGTGGCGTGGCGCACCAGGGCATCAGCCTGGGGGCCACGCGCCTGGGGTTCCTGTGGCATATCGATAGTGACGCGCATGAAGGGTTCCAGGTCCAGATACTCATTGATGGTGACGCGATGCAGACCGCTTAGCAGCACCTGTAAACTGCCATCCTGCTGGCGATGCATCGTCGTGATTTCGACCAGCGCGCCGGTGAGGTGGATATCTTTTGGTTCAGGGTCTTCAATATCTGGATCGCGTTGAGAGGCCGTGATCAGTGCGCGGTCGGGCCTCATCATCGCTTCTTCAACGGCGCGTACAGACTTCTCGCGCGCAATAGCCAGTGTCATGCGGGTGCGCGGAAAAACAACCATGTTTTTTAACGCCACGAGAGGATACACTTCTTGTGTATCCTGAGCCGTCTCCGGGCGTTCCTGTTCGCTCATGGATTGCCGTCCGTTTCCTTCAAGAGATAAGTCCGTATTGATGCTGTGCTCTTACTTGTGCCAAAAACGGATGAGTCTGCATTATGCAGACTCATCTTCAGGATATACAGTTGTTCGATTACTCCGCGTTTCAAGTAAAGGTTTGTGATGGTCGGTTATCACATCGCTGTTGATAATAACCCTTTTCACATCCCCGCGCGATGGAATCTCGTACATCACGTCGAGGAGCACATCCTCGATAATACTTCGCAGCCCTCTTGCCCCGGTGCGCTGCTTGAGTGCGCCTTCCGCGGCAGCATCAAGGGCGTCATTAGTAAAGACTAGCTCAACACGATCAAGCTGTAAAAATTTCTGATACTGTTTGATGATAGCGTTCTTCGGCTCGGTCAATATGCGGATCAATGCATCTTTATTCAGGCTATCCAGCGATACGGCGACTGGCAGGCGTCCGACGAACTCAGGTATCAGGCCGTACTTAAGGAGATCATCGGGAATGAGATGGGTTAAAACTGATTCCTGCGCGTCAGGTTCAACTTTGGTCGTGCCCCTGAAACCCATAGTCTTGTTACTGCCCAGGCGCTGCTCAACAATCTTATCCAGCCCTTCAAAGGCGCCGCCACAGATAAAGAGAATGTTGGCAGTGTTGATCTGAATGAAGTCCTGGTGCGGATGCTTGCGCCCTCCCTGCGGCGGTACATTGGCAATGGTGCCCTCGATAATCTTGAGCAGCGCCTGTTGCACCCCTTCACCGGATACGTCGCGCGTGATCGATGGATTATCTGACTTGCGGGCAATTTTATCGATCTCGTCAACATAAACAATGCCCCGTTCAGCGCGCGCCACATCAAAATCCGCTGTCTGGATCAGGCGCAGCAGAATGTTCTCGACATCCTCACCCACGTAGCCTGCCTCTGTCAGCGCCGTCGCGTCAGCTATACAGAAAGGCACGTCCAATACCTTTGCCAGCGTCTGTGCCAGCAGCGTTTTCCCACAGCCCGTCGGACCAATCATCAGGATGTTGCTTTTCCCCAACTCAACATCATCTATCTGCATTCCCACGCCAATGCGCTTGTAATGGTTATATACTGCCACCGCCAGGGTCTTTTTGGCTCGCTCTTGCCCGATCACGTATTGGCTCAACTGCTCATAAATCTTCTTTGGCGCCGGTATCTTGCCCGTTTGGAGGCGCGGCTTCGAGGTCGTCGCCTGCTCCTCTTCGATAATCTCGCGACAGAGATCAATACATTCGTCACAGATGTAGACACCACCGGGACCGGCAATCAGGCGTTGCACCTGGTCCTGGCTTTTCCCGCAGAATGAGCACCGGTACGTCATTCGCGTATTTTTCGAGTTTGCCACGTTTGTTACCTTTCCCTCATTTGCGGCTTGAAAGCCACATCTGATGGCTACATCCTTATTCTACAACATCCACGGAGGGATCATCTACTACAGGCACAGCAGATTCCTCTGCCTCGCTCTGCGCGGCTTGCGTCTCTGCTTCTCCGGCAAGAGCAACAGCTGCCGCAGCTGCCGCCACCTCAGCATTCTCTATACCGGCTTCAGCCTCCTCGGCCTCTGCTCCGGAATCGGCATCAGTTGTTAATTCTACCAGGCGCGTAATGGCCTTCTCCCGGCGCAGATTCACCGCTACCGCCTTGATCTGCGCCTCTGCGCGCCCGAGCGACTGACCCGCCTGCTCATATGCGCGGAAAATTGCCTCTACCTCTTCGGGTGCGACACTGATCTCTTCCTGTTTCGCTACCTGATCCAGCACGAGTTCACGCTTCACATGCTTTTCAGCTTCGGGTTCCATATCTTTCAAGTACTCTTCGCGCGTTTTGTGTACCATGAGCAAGTATTGGTCGATAGACATGCGTTGCTGCTCCAGGAGATGTGTCAGTTGATGCAGCATATCTTCGGCTTCCTCCTGGATGAGCAAAGGATGAATCGTGACCTGGGCCTGTTCGATGACGGCATTCACAACCTTCTCGCGCAACTCATCGCGAATGCGCCGCTCTTTACTTTCGAGAATAGAATCGCTGATGGCCTTGCGCAAGTCCTCCAGGTTCTCATATTGACCGTCGCTGACTGCGCTGGCCAGGGCATCATCAAGCTCGGGAATCTCTTTAAACTCCACCTTATGGAGGATAACCGCGTAGCTGGCCTCTTTGCCCGCCAGTTTCTCGTTGGTGTAGTCCTCTGGCAAAACCGTGCTGAATTCTTTGCTCTCGCCCGCCTTCATGCCTACGATATGCTCATCCATACCGCTAAACATGCCGTGACGCTCCTGCGTTAACTCGAACGGGTTGTCTTTCAGGTCGGAAATGGTATCCTCTTCGACGGTGAGCTTGAGATCGACCGTGACGCGGTCATCATATTCGGCGGGGCGTTCAACTTCCTGCCAGGCGCCCTTCCGGTTACGCATCGACTCTAACTCTCGCTCGACCTCTTCAGAGGTGACATCGGCCTCTTCACGCTCAAAGTGCAGGGAGGTGTAATCTCCAGGCGCCACTGGCGTGATAATCGGCACTTTGACGCTGAAATGATAAGGCTGTCCCATCTCAAAGACAGGGGCGTCCAGCTCTGGTTTGGTGAGAGGGGTAAGTTCGTGCTCTTTGAGCGCGTTGCGATAGGTCTCGGTAATCAGTTCATCGAGACCTTCCTGGTAGATATATTCTTTGCCCAGCTTTCGTTCGAGCAAAGAACGCGGAGCCTTGCCCCGGCGAAAGCCCTGCACATCAACTTTTTGTACCAGCTTGCGGTACGCCTTATCTGAAGCCTTTTCCAGTTCGTCCCAGCTCAATTCTACTTCAAGGACAGCCTCACTGGTGGCTAACTTTTCGACCGAGACCTTCACGTTTCCTCCAACAAGAGAACAGCTGTACATTACTAATCAATAGTTTATTACGTAGTAAAAACAACCACACACAACCTCATACAGATTGTGGTTACAACATAGAGAATCAGGAAAGCACAGAGAGACAATCACTACCATAGACCACACCCCAAAAAAGAGACCGCAGTCTTCAGCATATTTCAACATTCAGTACTTTGACTACTCTACGCGCGCGAACCGTAGTGGGCGGTGAGAGACTCGAACTCTCACGGTTCATCACCAACAGATCCTAAGTCTGCCCTGTCTACCAATTTCAGCAACCGCCCATATTTTCTGCTAAAACGGGAAATTATCCTCACTTGAGGATAATACATCAGCGACATATCTGATGTCAAGGCGATTGACGCGCTTGCGCTGCTATGGCTATTCGCCGCTGTGGAGCCGATTGCTCAATGCAGCGGCAGGTCAAATGAAAAGGTCGTACCCTGGCCTTCTCTGTGCGGTTCAAGCCGTAACGTGCCTCCATGCGCTTCGATAATGCTTTTCGTGATGTGCAGCCCCAGGCCAGAACCTTGTTGGGCGCTGGTCGCCTGCAAACGCACATACGGGCGGAACAGCCTGCCAATCTCTGCCGGAGGAATACTGGCCCCCTGGTTATGTACGCTGCCATGGGCAGTATCATCCTCCGTCCAGATGCGAGCTGTGACCGTTGTGCGCTCGTCAGAATACTTTATTGCGTTATCCAGCAGATTCCCCAGCGCCTGTTGCAGCCGCCCGCTATCCCAATTCCCCATAACGGGCGCTTCGGGAATCTCTAACTTCAACGTGTGATAGGGAGCAAGGGGACGTAGTTCTTCCACGACCTCTATCGCTAATGCCGCAATATCACACGCCTCTCGTTTAAGTGTGAATTGGCCGGAGCTAAGGCGAGAAGAATCCAGCAAATCATCGACCAGGCGCGTTAAACGCCTGGCTTGCCCGATGATCACTTTCGTTCCTCTCTGGATTGTCTCTGGCCGTTGTGTGGGGCGCGCCACCATCTGCGCGTAACTGATAATGGGCGTCAATGGGCCGCGCAATTCGTGAGCGATCATAGCAATATACTGCTCTTTACGCGCCAATTGATCCTGTAGTAAGAAATTGCCCTCTTTGAGCTTACCTACCTGGTGTTGTAGAGCTTCTATGATCTCGTCTTGCGTTTGCTCTCGCTGAACCTGCATACCGATCCATCTCCCTAATCCCCTACACCTCTCCATCGCGCTGAAGATTATGTAATAATTATACATGCAGATGTGCAAAAAAACCGATCTCTAGGAGTATTGGGGGGGATGTGTGAGGCTTTTGTTAGATTAGCGGGACAGATGAGAGCGTCTGGTTACTGTAAAAGGTGTAACTCTTCTAATTCTTCCAAAGCCCCCTCGCTGAGTTGTGACTTATCCAGCGTAGCATCTGCATGCGCTATCAGATGGCGCAGTCTCTCGGTGATCTCTAAACGCATATGATAATCGTCGGTGAGCAATAACTCGCCTATCGTAATTTCAATTTGTTTTCGCTGCATCGCAGCAAGCGCTGACTCTGTCATGCATATTCCTCGCGCGTTGGAACGTGTCCAACAGCTACCGGCAAAGCCCTACTTTGTAGCCGCCGCGGTAGCAGCAGCAGTGGTGGCCGCCGGCGCCTGGCTTTCGCTGGTCGAGGCACTCGAACCGGACTCGGCTGCGGCAGGCTTACTCTCGCTGGCGCCCTTTGAGTCACTGGCCGTAGTAGCAGCAGCCTCGTCTCCCTTTGTTGCCTGACCATTCGTGTCCTTTACGTTTGAAGACATGCGATGATCAGTCTTGTAAAATCCAGAGCCTTTGAAGACGATACCAGCCGGGAAAAACACTTTGCGAATGTGCCCGCCGCACTCGGGGCAAGTCACTAATGGGTCATCGGTCATCTTTTGCCACTGCTCAAAACGGTGGCTACACGTCCGACAGAGATATTCATAAGTTGGCATACAACAATTACCCCTAAAAGGTCCGAACAGCCGCCACGACTGCTCCTCCAACACACACAATTAGATAAGCCTCACGGCTTCCCTTCTTTTAAGAATATATACTAACGTATCCTTATCACCATTGTCAATCTGACAACGCGTTTGCTATATCATATATAAATGACTACAAAATCTAACCGGTTTTTATTCCCCCCGGCCAATATATTCCTTGACCTTCTCAGCCGCGTCGCGCGTCATGCCATCTAAGGCCGCCAGGTCCTCTACACTGGCCGCGCTCATGGCTCGTACCGAACCAAAATGCTTCATCAGAGCCTGTTTGCGTTTGGGACCAATGCCCGGTATCTCGTCCAGCACAGATTTAAACGTCCGGTCGGAGCGCAGCTTTCGGTGGTACGTAATACCAAAACGGTGCGCCTCGTCGCGGATGCGCTGTACCATATAGAGACCCTGTGAAGAACGCGGCAATATAATCGGCTCCGGCGAGCCGGGAGTGAAGATCTCCTCGTTCTCCTTCGCCAATCCCACCGTCGGAATATCAATGTGGAGTTCCTGCAACACCTCCATCGCCGCGCTGAGCTGGCCCTTCCCGCCATCGATGATAATCAGATCCGGCAATGCCCATTCGTGCTGGAAGTGGGCAGCCGTCGGAGTTTCATCACTGCTGGCATGATCGGCTGCCTCAATGCCTGTGTCAATATGTGTAATAATTTCGGAGGCGATCTCTACGTCAGCTGCTGTTTGTTTTGCCACATTGCGAAACCTGCGCCTCAGCACCTCCTGGTGGCTGGCAAAGTCGTCTGGCCCCTCAACGGTCTTGATTTTGAAACGGCGATACTCGCTGCTCTTTGGCCGTCCCGCCTCAAAAACCACCATAGCCCCCACCGAGTTTGTTCCCTGCGTATTCGAGATATCGTAACACTCGATACGCTGGGGGGGAGCCGCCAGGTTGAGCGCCTCCTGCAGCTCCTCCAGGGCCAACTGCGTTTTCTGGCTATCGGTCAGCCACTTGATGCGCTGCTGCTCCAGCACCTCGCGCGCATTCTGCTTCACCATCTCGATCAAGCGCAGCTTGTCACCCCGTTTGGGAGCTGTAATGCTGATCGCGCCCTTACGTTTCTCGCGTAGCCACGACTGGATAACAGCGCGGTCATCCGGCTCGACCTCGACGACCAGTTCAGGCGGAATGTGCGGCGAGCTTTCATAAAACTGCTGCAAGAAAGAGGCCATGACCTCCCCAGGACTGCTATCGCGCGTCCCCTGCAGGATAAAAAATTCGCGCCCAATCAGCTTGCCATTGCGGAAAAAGAAGGTCATCGCGCACGTCTCATCCTCGCCGCTGGCAAACGCGATCACGTCCTGGTCGTCCTGCCCCTCCGTCGAAATGATACGCTGCTTCTCCAGGATGCGTTCCACCGCCTGGATGCGATCACGTATCCGCGCCGCCTCCTCGAAGTTCAGCTTCTCAGCCGCCGCCGCCATCTTCTCCTGCAAGGACTTCACCACCGCGTCATGCTTCCCCTCCAGGAAGAGGATCACCTGTTTGATCACCACGTCGTACTCTTCCCGCGTGGCATAGGCCACGCACGGAGCGATACAGCGATGAATATAGTACTGCGTGCAGGGGCGCGGCAATAATTTTTGCTTCCATCCCGCGGGAGCATCACCCTGTGCGGGCGGCGCCCATGTGCTCGCGTCATAGCGGCAGGTGCGGAAAGCAAAAAGCTTGTTCAACAGGTCCAGCGTGGCATCGACCGCCCCCGAATTGGTATAGGGGCCAAAGTAGCGGTTGCCGTCGCGGTGAAAACTGCGCACGCGGTAGACCCTGGGAAAATCCTCCGTCAGCGCTACCTTAATATACGGGTAGCTCTTGTCATCGCGCATCAGCACATTATATTTGGGGCGATACTCCTTAATATAATTGCTCTCCAGCACCAGCGCCTCGACTTCATTCTTGACGACGAGAAACTCGATATCCTCAACCTTCGCCACCATACTTCTATTCTTGGGGCTAAGATCGCTCGACTCCTGGAAATGCGAGCGCACGCGATTATACAGCGAGATCGCCTTCCCAACATAAAGAATAGCGCCCCCGCCATCCTTCATAATATAAATGCCCGGCTTATGCGGCAGTGAATTAAGCACTGACTGGATTTTTTCGTTCATTCCATCCTTGTTCCTGCTGGCTATGTGTAGCTTTCCTTCTCCATCATCTTCCGTATCCACATCGTGCTCAACACGTGACGTGGAACAGGCTGATCACCTCGCCCTCGGCCTCGTTCCAGGCTCGGATCGCCTTGGGCGTCGGCAGCAAAATCACTTTGCACTTCTTGCGCTTGAAGTAATCAGCCGCCTCATCTGAAAGCCTGACGTTGCCATACTGTCCCGTGCCGATGATGAGCCGTCGCGTACCCTTTTCATACACGTATTTGGCTTCGGCCAGGGAAAGTATGTGCGATGTGCCGTAGATCGCATTGGACAATTTTTTCTTCCGCTTTTCCACCAGGCTGCTTAGTCTGATAATCACGTCATGCTCGAAGACGGCCCCTTCAATGGTAATCGAACCAAAGGTCGTCTGATCAATGCTGGGTTTCATCTCTCCGCTCCCCTCCTCCGCGCCCGCCCGGCGCATCGCGCCGGACTGGTGTGGGCTTGTTCTGTAGCACGCGCTCTCTAGAAAATGTCCATCATCTTAATTATACCCTCTCAACAGTATCATCTGTCGGGACTGGAACAGAAAACCACTCTTCGTGTATAATAAGTGCCATTATGAGTTGTATTGGCACTGCCGGACATATAGACCACGGCAAATCTACGCTCGTCAAGGTCTTAACAGGAATCGATCCCGATCGCCTGGCGGAAGAAAAAGAACGCGGCATGACGATAGACCTGGGCTTTGCCTGGCTCAAACTGCCAGGTGGGCGCGAGGTCAGCATTGTCGACGTGCCCGGCCACGAGAGCTTCATCAAGAATATGCTCGCAGGTGTGGGCGGCATTGATGCGGCGCTGCTGGTTATTGCCGCCGACGAGGGCATCATGCCGCAGACCCGCGAACACCTCGCCATTCTTGACCTCCTGCGCGTGCGGCGCGGTATTGTCGCGCTGACAAAAGCCGACCTGGTGGACGAGGAGTGGCTGGAACTGGTACGGGAGGAGGTCGCGGAATATCTTCTACCAACGACATTAGCTCATGCCCCCATCATCGCCGTCTCAGCCTATACCATGCAGGGCATACCAGAACTGCTCGCCCAACTGGAAAAGATGCTCGACGCGACACAGGAGCGGCAGAACATCGCTCGCCCGCGCCTGCCGGTTGACCGCGTCTTCACACTGACGGGCTTTGGCACCGTTGTCACCGGAACCCTGCTCGATGGCAACTTCAAAATCGGGCAGGAGGTCGAGATCTTACCGCGGGGCTTGAAAACGCGCATTCGCGGCCTGCAAACCCATCGACAAAAGGTGGATATCGCGCAGCCTGGGAGTCGCGTAGCCATGAACCTTGCCAGCGTCTCGCGTACAGACCTGGCGCGTGGAGATGTCGTCGTACTGCCTGCACAACTCCGCCCAACACTGCTCGTCGACGCGCATATCCAACTGCTGGCCGATGCCCCCCGTTCGCTCGCGCACAACACACAGGTAGATTTTTATCATGGGTCGCAGGAAGTGCCCGCTCGGGTGCGACTACTCGACGTCGAAGAGGTGCAACCAGGCCAGAGCGCGTGGGTACAACTGCGCCTGAGCCGTCCGGCGGCGCTGGCGCGCCGCGATCGTTTTATCTTGCGTATCCCTTCGCCCAGCACAACCATTGGCGGCGGCGAGATCGTCGATGTACAGCCGCGCTACCATCGCCGTTTCCAGGCTGCGCTACTCAATCGGCTTGAGACGCTGGAGCATGGTGCGCCAGAAGAATTGGTGCTGGCCGCGTTAGATAGAGGGACCCGCGTTGCAAGCGCGCCGCATATCTCTGCTAAAGGTCAGCCCTATAAAGGATTCAACGGCTGCGAATTGGCGGAGATCGTTAAGCAGAGCAATCTAGCCGCGGATGTGACACAACGGACGTTGGAGACGTTGTTACTAGAAAGGAGAG
>WNGK01004989.1_pt1 | contig 14123 bp, 6 predicted proteins | sample 5400601 | NCBI WGS metagenome assembly WNGK01 (sample SAMN13153376, study PRJNA577476) | soil metagenome | isolation source: 60 cm soil or saprolite under Garry oak tree replicate 1 | place: USA:California | collected 2016-06-15 | reverse complement strand
CCAGCGTGCCCTCACCCTGCTCATAGGCGGACAAAAACCTCCGCCGAAGGTCATCCGAATATGCCTTCGCCATCGCGTTACGCGCAGAATCGCCAAACTAAGCAAATCAAGTATACATCTAAAAGAGAAATGCTCTAGACAAGGACCCGATCCTGAGCTCGCGGCTTGACCCTGGCTCAGATTCAGGCAGCCTCGGCCGTTTTCTGCGGAACGAAGGCGAAGTCTTTCATCATCGCTTTCAGCGCCGTTTTGCTTATCGGCGTCTCGTGCAGCAGTAACTCGGTCGACTGGATCAAGGCGTTGGCATGAAACCATTCCTGGGCCACGTTGTCGCAGAGGCAATTGAGCAGCGCGAGCAACGACATTCCCTGATGGTGCGCCATCCACTCGCGCACCAGGTCCCCTCTACGGGTCGAAGTTGTATAGTCGACGGACTCGTAGAATCCATAAGCGCCCACCCAGCCCACCGAATCCATGTGTCGCAGGTTGCGGATGGCTGCGACCTGGTCCACTCCCAATGCGAGAAACGTGGAATAGGGCGAGACCACCGGCCCAGCGGTGGCGTCAGTTGACAATGCAATCTGTGGAATTCCGTAAGCGTGGTAGCTGTAGTGTCCGGCGTCGTCCCTCCGCGCCGATCCCGACTCCGAGATGCCCCACGGAATACCTACTGACCGCGCAAAGGCCTGCTGCACGTGCACGCAGGCATTCTGAGTGTCAGACAGCAGGGTATTGGGGAAGCTGCGCATCCACAGGGACGGCATCAGGTATTCGAACGTGGTCCCGGTCCAGGACAGGAGCACGTGGGTGCCGAAAGCGTGGGTGTGATCGCGGGCAAGCTTGAACCAGCTTTGCTGCGGCAACTCCCCGCGTGCGATTGCCAGGAACGTGGCAATACGGGCTTCGGAGGCCAGCACGTCGTAGGATGCATCGTGGGTGCGCTGGTTTCGCACGTCATAGCCGATGGAAAGAATGCTGCGTCCGGGATTTACGAGGAATCCGAACTCCGTCTGTTCCGCAAGGCGCTCGGCATGTTGCGCGATTGAGTGCACCAGCGCGGCGAGTTCGCGGAGATTGCGGATGGCTGACGGCAACTCAGCATGAAGCTGTACCGCAAGTGAGCGCTTGTCATCGTCAAGATTTGATCCCGGGGAAAGCTTACGCTCCAGTATCTCGGCAAACAGCGCGGCCTGGTCGATGCTTAGCAGCTCGGACTTGGCGTTCAGGTCAAAGTCCGACACTTCTCGAAGCGGCAAGAACTCAGGCTGCAGCCAGGGCAGATAACCGCGCACCAGCGATTCGATTGCTTCGATGCGGCGGAGCGTTTCACCTTGCCACCAGCTATCGCGATTTGCCTGCGCGCTGCCGGTCACGGATTGAAGTGTGGTTGCCGCGGTGGGCAACCATGCAAGCCACTCTGCGATGTTGGCGGAGTGTCCAGGCAGCGACTGCCTGGATAGTGCCGCCGGCGGCTTGCCCTGCGCCAGCATGAGCTCCCAGTGCGATCGAATGCCGATAAAGAGCTGACGAGAGAGAAGCGGCTTATTGAGAAGGGCGCGCGCGCCGGAGCGGAGTGTGTAGAGAGACGCAACCAAGTTGCCACTGTCAACTGAAGACACAAACGGGTTGGTCTCGAGCGGCTGGCAAGTTCGCGTGTCGTACCAGTTATAGAGATGACCGCGCAGCTTCTCGAGGCGGCTGATTGTGGCAAGACTGTTTTGTGTAAGCGAAGCAAATTCGGGAATGGTGAGGAATCCAAACTCGCATGCCGCTTGCCTTGCATTGAGCAGAAGCCCGACGTTCGTAGGCGAAACGCGGGCTGCTTCAAACAGTCCTTCCTCCTCCACGTTATCCGGGATCAGGTAATTGTGAGTCTCGCCTCCGAACTCGTTGAAGTAACGCCAGATTCTCAAAGCGTGGGAGAGAAGGAAGTTTCGGTCTCCGGAGCTAAGGTGCTGCAGTTCCTGCGGCGGCCGGTTGAGCCAGGCAGTGAGAACGGTGGCCATGCACCAGCCGAAGAGTATCGGCGCCGCGACCAGCAAGGCAATGCGGTGCGGTGCAAACAGATAGATGATCACGGCCAGGCTGCAAGCGATGACCGGCATCATCGCCAGGTATCGGTCCACGGGAGTTGACTTCGTGGCGTGCGATTCTGCTTCGGCTGCGGTTTCCCATTCAAGCAGGCGTTCGCCCGTGATGAAGCGCCGAATGAGAGCCCGCATTACGGCGTCGAGCACAAGCATTGCTTGGTGCGGAAGAAAGAAGAGATTCAACAAGGCGAGGAGAGCGGCCTGGCCGGAGTCCGAAATCGCCTGAGCAATAGCCCCCTGGCGTCTGCTCGGCATGGCGCGGCCCACGCCGAACGCCGTTTGCACAATCGTCGGGAAGAAGAACAGCAACAGTGGGATAATGGTCCAGTAGACGGGACCGCCGGGAAGCCATAGCCAGCCAGCCACGAACAAGATGAACGTGAACGGCTCCACAAGCGAACGGCGCAGGTTGTCGAAGATCTTCCACCGCGAAATCGTGGAGATCGGATTCGGCACTAAATGGTTCGATTCGTCGGGGACGCGTGAAAACATCCACCGCGCGATCTGCCAGTCGCCGCGCACCCAGCGGTGCTTGCGCCGTGTGTAGGCGCTGTAATGCGAAGGGTAGTCATCGATCAATTCGACATCTGTGACTAAACCGACGCGCGCGTAGGCGCCCTCAATCAAGTCGTGGCTGAGCAGAGTATTGCGCGGAAACCGGCGATTGAGGACGGCATGCAGCGCGGCAACTTCGTAGATGCCCTTTCCGGTAAATATGCCTTCGCCGTAGAGGTCCTGGTATGCATCGGAGATCGCGCGGGTGTAGATATCGAAGCCGCTCTGTCCTGAGTACATAGCTGCCAGGCGCGAGCGCGAGGCGGAACTGACGCTCACCCCGATCCGTGGCTGCAGAATGCCGTATCCTTCCACGACGATCCGCAGCTTGGGATCGATGACGGCTTGATTGAGCGGATGGGCGATTGCGCCCACGAGCTTGGCTGCGCTGCCTCGCGGGAGCTGCGTGTCGGAGTCAAGCGTGAGAATGTAGCGGACCGTTCGAAGCGCTTCGAGTTTCCCGGCTTTGATAGGGAATGCGTCGTATTCGCCGACGAGAAGCTTGTTCAAATCAAGAAGCTTGCCGCGCTTGCGCTCCCAGCCCATCCAGACGCCCTGGCGCACGTTGAAGATGCGATGGCGATGGAGAAACAAGAACGAACCGTTGTTCGGCGAGGAGTATCGGGAGTTGAGATCGTTGATAAGCTGAATTGACAAATCAACCAGAGGATTGGTGTCGTGCGTGTGCGGCTTGCTGACTGAGTCAGGGAGATCCGTGAGGAGCGCGAAATGAAGATTGGGATCGCGATTCGCGAGGAACCGGACTTCCATTTCATTCACCATCTCCCGCACCTGCTTCTCGTTCAGCAGCAATGTGGGGACAACGACCAGCGTGGTGCAATCGCCGGGAATGCGCTCGCTGAAGTCGAGCTTTGGCAGTGGCTCGGGATCAAATATGGAAGTGACAGTATTGTTGACCAGCTCCACAGCGCATTGCATGGCCGGCATGATCATGAGCAGAAATGTGATTGCGAGACGTCCGAAGATCGGGTAATTAGGCAGCAGCGGAAAGACAGCCGCGGCGATGAAGAATATGGTGATGAGCTCGATGCTGGTTATGTAGAAGTCGTCCGCGTTGCTGCGGATAAAGGCGCGGAGCCGCAGGTAGAAAGGGGGATGGAAGTTGACGTGCGCCGCAAGCTTTGCGAACCCTCCATTCAGAAGGTAATAGCCGACGTGGCTGCAGCGCTGCTGCTTTCGAACGTCTTTATAGTTCCCTTGGGAACCTTCTCGGGCAAGTTCGAGCACCTGTGCCGCGACCTGGGATTCTGTAAAGTCGGAATGGCGCGCGATCAGCGCCACTCGGTTCCGATACACCTGGCGTGTGTCCAGGTCCATCTTTGGATAGGTTCCGGATGGATCCTCACAAAGCGTAGCGTCGAATGCGATGAGCGATTCAAGAATGCTGCTCCACTCGGTATTCGCGGCGGTTCGCAGACTTGAAAACAAGACGAGGAGCCGGGAATCAGACAGTGCGTCGCCGTCTTTCAGCGACCGATCAGCGATAACAAGAATGCTCTCAAGCAAAGCGAAATCAACATACGTCGGGATGTTCCAGATCTCAATCAAAAGGAGCGGTTCATGGACCTGCAACTCTTTAACAAACAGCGCGAGACTCGCCGCGGAAACTTCGCCGTTCACGGCACCCAGGTAGGTTGCGGCTAGAGTGGCAACGCGCGGTTCATCACGGTTGCCGCCGAGAAGTACTCGCGGCAGGTCATCTCGATCGCGCGGTTGGGGAGTAACCGCGGCCACAGCAGACCTCAAGAGTCTAGGATTCGACCGCAGCTCAAGCAGTCCGCTAATGGGCCTGTCGCTCCTTGCGGCATTGTCAGGCAACCTGGCGAGTTCAATCTCAAGGCGTTCGACGGCCGCGCGCGCAGCGATTACCCGCAGCTGAAACTTTCCTGGAGCGGAGGGCCGAAGGGAAACATCCCACGAGGCCGCGGCGCGCGCAGCGCTTCTGATCGCTTCAATCTGCTCTCTGCTCAACACGTGCTGCGCATCCAGAATGGAAATAGTTTCATTCATTTAACCCTCATCGATAGCTGGCGGCCTGCATCTCAAACATCGCGGCGTAGCGGCCACCCAACGCCATCAGCTGCGAGTGATTTCCTTCTTCGACGAGGCGCCCGCCTTCGAGCACGACAATCCGATCGGCCATGCGCACAGTCGAAAATCGATGCGAAATCAGCAGGGCCATCTTGCCTTCCGTCAGTTCTGCAAAGCGCTCGAACACTTCCATCTCACTGCGTGCATCAAGTGCCGCAGTGGGCTCATCCAGAATCAAAAGTTGCGCATCGCGGAGATAAGCACGAGCCAGTGCCAGCTTCTGCCACTCACCCCCGGATAGATCGACGCCGCCTTCGAAGCGCCGACCAAGCATCTGGTCGTATCCGCCCTGAAGCTTTGCAATCACTCCGGCCGCGAGACTCTTCTGCGCTGCGAACTCGATCTCGCCCGGCGAATGCGGAATCTCGATGCGACCGACCGCGATGTTCTCGCGCGCTGTCATCTCGTAACGCATGAAATCCTGGAAGATGACGCCCATCTCCCTGTGCAGGTCGTTAAGGTCGTATTCGCGCAGGTCGACCCCGTCGAGCAGAATCACGCCTTCCGTGGGGTCGTAGAGACGCGTGATCAGCTTCACGACCGTCGTCTTCCCTTGGCCGTTTTCGCCAATCAGGGCAATGCGTTCGCCGGGTTCGAGTGTGAAGTTGAAATCTTTCAGTACGCGCCGAGTGGTCCCGGGATACGCGAATGACACGTTTCTGAATTCGAATCCGCGCCGGATCGGACGAGGCACACGCAAGCCGTTAGCTTTCGATTCGACGCGCGGCTTCATCTCGAAAAAGGCCAGCAGGTCCGTGAGGAACAGCGCCTGGTCGGCAACACCCGAGGCCGTCGAGAAGGCCTGCTGGATATTGGACATCGCCTGCATGATGGCGGTCGTGATGAGGGTCAAATCGCCAATGCTGTACTGACCCTTGACGGTGCGCCAGATGCTGTAACCATAAGCGCCGTAGTATCCGAGTTGTCCAACGATGGCCAGCAGGCCGCCCCAGAAGAGTCGCCGCCGGTTCAAGGCCACATTCTGTTCGTAGATGGTGTGCGAAAGGCCGGAGAATCTCTCCGTCAGATAATCGCTGAGATTGAAGAGCTTGAGTTCTTTGGCTGCTTCCTTGCTGCCGCCCACCTGGCGGAGATAATCCATTTGCCGACGCAGCGGCGTCTGCCTGAAGTTCTTGGCGTAGGTGAGGAACGCGAAGTGGCTCTCGCCGAGAAATGCGGGAATAATGCCTGCGATCAGTAGGAGGAGTAGAAACGGCGAGTACTTGATGAGCACGGCTGAAAAGGCCAGCGCGGTGACGGACTGCTGGATGAGTCGGCCCATCTGCTGAATCATGGCGAGCCGGTCGGTGGCCTGCACCCTCGCGCGTTCCAGACGATCGTAGAACACCGGATCTTCGTAGACGGTTACGTCCAGTGCCGCAGCCTTGCGCATAACCTCCACGCTTACGTGGTGGGTGTAGCGATCAGCGAGCAGATTATCGAAATAATCCACTGAGCGCGCCAAGATGCCGGTGATCACAGCCAGCCCCATCTCGCTGCCCACCAGCCACCAGAAGTGCTGTGGCAACGGTTGGTGCAATCGGATGCGATTCACACCGTCGATGATGTAACGTCCGATGATGCCGATGCCCACCGGCAGAAAGGCCACCACGATGCGGATGGTGATGTTCCAGAACACGACCGAAGGCCCGGATTCCCATACGAAATGAAGAACCGGCGGCACATTCTTGAGTGCGCGGACACGGTCTGACCAGGCGCCGCCGCGTTTTTCTGGGGCGTCGATCGCTGGCTCGCTGGATGCACCAGCAACATCCGAAGGTTTAGGTTCGGCGGACATTAACTTCCTTTGTTTCCCGTTTGGCTCGTTGAATGGCTGGATGGCTCCGGCGAAGCGGGCAAAGATCCAGGCTGAGACAGACGTCTACAGTCCGGGGCCGTATCTAGTGGATACGATGCGGGCTGAAAGCGCATTGTTGTTCCGGGACCCGGTTCAGCCGGCGTCGTTGGGGGATGTCGTATTGCAGCAATCAGGACTGGTAAGGCTTGAATCCGGCACTATCCATGCCGCGCTGCGCCTCGGGGTTCTTCATGAAAGTATCCCACACAAATCCGGAGCGCGCGTTCTCTGCCATGAGCATCGTGATCCCGGTATCGATACCGACAACATCGGAATCGTACCAGTCGGTGAGGGGATTGAAAGCGTCCACGAAGCCGTAGCGACACCAGGCCTTTGGATAGTGGTCGTGGATCGTGCGCAACACACGCATCGTGGCAGCAGGCTGAAATGGAATGGAACCGCCCGCCGCCGCAGGCACCACAGTACCGTCGATTGGCCCCATTGCCGGCGGCCCACCCCAAGCCACGTAGCCCTTGGCGGAGTCCGACGCAGTGATGCCCCACAGCGCATTGCTGTAATCGGAATATTGCGGATTCAGTTCCACGCAGAACCGCCGATGCACGTCGGTGGCAATAATCGAGTTTTGGAAATAATCGGTAAACCTGTCCCGCTTCTTGCGGAAGTCAAACCACGCCTGCGAATACTGATGGACGAATAACGGAGCGAACGACCCGATGTAGCGCTGTCCATCGTACTCGAACACCAGCCGCTTCCACGCGAACCAGGCATCGCTCGACAATGGGTGCGAAATTGACCCCATTCCCAGCAAATACATCATCATCAATTCGCTGTAGTAATCCCATCGATAATGAATGAACCCTGACTCTGGAGTCCACCCGTGCGACAGCAGGCTAGTATCCTCTGAGAGCCAGGTCCAGTCCACGCGATCGAAGATGGCGTGCGCCAACTCCTGGATATCCTTGTCGTTGAAATGCTGCTTGCACATCAGGGTGCCGCAAAGCAGCATTGCCGTGTCCACTGAGGAGACTTCCGAGTCCCACACCCGCTCGCCGGTGTTGATGTTCGCAAAGTGATAGAAGAACCCTCGATGCGTAGGCAGCTTGTGCCAGATGAACGATAGAGTCGAAATCACGCGGTGCCTGGCGTCCTCATAACTGACAAAGCCCCGCATCTGCCCAATGCAGATCGCGGAGAGCCCGAATCCCGTGGAAGCGCTGCTGGCCACGGTGCCGGTGTCGTTTATCCGCATGTTGCAGCGGTCCTTAACCAAGCCTGTCTCGGGATTGCCTTGCTCCCAGAAAAAAAGGAAGTTGGCGTGCTCCAGGTCGTTCAGAAACTGGTCGTCCTGCGGCGAAAGTCCGCTGGAAGCGGGCGTTGGTACCGGTTCATGAGACTTCTTCCGGCCGGCCCGCTGTTGCATCGCTGGATCGAGGGCGGCCGCCAGGGAGCCGCCGGCAAACGGCAATCCGACGGAAAGACGCGCCATCTGCTGCATCAGACGGCGACGCGTCAGACCGCGCGTATCAAGCGCGTCCACCACCATACGATCGTGGCCATTTATCCTATCTTTGTTTTGGGATGGCTTCAAGTCGTGGCTCTCCGCCGGTTTGCCCGGTGTGAAACGATTTCGACAGCCTTGATTTTAGATGCAACGAATCCGGTGCGCGCAAGGGGTGCAGCGAATCAGTCCCGAAGCGCGTCAAATTATTCGACGGGCAAAAGAGCGCGATGAATTGGAAACGTTTGATCGTCTGGGTCGCGATCCTCTCGGCGTTGGGCGCGGGCATTGCGGTCCTGGTGGTGCGCAGCCATCGATGGCGCCCGCGAACCGTATCGATCCAGGGCGCCGTCATCCGCCGTGACCCGGATCCGCGGCGGCAATTGCCCATCGGCAATGTCTCGGTAATAGCAACAGACGGCGTGATTACCGTGGCAACCGAGTCCGACTCCTCCGGTTACTTCAACCTGAAATTCAAGGAGAACGTCTGGCCCGGCCAGACTGTCCAACTCACCTTCCGTAATCCGCAATATGAGCCGTTCGAAATGACCCTTCCGCTCAGGCTGAGAACGGCGGTCACGAGACTCTACGTGGCCGAGTTGACCCCGGTTGCACCCGAGGAGGGCCCCACTCCTGGTAAAAAGCTTTCCGTCGTCGCCAACCTGCGTATCCGGTACACGGTGAACGCACAAGGGGATGAGAACATCGCCAGCGCCGCCAAGCCGTTCCAGGTGGTCAACCAGGGCAACGTGCCCTGCAACGGGGAGGGACCCTGCTCTCCCGACGGCGCCTGGAAGGCAGCTACGGGCGAGGTCACCCTCGATGCCGGCCCTGACAATGCCTTCCGCAATGTGCGTGCATCCTGCATTGCAGGCCCGTGTCCGTTTACCCGAATCGACCCCAGCGGACTCCAGCACGGAGGCCGCGTCATCACCGCCAGGGCGCTCGACTGGTCCGACACGGCTACGTTTCTCGTGGAAGCCGAGGTCTTTCGCTCGGCGATCGTTTCCAACGTGCGCGAGTCCTACCCGGTCATCTTCGGCCGGACCCTCAACTTCGTGCTGCCAGCCACCGCCGAAGGCGTCAGCATTGAAGCCGATCTTGATCGCACCCCCATGGTGTTTCCCCTCGGGCCGGAGCTCTTACTCAGCTGGGCGAATTGCACCGCCAGAGCCAGCAGAGACAGCGCCAGTTCAACCGTCTATCGGTGTGAATTGAAACCTGCCTATGGATTTTGATGCTTGACGCCTCAATCGGCCTTGATCGCAAGTCTTCCGGCGAACTTCTTGACGCTCGCGTTGTGCTGCCTTTACTGTGAAAGCCAGCGCGAAGGGCGCATCCAGTCCGTGGAAAGGGCAGTGCCCACCTTACGCATTACAATTCCACGAAACTTCTTTCCAGCCTGACCGGCGCGGACTCCAGGCGAGACACGAAAGGAGCTTCGTATGCCTGATAGAACCCTGCCCGCTCACCCCGACCTCGACCAATACAAGAAGCAGGCCAAAGATCTCGCGCGCGATTGCCGCAGCGGCTTGCCCGAAGCGTTGACCCGTCTGCAAAGCCATCATCCCAAGCACGCCCAGGCGCCCATCTCCCTCACCGCAGCGCAACTCGTCATCGCCAGGGAACATGGCTTTGCTAGCTGGCCGAAGTTTGCCGCGCACATCGAGACGCTCCGCATCCAACACTCTGTCGATTCCCTCGCTGATCCCGTCGGGGCCCTCCTGGTTGCGGCGTGCGTTCCTCGCGATGGTTCTTCCCACGCATCGGGTACGCTCGAAGAAGCCGAGGCCATCCTGTCCCGCTATCCGAATGTCGCCCGCGCCAGTATCTACACAGCCGCCGTGCTCGCCGACGAAGCCGCCGTTCGCGCCTTCCTGGCTGCCGACGCAAAACTCGCCACAACCCCCGGCGGCCCGTATCGTTGGGACGCCCTCACGCACCTATGCTTCTCGCGCTACCTCCGCCTCGATCGCAGCCGCTCCGACGCCTTTGTGCGCACCGCGCGTGCGCTGCTCGACTCCGGCGCCAGCCCCAACACCGGCTTCCAGGATCAGTGGGACAACAGCCCTATCTTCGAGACCGTCATCTATGGAGCGGCGGGTGCCGCTCATCACCCCGACGTCACCCGGCTGCTGCTGGAATACGGCGCTGACCCCAACGACGACGAGACACCCTACCACGCGCCGGAAAACGACGACAACACCGTTATCGCAATCCTCCTCGAGAGCGGCAAACTCAACCAGCGCAGCAAAACGTGGATTCTCGTGCGCAAGGCCGATTGGCACGACTGCGAGGGCATCAAGCTGGCGCTCGACCATGGCGCCGACCCCAACGTCATTACGCGATGGGGAAACAATGCGCTCCAGCACGCCATTCAACGCGACAACCGCATCGAGATCATTCGCTTGCTTCTTGATCGCGGCGCCGACCCGCTTCTCGCCAATCCGCACGTTGGCCGCTCCGCTGCCGTCATGGCTGCCCGACGCGGTCGCGGGGATGTGCTCACGCTTCTCCGCGAACGGGGAATCGATCCGAAACTTACCGGCGTCGATCGCTTCATTGCCGCCTGCGCGCTCGCTGACGAGACCGCGATCCAATCACGCGCAACGGATGAGCCCAAATTGGTGAAGGAGCTTCTCGCCGATGGCGGAACGCTGCTCGCTCAGTTCGCGGGTGTGGGCAATACCGAAGGCGTGCGATGCCTGCTCGACCGCGGCGTCCCGGTCGATGCCCTCTACAGTGGCGATGGCTATTGGGATGTCGCGAAGGACTCGACCGCTCTGCACGTGGCTGCGTGGCGCGGCTGGCCCCAGACAGTCAAGTTGCTTTTAGCCCGCGGCGCCTCTGTCAACGCCCACGATGGTAAGGGCCGATCGCCGCTTCAACGCGCCATCCGGGCCTGCGTTGACTCCTACTGGAAGGAGCGTCGATCCCCTGACTGGATCGCGCCTCTCCTCGAAGCAGGCGCAACACTCGACGGCATCGAGATTCCCTGCGGCTACGATGCCGCCGACGAACTCCTCATGCGCTATGCTCGACGGGCGTAATATGCGCCGCCCGTCACGACTCCATCACCGGCACGGACGGCCGCAGTTCCACCTGCTTCGCGGTAATCACAAGTTTGGCAGGCGTAAGCTCCGGTCCATCCCAACCTTCCTTCATCGCCTCCACATGGATCTCGCCAGCCTTCTTGGTGCTCTGCAGAATCACCTGGGCAAGACCGTTGAATAGCGACCGCTTCGGTTCCTTGTCGCTTTCCTGGCAGTTCGGATCGCCATTCCCCACGCCTATCATCGCGCCGGCCCCGGTCACCTTGAACCCGATCTTGTTGTTCGCGATCGGAACCAGACGACCTTCCTTGTCCAGCGCCTCCACTTTCAGGATCGCAACGTCCTCGCCGTCCGCGTTGATCTCAGTGCGGTCCGCCGTAAGTCGAATCGCAACTGTCGGCCCGGTCGTCTCGCGTTTTTCGGTCAGAACCACCTTGCCGTCCTTCGATCCGCGCGCCTCAATGTAGCCCGGCTCAAACTTTACCTTCCAATCCACGTGCTCCAGGTGCGGAACTCTCTTGCTCCCCACGCTCTTGCCATTCACAAAGAGCTCTACCTCGTCCAAATTCGAGTAAACCCACACCGGAATTTCATCGCCTTCGCGCCCCTCGAAGTTCCAGTGCGGGAACAGGTGCAGGGAAGGCTCCTTGCCCCACCAGGCTTTGTAGTAATAGAAGTTGTCCTTGGGGTAGCCGCACATGTCCACAATGCCGAATTGCGAGTTGATCGACGGCCATCCGTACGGTGTCGGCTCGCCGCGATAATCGAACCCCGTCCACGCAAAGCCCCCGGCCTCCCAATCGCGCGAGCCGTAAAACTTCCACCACTCCTCGGCTGTCTCGCCCCACGGAACCACTCCGTCATAGGAGTTTACCCAGTTGCGCAGCTTGTCTGACGTGTAGATTCCCCGCGTGCCAATCGCGCTCGATGTCTCCGACCCGTAAATAGGCTTCTTGGGATTCTTCTTGTGATACTCGTCGGGAAACTTCAGGTTGTAGTTGAAGCCGATCACGTCAAACGGCTCCGATACGCCCTTTTCGTTATTGCCATTCACAGCTGCCGACACCACGCGCGTCGGATCGAGTTCGTGACACAGGCGCACCATGCTGGTTGCAATCTTCGCGCCCTGCTCCGCCATCTCGCTCTGCAGCGTGAACTCTTCATTGCCGATTGACCACAGGATGATCGACGGCGAATTGCGATAGCGCTTCACCATCACGGCTAGCTGCTCCAGGCCTTCCGGGCTGGAACTCATCTGCCGCGTTTCGCACATCATCATCATGCCCATCCGGTCGCAGCCTTCCACCCACTCCGGCGTCGGCATATTATGCGAGGTCCGTACCGCGTTGCCACCCATCTCCCGCAGCACGCCAAGGCGGAACCACTGCAGCCGGTCGGGCAGTGCAGCACCCACGCCAGCGTGATCCTGGTGGTTGCAGGTGCCTTGGATCTTCAGCGGCTTGCCATTGAGGAATAAGCCCTTGTCCGCCGTGAACTCAACCGTGCGCACACCGAAGCTCACCCGCTCCGCATCGCGCACCTTGCCGTCGGACTCGACAGTCACAATCGCGGAATAGAGGTTGGGCTCGTCTACAGACCAAAGCGCCGGGTTGGCCAGCTTCGCCGTTGCCGTGTAGCTGGCCGATCCGTCCACCGCAATTTGCTGGCTGGGCGCATCAGCCGTCGCCAGCGTCGCGCCCTTGGCATCGAGAATCTTCCAGCTCACCTTTGCACTCGCCGCCAGCTTGCCTTGGTTCTGCACAATGGTGCCCAACGAGAGTGTTGCCGAATTTCCGTTCACCGCCGGCCTTACCCAGCTCTCCCACTTGCCCAGGTGCACTGCGTCGGTCTTGGTCAGCCACACGTGGCGATACACGCCGGCGCCCTCGTAGAACCACCCGTCGCCAAAGCTCGCATCCACGCGGAGCACGATGTAGTTCTTCGCGCCGTAAGCCAGGAAGTCCGACAGGTCGAGGCGGAACGGTGCGTAGCCATTGTTGTTGCGGCCGATGAAACAGCCGTTTACGAACACCAGCACGTCGCGGAAAGCGCCATCGAACTCGATTGCAATGCGTCGGCCAAGATCGCTTGTCGGAATGTCGAACTCGCGCCGGTACCATCCCACGCTGGTCTCTGGGTACCGGCGGCCCACCGGCTTGTAGCCGTGCGACATCTGCTCATCGTCATGGACAAACGGCAGTTCCACAGCCCAGTCGTGAGGCAGATTCAGCGTGCGCCACTTCGAATCGTCGAACTTAGCCTTGGAGAATTTGAAGTCGCCGGTCTTCGCGAAGTCGCCCTGTCCATATCCGAAGCCTAGGTCGAGCAATGGATCGACACTGTTGCCGAAAGTGAATTTCCACCCGAAATCGAAGAGCAACTGCTCGCGGGGAGCCAGCGCCGGCACGGCCTCCGCCGAACCCTGCGGCATGTCGGCCAGCAGCGCCGCCGTCCGCGCCCATGCGGAGCGGGCCAGCAGGGAAGAAGCGGAGAGAGCCAATCCGGAAGAGAGCAGGTCGCGACGAGAAATGCCAGGCAAGATATCCTCCAGCGATCAGTAATTTGTTGCACGCGGTGAGATTCGTTGAGCGGTGAATCAGGCGGAACTATAAACTACGGGGCCGTGAAAAGTAAACGGTTTCATCGCCGAATCTACCGGATCTTCAGCTCTACTCACGCCCGCATCCAAGCCCTATCCGCTGTGTTAAATTCAGAGAGTCATACCCCGCCCTTTGGAGAGGTGGCCGAGTGGTTGAAGGCGCACGCTTGGAAAGCGTGTTTAGGGGAAACTCTAACGTGGGTTCGAATCCCACCCTCTCCGCCAGACGTCCTAAGCTGTCTGGAATCAACATCGAAGTAAGAACTTATCCGTAAATAGCTATAGTCTGCCTCCAACAGATCAGGGCTGCGGCGAGTTGGAGCAGAGCCGTGTAGCTGGCTTCGGTCTTTTCGAAGCTGACCAGAAGTTTACGGTATCGGTTGAGCCAGGAGTGGGT
>WNGK01005734.1_pt1 | contig 14128 bp, 12 predicted proteins | sample 5400601 | NCBI WGS metagenome assembly WNGK01 (sample SAMN13153376, study PRJNA577476) | soil metagenome | isolation source: 60 cm soil or saprolite under Garry oak tree replicate 1 | place: USA:California | collected 2016-06-15 | reverse complement strand
GCTTGATGGCCGGTCCCGAGAGTCCGGCAGTGACATTGGCGATGCGCGGCTTGCGCGTTTGAAGGTCAATGGACATGGCAACGAAGGTATTCACCAGCGAGATCGCGTCAGCTCCGGCTTCTTGTGCCACATGCGCCATTTGCCCGATGCTGGTCACATTGGGGGAAAGTTTTACGATTAGCGGACGCTGCGAAAAACGCTTGGCGGTGGTGACCACTTCGTCTAACGTTCTGGGATCGCTGCCAAACTGAATTCCTCCGTGCGCGGTGTTGGGGCAGGACACATTCAATTCGTAGGCGGCGATGCCCTCGCCTTCATTCAAAATCTGGATAGTGTGTTCGTAGTCTTCGCGAGTGTAGCCGAAGACGTTGGCGATGACGACCGTCTCTTTGATGGCGCGGAGCTGGGGCAGTTTGTCATCGACGAAAGCGCGGGCGCCGATGTTCTGCAGCCCAATGGCGTTCAACATGCCGGCAGCCGTCTCGTACAAACGCGGCGGAGGGTTGCCGATGATCGGCTCGCGTGACAGTCCTTTCACTACGAAGCCGCCCAGCCGCTGCAGATGGACTACGTCCTCGAACTCAACTCCGTAGCCGAACGTGCCACTGGCGGCGATGACGGGATTTTTGAGCACGATGCCGGCAAAGCTGACACGCAGGTCGGGCGTCACGCGGCGGCCTCCGGGAGGTCTATTTCTCGACCGAAGCTCATTGGGTGCTAGTTTACACGCGGGCAAGGCTGCCCGAGCACAATCAGCAACCGGGCTGTAGCCCACGTGCAAACCCCGCATATTTCCATTACATTTATTGTTCTTCTATTGTTCTTCCTATGCTCGACTTGAGCTTTGTCCGCGATCATTTGCCGAAGATTGAAGCCATGCTGCGCCACCGCGGCATGGATCCGGATGTTTTGCTGAAGGATTTCCGCGAGGTGGACGCGCAGAGAAGGCAGGCGATCACCACTGCCGAGGAATTGAAGGCGCACCGCAACCGGCTGTCGGACAAAATTCCGGTGACACGCGGCTCAGCGATGTCCTGGTGGGGATTCCGAATGTTCCGCACGCGTCGGTGCCGGCTGGCAAATCGCCTGCGGACAATGTGGAAGTGCGCCGCTGGGGGGCGCCTCCCCAATTCGACTTCAAGCCCAAGCCGCACTGGGAGCTGGGCGAGCAGCTCGGGATTCTCGATCTGGAACGCGCCGCGAAACTTTCGGGAGCACGGTTTGCGGTTTACTGGGACGCAGGCGCGCGGTTGGAACGCGCCCTGGCCAACTTCATGCTCGATGTTCACACCCGCGAGCATGGCTATACCGAAGTGCTGCCGCCTTATCTAGTGAACTCGAAATCCATGTACGGCACCGGGCAACTGCCCAAGTTCGCGGCTGATTTATTTCGCGTGCCGCACGGAGACAAAGATCTATGGCTGGTGCCGACCGCCGAAGTTCCAGTCACCAATCTGTATCGCGATGAGGTACTGGACGGGATCAGGTTGCCGGTTTCACTCACCGCCTACACGCCATGTTTTCGCAGCGAAGCTGGATCGTACGGGAAAGACGTGCGCGGAATCATTCGCCAGCATCAGTTCCAGAAAGTTGAGCTGGTGAAATTTGCTCGCCCCGAGGATTCTTATCGCGACCTCGAGAAGCTGACCCATGATGCGGAGGAGATTCTGCAGAGACTTGGGCTCCACTACCGCGTGGTGGTTCTGAGCACAGCCGACATGGGTTTTTCGTCGGCGAAGACTTATGACCTGGAAGTTTGGTTAGCGGGGCAGCAACTGTTTCGCGAGATATCGTCTTGTTCGAATTTTGAAGCCTTTCAAGCGCGCCGGGCCAACATTCGATTCCGCCGCGATGGCAAAGGCAAGCCCGAATTCGTGCACACCCTGAACGGCAGCGGCCTGGCTGTAGGGCGTACCTGGCTGGCGGTGCTGGAAAATTACCAGCAGGCCGACGGTAGCGTCTCGATCCCGGAAGCCTTGCGTCCCTACATGGGAACTGACCGGATAGTGAAAAGCAGCTATTAGCTCTTAGCTGTTAGCATTTAGCTGCAGCGCGAGCGCCTTGAGCAATTGCTATGATTTTGATGCGGTAAAGACAGGCAAGTTTTCAGTTAGAGGGATTCAAAATCAAACTGGATCGCCCAGAGTTAAACCCAGCGCCCGCGACGGCAGCGTCGGTGGGCAGCGCCTGGCGCACGGTCAAGAGCTTTATCTTGTGGTCTCACGAGCGCGGGACGATCCAATATGACGTGATGGTTACGTTGATCCTTCTGTTTGTGTTTTTATCCCCGCGACTGATCAATTTCAACGACCACCCGGTGGAACGCAACCCACACCCCTCGGATATTATTGTCTCTCCGGACGGGAGCGGCGGCTTTGTCTACCAGGTCGAAGGCAAGGCAATCCAGAGTGTGGCGAATCAGGGCGAGACGATTCAGCGCGGGGATGATCCTGCGGTACGGGCGCAATTACTGCGCGTCATTGAACCTATTTCCGGCGAAATCAGCATCAAAAGATATGAGCTTGTTACCGACAAGAAAGGCAACGTCGTTGCATACCGGGTTTGGGTTCAGCGGTAGATATAGGCGCATTTTGAGGCGAACCATGACCATGGCGCTTCGGTTTTTGCGGTGCTGGCTTCTGATCGCGACCTGCGCCTTCGCCCAGTCAGGCGACAAAGTGCAGGATGTCTTGCGTCAAATGGACGACGCTGCGGCGAAATTTCGCAACACCGAGGCGAACTTCACCTGGACACAATACAACAAAGTGATTGATGACATCGCCGACGTCCAAAAGGGGAAAATCTATTTTCGCCGCGCCGGGAAAGACATTCAAATGGCCGCCAACATCACCGAGCCAGCGCCCAAACAACTGATTTTTTCCGAAGGCAAGATACAGGTTTACCAGCCGCGCATGGATCAGGTTGACCTCTATGATGCGAGCGCTCACCGCGAGGAATTTGAGAGCTTCCTGGTGCTCGGATTTGGGGGAAGCGGCGACGACATGCTGAAATCGTTCACCGTCAAGTTCCTGGGCAACGAGGGAATCGGAGGCACCGAAACTGTCAAACTTGACCTTGTTCCCAAGTCCGAAAAAATCAACCAGCACTTTGCACACATCGTGTTGTGGATTGATCCGCAGCGAGGGATATCAGTCCAACAGCAACTGTTTGAGACCAGTGGCGACTACCGGCTGGCCAAATATTCCGACATACAGGTAAACCAGAAAATCTCCGACAATGTATTCAAGTTGAAAACCTCGGGCAAAACAAAAGTGCTAAGCCACTGAAAAATAACGAGATCGCGGGCTGCCGACACAAGATTTTTGGCTACGGAAAAACGCAGGCTTTGGGGTTATACTCGGAAAGCGCTAACCTGCGTCGAGAAAATAACCTGATAATTCGGAGTTCCATGGCCAAGGTCTTCACTATTCCTGTCCCCCCCGATGTCAGCCGAAAAAAAGCGCGTGAACGCACGTCTGATCCCCGCTATGTCGACGGCCAACGGCTCCTGGTTGAAGCGATGAAGTATCTGGCTCAGAGCGATCCCCTGGCTAACCGCGGGGCGATCGAATTGCTGTCCGAACATGTGCGCACCCGGTTTCGCATGACCGACTCGCCGCTTGGCTAAAGCTTAGGCCTTTCTCCTCGTCATTGCGGCCGCCAAAACAATCACGATCGGATACATCTCCAACGTATATCTTGGCTCGGGACTCTCCAGCGTTCCTAGGAATGCGGAGCGCAGTACGGCAAACAGGATCAGCAATCCCAAGAACTCGGTTTTGCGGGCGCGAAACCATCCTACGATTGCGCCCAACACGTAAAGCAGATTCATTGCGCCTAGGGCGATCGCCAGCGCCGACCACCGCGGCTCATCATTAAATTCCCACCAGCGGCTGTCGCTTGGAAGCATTTCGGTTCGGGGGCGCAACCACATGTCCGCAATGCGCACAACAGGAAGCCACAAGTAATACCTTGTAGGGTGTGCGCGAATGAGCTCTGCCGAAATCGCCTCGAATCGCGCGTCCAGTTCCGGAGAAACGTGCAGAAGATGGTTGTAATCGCCAATCAACTGGACTGTTTCTCTCTGTTGCTGCGGAGTGTCAAAGGCGCGCGAAGGGAGTCTTCCGGCATCCACCTCACTTCCCGGAACCACCCAGTAAACGTCTTCAACCGAGGTGTAATCTGCGATCCAGGTTTTGACCCAGTGATTGAAGCCCATGGAAACGAATTCGTCTTCCTCGTTGGCATAGCGCGGCGCCAAGGGCTGAAAACGATGAAATACGCGCCAGTTGCGGACCGCCCAGGGTGCGAGCGGGAGAATCGCGATTATCCCGACCAGCAATCCGGCGCGAAGAACATTTCTTGTATTCCCGGGTAAAGATCGCCCGAGAAGGACGGCCCTCGCGAGCAGGTATGCTTCCAGCGCAATCAACAGCAAGACACCATCGGGACGCAGCAGGATGGCGGCGGCACATGCTGCCCCGCAGGCTGTCCAGTCGCGCAGGCGCGACTTTTCGAACACGCGCAGAGCCAGATGCAGCGCCAGCGCGGTGAAGAAAACTTCAAGAGTCTCAGTCAGCGCGGCAGCGGAGTAATCTGCCAGAAACGGGCACAGTGCGGCCAGGATGAAGGCAGGTTTCGCCTGCCTCGGGCCTAGCAAGCGGCGCGCGATGCCGGCGCAAAGAAAGCATGTTCCGAGGTCAACAAACATCTGCACGAACAGCACGGCGCGGTAGTGGTCCACGCCAAAGATGGCAAAGATGAAGGCGAGAAACGCCGGGTAACCGGGAAGGCGTATGTAGGTAGGCGAGATTTCGTCAGGACCGCTCAGGCCGTAAATTCCATGCTGCAGCCAGTTCTTGGCAATGTCGCCATAGACGAAGGAATCGTTTACGACGCCGGGGAAGCGCAGAAGGAATATCAACCGCAGAATCAATCCGGCGGCGGAGAATACCAGGAAGAATCGCAGGTTTTTGCGAACCAGTTCGAGCACGCTGGGAATATAGCGCGTTTCGCTGAATTCTCCACCCGGCAAAATGCCGCATGGCCCAGGCGCGTCGAGTGCGGACAGGTTTGACCCCCCCACACTCGTCCCGCTAGGATGTGATTGGTTGAAGTGGCATGGCGCAACCTGTTTTCTATGATCCCCGGCGGGCACGCTGGAAGCGGTTACGTGCGCTTCTTGACGTCACCGGTATCGTCGTCAGCGCGGTGATTGCTGTATTCATCTATTCCGCGCTACGCAGCGAGCCCCTGCCCAAGCTTCTTCTGCAATACCAGAAGCATCCTTACCACGCACTGAAAGAGACTGAAAAAGAGAAGGCAACAGAGAAACGGAAGCAACTGGTTCGTCGCAGTCACCGCCAAACCAATCTCGCCCCGTCGCAGATCGAACTGAACACCGATGAAGGAATCCGCGGCGCATTCTTCGTGCCCTGGGATGCGGCCAGTTTTTCGTCCTTGCGCGAGTACGCCCGACAGATTGACTTGCTTTATCCGGAATGGCTCCATGTGCTCAACCCGGACGGCCATTTGCAGGGAGCGGACGAACAGGCAAAGAAAGTGTTCTTCGATGTTGTCCAGAATGGAGTGGTCCATTCCGTGGACAACAAAGTCATGTCCTTTCTGAAGTCCGAGGATACCGGAACGGAAGTGTTCCCGCTGGTCAATAATTTCGACGGCGAGGATTGGATCGATATATCGGGCTTTCTCAACAATCCCGATGCGCGCACCCGGTTCCGCCAGGAGATAGCGACCTTTCTTGCGAGCGACAAATACCGAGGTCTGATGGTGGACTTTGAGGACCTCCCAAAAAAGACTCAGCCTGGTTTCGTGCAGCTTCTGAATGAACTGTCGGGGGAACTGCACGCTAAGGGCATGAAACTGTATGTAAGCGTGCCTTCTGGAAATGAAGACTTCGACTACCGCTCAGTCGCGAGTGCGGCGGACGGCGTGGTTTTGATGAACTACGACCAGCACTATGCTGGCAGCGGAGGCAAGGCAGGTCCGGTGGCGGCGCAGGATTGGTTTACCAACAACCTGATTCAGGCTAAGAAAGTCATTCCGCTCGACAAACTTATCTGTGCCATTGCGAACTACGGCTATGACTGGGTGCAGCCACCAAAAAAGGGGAAACTTCCCGCCGGCGAACGGGACATCAACCGCACCGTCCAGGAAGCCTGGCTGGACGCCCGCGATTCCGAAGCCGACGTGAATTTCGACAGCGACAGCCTCAATCCGCACGTTGTGTATCTCGATGAACACAATCTGCAACACGATATCTGGTTTCTGGATGCGGTAAGCGCGCTGAACCAGATGCGGGCTGCCCGTCACCTTGGAATCCGCACATTTGCTCTGTGGCGTTTGGGTTCCGAGGACCGTTCGCTGTGGAAGATTTGGGATACCCCTCTGGATAACGCGGCGCCTAACCGGTTGACCGATGTTCCGCCCGGCCAGGATGTGGATTTTGAAGGGGATGGCGAAATCCTCAACGTCGAGGCCACCCCGGGGGATGGGGAGCGGAAAATTACGATGGACTATTCGACCGGCCTGATCAGTGACGAGACCATGGACTCACTGCCGGAACCTTACCGCGTGGGCCGATATGGCGCCAGCCCAAACCAGGTCGCCATCAGCTTCGATGATGGCCCGGATCCGCAATGGACGCCGAAGATTTTGGATATCCTGAAACGTGAGCACGCCACCGCAACTTTTTTTCTCATTGGCCGGGAGGCAGAAACTTTCAACTCGCTCACCGAGCGCATTTACGACGAGGGACATGAGATCGGCAATCACACTTTCACCCATCCCGACATCAGCAACCTGTCGGATTTTTTTGTAGAGCTGGAGCTCAATCTCGCTGAGCGGCTGTTCGCCAGCCGCCTGGGCATTCGCACAATTTTGTTTCGCCCACCCTATTCGGTTGACGCAGAACCGGACACCGAGGACCAAGTGCGGCCGCTGGAGCTTTCCGAGAAAAAAGGATATCTGACCATCGGCGACAAGATTGACCCCAACGACTGGCGGGAAACACCGACCGGCCGCAAGAACGCGGAAGAAATTACTAGCTATGTACTCGCACACCTCCCGACCTGCGAGGCCGGAGATCAACGCTTTTGCGGGAACATCATTCTGTTGCACGATGGCGGCGGCGATCGGCGTGAGACCGTTCGCGCGCTGCCGATGATCCTTAAAGGCATCCGCGCCAAGGGGCTGCAGATTGTGTCGGTAGGGGATCTGCTGCACCAGAGCCGCGCGCAGATTATGCCCCCTCTGTCGCCCACCGAACGGTGGTCTGCACAGCTTACCGGACTTGGGTTCTGGCTGTTCGACGCGGTCGAGAGATTTATCGTGCTGGTCTTCTTTATTGGCGACCTGCTGATGACGGGACGGTTACTGTTTGTGGGGGCGCTCGCGATCTATGACCGGGTGCGCCATCGCAACGATGTTCGGCCTCTGGAGCGCGACTTCCATCGTGCCCGAGTTGCCGTCCTCATTCCCGCTTATAACGAAGAGAAGGTCATTGAGCGCACTATTCGGGCAGCCTTGCGATCGAGTTATCGCAATCTGCGGGTGATCGTGATTGACGACGGGTCGAAGGATAACACCCTCGAAGTCGCCCGGAGTTGCTTTCCACGCGAAGAAGCCTATGGGCGGCTGCTGATTCTGACCAAGCCAAACGCCGGCAAGGCGGAGGCGCTAAACTTTGGCCTGCGACATCTGGATCCTGATGAAGAAATCTTCGTCGGCATTGACGCCGACACCGTGATCGCGCGCGATGCGATTTCGCTGCTGGTGCCGCACTTCCGCAATCCAATGGTGGGGGCACTCGCCGGCAATGCCAAGGTGGGCAACCGGGTGAATCTCTGGACCCGCTGGCAGGCGCTGGAGTACATCACCAGCCAGAATTTCGAGCGGCGGGCGCTCAACACACTAGGCGCGGTGAGTGTAGTCCCCGGTGCCATTGGGGCATGGCGCACTTCGGCAGTTCGTGAAGCAGGCGGCTACCACACCGATACGGTAGCAGAGGACGCCGACCTTACGATGGCGTTGCTTCGTCGCGGATACCGCGTGGAGTACGAAGACCGCGCACTGGCCTACACCGAAGCTCCGGTGAATGCCAGCGGCCTCATGCGACAACGCTTCCGCTGGTCGTTTGGAATTTTGCAGGCCGTCTTCAAGCACCGCGCCGTTTTTGCGAGAAAAGGTGTGCTGGGCTGGGTGGCGCTGCCAAACATCGTAGTATTCCAGATTCTTCTGCCTCTGGTTTCGCCATTTATAGACATTATGTTTGCGCTCGCCGCGGTCTGGTATTTTGTTCAGAAGTATTACCATCCGGAATCCTCGGACCCGGCGAGCTTCCAGCGCCTGGTGATTTTCTTTGCCGCCTTCCTGATTATTGACTTCATCACCTCAGCCATCGCTTTTGCGCTGGAGCGCAGCACCCCCGATACCCGCGAAGACTCGTGGCTGCTGAGCCAGGTCTGGCTGCAGCGGTTCGCGTACCGTCAGCTATTTTCGGTTGTGCTGTTCAAGACTCTGAAGCGCGCGGCCTCGGGGGAGCCTTTCGCCTGGGACAAACTGGAGCGGACCGCCGCGGTCACCTACGAGGAGTCTGAGGATTCCGTGCACGTGCCATAGGTCATGCCTCGCACTATCATTGAGCCATTCCGCATCAAGAGCGTTGAGCCGATCCGCTGGACTACACGGGCGGAGCGAGAGAAACTTTTGCGCGCCGCTTACTACAATCTTTTTCTTCTTCCTGCCGCCGACGTTTTGATTGATCTGCTTACCGATTCCGGCACCGGAGCTATGTCCACGCACCAGTGGGCGGCGATCATGGAAGGCGACGAGAGCTATGCCGGAAGCAAAAGCTTTGACCGGTTTCGAATTTCCATTCAGGATATTTTCGGTTACCGCCATGTGATTCCCACCCATCAGGGCCGGGCCGCCGAACGCATCCTGTTCGGAGTAACGTGCAAAAAAGGCGCGGTGGTCCCCAACAACACGCATTTCGATACCACACGTGCCAACGTCGAGTTCGCCGGGGCCGAGGCTGTAGATCTGGTCATCTCCGAGGGCCGCGAACCAAGCAGCAAGCACCCTTTCAAAGGCAACATGGACGTCGCGGCGCTGGAGGATCTGATCGCGCGCACTGGCCGCGGGCGCATTCCGCTGGTCATGCTGACGGTAACGAACAACTCCGGCGGTGGACAACCGGTCTCGATGGAAAATATCCGGCAGGTGAGCGCCGTCTGCCGCGAGCACGGGATTCCGCTATACTTCGACGCCTGCCGCTTCGCCGAAAACTCCTACTTCATCAAGCTGCGAGAGAATGGGTACGCATCGACAACTCCCAAACAGATTGCGCAGGAAATGTTCAGCTATGGCGATGGCTGCACTATGTCCGCGAAAAAAGATGGCATGGCCAACATCGGGGGCTTCCTTTGCACTAACGATGATCTGCTGGCGCAGCAGGAAAAGGACCTACTGATTCTCACCGAAGGCTATCCAACCTATGGCGGGCTGGCCGGGCGTGACCTGGAAGCCATTGCGGTCGGGTTGCAAGAAGCGCTGGAAGAAGATTATCTGCGTTACCGGATTGCTTCCACGGCTTACCTCGGCGACCACATCGCAGAACAAGGGGTCCCGATTGTGCAGCCGCCCGGTGGGCACGCCATCTATCTTGATGCGCGCGCGTTCTTGCCGCACATTCCGGAAGAACAGTTTCCGGGGGTCGCGCTGGCGTGCGAACTTTACCTCGAAGGCGGCATCCGCTCGGTCGAAATTGGGCGGCTTATGTTCGGGGCCGCAGCGACCATGGATCTGGTGCGACTGGCGATTCCGCGCCGAGTTTACACCCAGAGCCATGTTGATTATGTCGTCGAAGTGATCCTGGAAGTCTGGAGAAAACGGAGCTCGATCTGCGGACTCACGCTCACCCATGAAGCACCGTTCCTGCGCCACTTCACAGCCAAACTGGAACCAGTCACTGCATAGAACTCGGAGCGGCCTGCCTTCCTCGCTTCACGGAGGACGACATTAACTCTGTGTACGCTGCCGCTATTTCTTTCGCCACTTTTCCCCACAAGTAATGCTGGCGAACTCGTTGTTGGGCGCTTCCACCGACAATTTCGCGGAGGCGCACATCCGACAACAGCAGGCTTAACATGCGCTGCAGATCGGGTACATCTCCGCGTTTGAACAGGAAACCAGTATCTTCGACGACCTCGCAATTGTCCGGTACATCACTTGCGAGCACACAAACACCCGCGCCCATGGCGTCGAGAAGGGCGAGTGACAATCCTTCGAGATCGGACGGCAACACAAACAACGCAGCGTTTGGTCAGGACCTCCTCCAGAGCATCGCCCGAGAGCCAGTCAAGAAACTTGATCTGATCACTCTCATGCTGGCGGAGGCGCGCCACATACTTGTCGGTATGGCTCGATCCTCCCGCCAGCACCAGTTTGAACGGGGTCTGTGTCTTCTCAAATGCGTCAATTAGCAGGTCACAGTTTTTTTCTGGCGAGAAACGTCCCAGATAGAGCACATACCCGCCCGGGACGAGTCCCAGTGTCTGTAAATGAGCCCCGGAGCGCCGTTTCCGCAATTGGGTTCCGTTTGGCGTGTACACCGTTTCTTTCGCATTGCAGGGTGACAACGCAGTGGTCAGTGGACAGTGGTCGGTGGGCAGTAAAGGCATGCTGCGTGAGGTCCATCGCTTGAGACGAGGCTGACAACTGGCCGCTTCCCTGTTTCTCACTGACATCTGCCCACTGGTCACTGACCACTGCTTATCACTACAATGTCAGTCGTCAATGCCTTTGCTCCCACAACGCAAAACCGTAATTGCTTCCGGCCTGCTTTGCTGCGCGCTGATTCTTGTAGTACTTTTTACCAGCCCGGTGGCATTTCGCAGTCCCGCAGCAGTAGTAGTGATTTCGGCAATCGGCGCAGCTGCAGTCCTGTTGCAGCTTCGACTCCGTAATGCGCCCCAGACGCGTCCCTTGCGACCGCCGCTTGTTCTAAACGCGGTGGGAATTCTGTTCGCGCTGGCGGCGTTGTTCCCGGCTGCGTTGCACCTAGGCGCGCGGCTCACCGAGGCGGTGGCGCTGGGTGCGGTGGGGAGCTTCGCCATCAGCAGCGCCCTCATCCTCCACGCCTTCCGCAAGCAGGCGGCGAAACCGGAATGAACGGGTCTGGTGGAGAAACAAACGCTCTCGATCAGGAAAAGCGGGCCGCAGCCCGGGCTGCGGTTGCGCTGGTTGAACCGGGCAGTATCGTCGGCCTGGGATCCGGCTCGACGGCAACTTATGCCATTCGTTTTCTCGGCGAGCGGGTGCGGGACGGCTTGCAGATTGTCGGCATCCCCACTTCGCAGAAGATTAAGCAACTCGCCGAGCAACTGGGAATCCCGCTCGCCACGCTCGACGAGCACCCGCAGATTGATGTTGACATTGACGGCGCGGACGAAATTGACCGGCAACTGAATCTGATCAAAGGTGGCGGCGGCGCGCTCTTGCGCGAAAAAATCATCGCGTCGGCTTCGCGGCGATTCGTTGTGGTCGGAGATTCCAGCAAGCAGGTCGCACGTCTGGGCAAGTTCCCGCTTCCGGTCGAGGTCATCCCCTTCGCGCAGTCGCTGATTTCGAAGCGAATCGCAGCGCTCGGAGCGCAGGTCTCTCTGCGTGGCGGCGCGACCGGCAATCCCTACGTCACCGACGAAGGCCATCACATCCTGGACTGCACTTTCGGCGAAATCGCTGATCCGGCGGCACTGGCGGAAAAACTGCGTGCGATTCCCGGCGTGGTGGAGCACGGGCTGTTTATTGGGATGGCGGAGATGGCGTTGATTGGAAAGGATGGGGGAGTGATCCGGGTCGGCCGTGGACAGACCTAAACAGCGCTCGAGTGAAGAGCGGTAATACCTGTAAAACGTCCAAAGTCTGCGGCGTTCAATGGGAGTATGTGGCTTACGCCGTGCACGTGCATAGCAGCAGCCAACCGCGCATCATGCACTTGAACACCCAACACTCCGTACTGCAGGACAATCCTCCGCCACTCTCGATGGGAAGAAAAAAGACTACGAAATTCCGTACCAGCCACAGAATCACAACCGCCTTGGCGATGAGTTGAAGGTTCACATTTTTCCTACCCCACATCCTCTCCCCACCCCTCCAGCGTCTTCTTCACATACGCCATGAACTGGTCGGCGACGGCGCCGTCTATGAGGCGGTGGTCGTAGCCTAGGGTCAGGTGGACGACGGAGCGGATGGCGATGGAGTCGTTGCCGTCGGCGTCGGTGACTACCAGAGGGGTCTTGGTGATTCCGCCGACGCCCATGATCGCCGAGTTGGGCTGATTGATGATGGGCAGGCCGAAGACGGCGCCGAACTGGCCGGGGTTGGTGATGGTGAACGTGGAGCCTTCCACGTCTTCGGGTTTCAGCTTCTTGGAACGGGCGCGCTCGCCGAGGTCGGTGATGCCGCGCTGCAATCCCAGGAAGTTCAGTTCGTCGGCGTTCTTCAGGACGGGAACAATCAATCCCCAGTCGAGCGCGACCGCGATGCCGACGTTTACGTGACGGTGGTAGCGGATGCCCTGATCTTCGAGCGAGGCGTTGACGATGGGGAATTGCTGCAGCGCGATGATGGCGGCGCGAACGAAGAACGGCATAAAAGTGAGGCGAGAGCCGTTGCGCTGCTCGAATCCGGACTTGAGTTTGTTGCGCAGATTGACGATGCGGGTTATGTCCACTTCGAACATGCAGTGGACGTGGGCGCTGGTCCGCCGCGACTCGATCATGCGCTGCGCGATGATCTTGCGCATATTCGTGAGGGGAACGAGATCGCCGGGGATGGCCGCGGGGGCAGGCTTGGGCGCTTGCGCCGGAGCCGGCGCTCCCCCGCCCTGTCCAGCCAAAGTCGGGCTGGACAAGGACGGGGCACCCGTTTGTCTTTGTCCCTGTCCGTGGCCCTCGATAAACGCCATGATGTCTTGTTTGGTGATCCGTCCGCCCAGTCCTGAGCCGGAAACTTGCGAAAGATTGACGTTGTGTTCGCGGGCGATTTTGCGCACCAGTGGTGAAGAGCGGGCATGCTCGTCCTCTGGTTCTTCGTGCGCGGATGAAGCCGCGGGAGCAGGCTCAGCCTTCAGTTCGGCAGGCGCGGGTGCAGAAGATGCCGGAGCAAACGGCGCGGCCGGACCGACTTTCTTCTCCGCCGCAGGCGCGGCGGCTTTGGGAGCGGCGGCGGACGCTTCGCCATCGCTCGAAATCGTCCCCACGACAGTATTCACCTGGACCGTCGTGCCCTCGGCGACCTTGATGTCCTGGAGCACGCCGGCGGCGGGAGAAGGAATCTCGGCATCCACTTTGTCGGTGGAGATTTCAAACAGCGGTTCGTCGCGCTGCACTTTGTCACCGGGCTTTTTCAGCCATTTGGTGATGGTCCCTTCCACGATGGACTCGCCCATCTGCGGCATGACAATGTCGGTCGGCATAATTCCTCTTCTATCCCGGCGCAGTTGCGAAAAGCATGCCGGAGGCAACTTGTAATTATAGCTAAGGTGAGGATTGGGTACTCGCGGGTAGGATTTAAAGTTCTAGCGGGCAAGGTCGCACCCTAACGTTGTTGGACCGCACCTCTCATCCAGCTTATCGTGGCGCAAGCAAACAGCAGGTCCCTCGACTGTGGAGATCGTCCGCTCTGCGGACGATCTTCTTCGCTCGGAATGACAGATTGGATTTGAGGTTAAGAGCTTCTGACTCACTCGTGGTGTTCGTGCCCGCCGTGCTCTCCCCCCTGGTGGCTCTTGGGCGATACCCCATAGGCCTTTTCCCAGTAGCCCTGCACCGTGGGAGGGAGTTTTTCCAGTCGCGAAAGAAATGCGGTAATTTTCCAGATGTCCTGGTCGCTCAGGGCTTTGTTCCACGCCGGCATTCCGGTGTAACGGACGCCGGTGCGGACGGCGTAATAGATGTGCCACTCGGGATCATCGAGCGGATTCAGGACGATTTGCGGCGGCGGCGGGTACATGGAGTGTTCCAGCAGGCTCGGGTTGTAGTCGAGCGTACCGTGGCAGACTGCGCAATTCATGGTGTAAAGTTTCATGCCGGCGATCAGGGTG
>WNGK01005720.1_pt1 | contig 14130 bp, 11 predicted proteins | sample 5400601 | NCBI WGS metagenome assembly WNGK01 (sample SAMN13153376, study PRJNA577476) | soil metagenome | isolation source: 60 cm soil or saprolite under Garry oak tree replicate 1 | place: USA:California | collected 2016-06-15 | reverse complement strand
CGCTCCGTGACGAGCAGCCGCCCATGGAGCGCCGCGACGGCGATGGGCGTCGCGAGTCGCGGATCGGCGATCGTGCGCACGACGTGCAGCGTGCCGTCGAAGCCCACGAGCCGACTGTGGTCGGGGTCGGGCGCCCACGAGAGGGTACCGACGCGGGCCGCGGGGGAGCGGCCCAGGAAGAGGAGGGTGAATCCGCTGGGGGCGGGATGACAGGCGGTGAGGGCCACTAATCCGAGCGCCGCCGCTGTCCCCGCCCCCGGCGGGCCGCGCATCAGGTGGCGGCTGCGATCGTCTTGATCTCGATCGTGTGCATGCCGTGTTCCATTCGATGGACGCCGGTGACTTTCACCTGCGTCTCGGCGAACGGCTCGAGGCGCGCGTTCTGCGGGTCCGCGGCCTTGGAGCTGACCGGCATGTAGATCGTGCCGTCCGAGCTCAGAATTGCGAGCGCAACACCCGCCTTGGCGCACGCGGCGGCGCACTGTTTGTGTCCGGCGCCGGAGGCGCCCATGGTGGTGTAACAATTGACGTCGATCACCTGGCCGGTGAGCGTCATGTCGTTGCCGGCGGTCGCCGCGGGCTTCGGCTGTTGGGCTGCGAGCGGCAGCGCGCAGATCGCGAGCAACGCCGCAGTTGCGAGAGTTCGCTTCAGCATCGTGCACCTCCGTGATAATGGTAAGGACATTACGTCCGAAGCCTGATACCCGGAACGGCTATATTGGGGCCCCATGAGTGAGACCTTTCGAGTCCTGATCGACACATTCGGCAAGGGCTGGGAGCGGGGCGACGTCGAGGTCATCTGCTCTGTTTTCACGGAGGATGCCGTCTTTCTCGAGACGCCATTCAGCACTCCTGACCGCGGGATGGCGGCGATCCGGGCGTACTGGAAGGACATCCCGCTGTATCAGGCTGAAACCGACTTTTCCTCAGGGGAGATCTACGCCGCGGGACCGTGGTTTGCGACGGAGTTCCGCTGCACGTTCCGACGCCGCAGGACAGGGGAACAGGTCGATGCGCGGGGCGCCATCTTTTGCGAGACGAAGGACGGGAAGATTTCGGAGATGAGGATGTACTGGCATAGATATGCTGGCGGTCGGGAGGAACCCAAGGCTTAGGACATGCAAAGACTAGGCAACAGACGCACCGCGGTTCACGGTCCACCGTCAACGGGACAACCCGCTCGCATACCCCACCGCGATCTCCATGAGCTCAGCGCTGCGCAGGCCAATGCTCATTGCCAAATCCACTGCGTCCTCCTGTTCCATCTTCTTGTCGATCATCAGATAGGGAATCAAAGCCGCTGATGTTCTGTTGCCGCTCGAGCAGTGCAGTAACGCCTTCTTTCCCTCCAATCGCTTCAACACCTGATGCATCTGCTTCATCGTGTCGGTCGTGACGGCGCCGTGGACGATCGGAAGACTGATGTACTCGAGCCCAGCCGCCCGTGCGGTCGCTGGCTCGTCGAACGGGCGTGGCTCCATGGGATCGCGATTGTCGACCACGACCTGCCCGCCGGCGGCCTTGAAGGCTCTGAGCTGTTGCTCGGTTGGCTGACCGCCGGTAATCCAGCCCGACACAGGCTCGGCGGCATTTGGAAGACCGGCAACAGCGTCGAGCAGCGCAGACACCTAGGGAAGCCATCCACCAGTAAACCCGGCGCGCTTGAGTCCTCGAATGATGTGCGGATTCGTCCGCATCACGCGCCAGACGAAATCAGTCCGGAAGTTCTCGACCATCGCCAGAATCGGTCCCTGATCGATGCCGAGGTAGTCCACGTCGAACCAGCCAAGATTCGGATCCACGCTGCCGACCTCCTGCTGGCCGGCGGCGGTGAACGTGGGATTGAAGGCGTCAAGGAAGCCGTAGGTCGAGAAAAGATGATTGCCGTACGTGGTGCGCATCGCGAGCAGCGCCGGAATCGTAAACTCGGGTGCAAATGGCACAGCACCGCCGACGGCGGTCGCGCAGATCGTGCCATCATCGCGCTCGTCGCCGAGGGCGACGCCGCGGGCCGAGTAGGTGTGGAACTGCCGGCTGCGGCCGGCGAGCGTGAGCGTCTTGTTCGCCGGACCGTCGCAGGCGGTCAGGCCCCAGACGTTGCCGGTGTAGCCGCGCCAGCCGCCGGGGTTGGCGATGGCGTAGGCGCGCTGTGACAGCGTGGCGCGGCGCGAGTTCTCGAAGTAGTCGATCCCCCGGTTACGCATGTAGTCGTCCGCGATGCCCCGGAAATCGATCCACACGTGTGAGTACTCGTGACCGAACAGCGGCGCGAACTGGACGAAGCTCTGGCCGTAGTAGGTGCCCCACTGATAGCCACCGACCCAGACATTCCAGGTTGCGGTCGAGTCCACCGGGTGTGTCGGTGACGCAATCGCGAGGATGTTGAGGATCATGCCCTCGTTGTACCCGATCCACCGGGCGTTGAGAAAGCCGCTCTCCGGATGCCAGCCCATGGTGACCCCAGGCGCACCGGCCTGAGCCCATTGCCAGTCCACGCGGAAGTAGATCGAATCGGCGAGTGCGCGGATCTGCTGCTCGGTCGTGTCGCTGTGATCGTAATAGCTCTGCGCGAACAGGATGCCGGCGAGCAGCAACGAGGTGTCGATCGTCGACAGCTCGACCGTTTGGAAGCGGCGGCCGGTCTGCATGTCGAGGAAGTGATAGAAGAAGCCGCGATAGCCGGTGGTGTTGGGGCCGGCCGAGTCCTGCGGCGCAGTCCAGAAGAACTGCAGCGTTTTCAGCGTGCGATCGGCCGCCTGCGCGCGGGTGATCCAGCCGTGCTCCGCGCCGATCGGATAGGCGGTCAGCGCGAAGCCCACGGCGGCGATGCTCGAGAATGAGGGCGTGGGCCAGCGGTCGGGCGCCAGGCCGTTGGAGGGCGGGGTCAGGTCCCAGAAGAAGTTGAAGGTGCGGTGCTGCAGGGTGTCGAGAAAGGCAGCTGTGTCTGGCGTGACGCCCGGGCCCCCGGAGTTACCGGCACAACCTCCGAGGGCCAGGGCGAACGCGACTGCATTAAACCGTCGAATCAGAAGTTGTACTCTACTCCGATCTGCACGCGCCGCGGGTCACTCAAGAGGTCGGTTGGCTGTCCAACGGACCAGGTCCGCGCCGCCGCGTTAACGCTGAACGGATAATTCGTAAAGTTCTGGAAGTTGAACAAGTTGAACATGTCGACGGTCACACCCAGCGAAGTCCCCGAAATTTCCGGAAAATCCTTGCGAAGTCTGACGTCCACGCGCCGATAGGCCCATCCACCAAAGATCAGGAAGTTTCGCTGTGGCGGCTGGAACGCGGCCGGGAAGTACGACGAGTCAGGGACGCCTCCGAAGCGCGGCGCGGTACCGACATCCTGCCGTGCGCCGCTTCCGAGGGTAATCAGGCCGCTGAACTGGATCCCGGCCAGTTGTGGGATGCCGACGATCCAATTTGCCACCACATGGTGTCGCTCGTCGCTGCCGCAGCAGTCCGTCCGCTTCGCAATGCTGCGTGCATTCGGGTATCCAAAGGGGAAAGAGCCGCTGAAGTCACCGAGATTATCGTCGCCCGCGAGATACCGTGTCGCGTACGTATACACGAGGCCGCCTCCCCAGCCTAAACCGCTGGTCGATGGCCGGTATGGCCGATCGAGCTGCAACGAAACCGCGTCGTACCACGTTTTGCCGTCATTCGTCGAATAAATGAAGTTGTTAAACCCATGCGCGCCGATATTGAAGCTCACGCAACACAAACCGGTTGCGGGATTGATCCCTGCGTTGGCCACGTTGTACACAAAAAGGTCAGTACCGCGCTGTCCCTGATATGTCAGGGAAGCGATCACCGACCCGAGTCGGTGCCGCACGCCGAGACTCCATTGTGTGGACTTCGGCGGGCGCGTCTTATTGTCGATGAGGAATGCCTCTGGCTGCCCCGAGCTACGCGCGAGGGCGCTGATGACACTCGTGTCCGCGGTCAGGTAACTAGGAATCCATGCCACCTCACCCGGCTTCGGTGCCGAGTCCGGATGTGCGAATACCACGATGTACGTGGGGCGGGCGATCTTCTGAATCTCGTCGATCGAAAAGTCGAAAAGCGAGCGATCATAATAGATCCCGATCCCACCGAAAATCGTGGTGTTGTCTTCCCGATCCAATCCATACGAAAAGCCGACCCGAGGCTGGAATGCACCGTAGAACGGCTTGCGGTTGCTCCCGGTGCTGATGTAACGGCTCAAGTCGAGCGGTGTCGGAAGTGAGCTGTTGTACCGAGTCAACGTGTCCACGACTCTCTGTGGTGTGACGTAATCGGTATTGATCATCCGCGACTCGAAGTCCCACCGAATCCCGAGATTGAGGGTCAGTCGCGGTGTGGGTGACCAATCGTCCTGAAGATATGCCCCCATCTGCGTGTTGTTCCGGTTGACGTCACCGGCTCCGCTTGCATATCTCAGCCTGAACGGGTTCCTGAAGTTGAATTGCAAGGCGTTGGCGCTGCTGTCGGTTGTGAAGTCGTGCGAGCCCGGGTTCACGGACCGAGCAAAATCGAATTCCGGGACGACGTTGTTGAGTTTGTGAATATCGTAGGTGAGGAAGTCGACGCTCACGCCTCCCTTGAACACGTGCTTTTCTTTGCCGCTGTACGTGAGGTCATTCCGGAGGCCGACGCGCTTCTGGATGAAATTCTGCTCGCTCACATCACTGCCGATCCACGCCGTCTGCGTATTCGTTGTGCCCGGAATCAGGTACGTGTACATGCGCGCCGGAACGCCGCTGGTAAGCGGAGACGGATCACGCTGGAAGCGTGAGTAATCCACCTTGGCTTCGTTCAGCCAGGATCCCATGACACGAGTGTATCGAAGCTGGCCGATTGAGACGTTCTGACGGAAGTTGACCGCAGCGGAGTACGCTCGCGAGCCCTGGAAATCCCGAATGTCGGTTTCGTGCCGATTGTTGAAGCTGAGCTCGGCGGACGATTGTTGGTTGATTGCGTAGGTGAGCTTTCCGAAGAGGAGTGTCTCACGAAACGGCGAAGTGAAGTTGCCGTTGAATTGTGTGAGGCCCACCGTGTCGATTCCCGGAAACCCGGTGGCCGGCGTGATGTTCACCCGGTTCGAACGGTTCTGATAATTCCCCTCATATGATCCGAAGAAGAACAGCTTATTGCGCGTGACCGGGCCACCGACGCTGATCCCCGGAATGACCCGCGTGAAATCCGGCTGCCGAAAAGACGGACTGCGTCGTTGCTGATCGAGTTGGAAGGTATCGAGTGCGACGAGGTCCTTGTTTTGATACGTGACGAAAAGATTGCCGGACCACGTATTACCACCGGAGCGGGTGGTCGCCGTGATGATCGCGCTTGATGCCTTCTGGTATTCGGCCTTGAAGTTCTGAGTAATGACCCGGTACTCCTGGATCGCGCTCCGAGGGAATGGATTGCCGCGGCTGGCATCCTGCCCGGCAACACCGCCGCCGGTCAGATCGTTCTTCAGGCTGGAGCCGTCCACGAACACGTTCGATTGATTCGGGCTCGCGCCACCTGCGCTGAACGTGCGAAATCCGATCGCGTTGACGCGGTCCTCCGACACGCTTACGCCCGGCGCCAGCGCCGCAAGATCCAGGAAGTTGCGATTCACAGTCGGGAGCTGTTCGATCTGCTGCCGCGTCACGTTTGTGGCAACCTCGGACGTGCGCATCTCGACAGCCGGTGCCGCTTCCACCGTCACGGCCTGCAGCTCTACCGCTCCCGCCTGCAGCGTAAAATCCGCAGCCAATGTGGCGCCGATCTGGACGACCACATTCCGGCGTTGCGGTGAAAAGCCGATCTTCCGCACCGTCAGCTCGTACTTGCCCGGCGCGAGACCGGGAAGAATGTACGAGGCATCGGCACGTGAGGTCGCACTGCGCACGATCCCGGTTTCCGTCTGCCGCGCCTGGATCTCAGCGTCCGCAGCGGGCGTCCCATTCTGATCCCTCACGTACCCGCGGACGGTGCCAGTAGTGGTCTGTGCGCTGAGTGACAGAGGGAAGGAGAGCAGCGTGATGCAGGCGAGCCACGGAAAACGATGACGCAACATGGACCATCTCCTGTGAAATCGAGTGAGTGCCCATAACTTGCCCAGACAATCCCGGCCCGCGCTAGGGCTTCGCGCTGTCACGTTTTGAGCCGTAAGTTTGCTGAACTTTCCTTGGCCTAGAGAGCGCAATCCTATGTCGCATGTTCGCCACGTCCTGATCCTCACCGTCCTGCTCGCCGCACCCGCTTCCGCACAGAATCTTGACTCACTCCTCGCCCGCATGACGCTCGAAGAAAAGCTCGGCCAGTTGAACCTGCTGTCGGCCAACGGGCGCGCTTCACCTGAGCAGATGCAGCTCGTGCGGGCGGGGAAGCTGGGCGGCCTGTTCAACGTGATCGGCGCCGAGAACACGACCCCGGTACAACGCATCGCCGTGACGGAGTCCCGGCTCAAAATCCCGCTGCTGTTTGGCCTCGATGTGATCCACGGCTATCGCGCGATCTTCCCGATCCCACTCGGCGAAGCGAGCTCGTTCGATCCCGACGCCGCCGAGGCAACGGCGCGCGCGGCAGGCCAGGAAGCCGCCGCCTTCGGGATCAACTGGACCTACGCGCCGATGGTGGACATCGCGCGCGACCCGCGCTGGGGCCGCATCGCGGAGGGCTCGGGCGAAGACCCGTATCTCGGCTCGCTCATGGCCGCCGCACGCGTGCGTGGCTTCCAGCAGAACATCTTCGCTACCGCGAAGCACTTCGCCGGCTACGGCGCGGCGGAGGCGGGTCGTGAGTACAACGAGACGGAAATCTCCGAGCGCACGATGCGCGAGGTGTACCTGCCGCCGTTCAAGGCGGCGGTCGATGCGGGCGTCGCGAGTCTGATGTCGGCGTTCAACGACATTTCCGGCGTCCCGGCTTCTGGCAACGCCTGGCTGACCGATACGGTGCTGCGGCGCGAATGGAAATTCCCGGGGTTCGTCGTGAGCGACTGGACGTCGGTCGCCGAGTTGATCAACCACGACGTCGCGGGCTCGCAGGCCGAGGCGGGCCGGCGCGCCCTGACCGCCGGTGTGGACATGGATATGCAGAGCGGCATCTACGTGGACTCGCTCGCCGCGCTCGTGCAGAGCAATCGGATCCCGATGGCGGTGGTCGATTCAGCGGTGATGCGAATCTTGCGCGCCAAACTGCGACTCGGCCTGTTCCGCGATCCGTACCGCGCGCGCACCGCGCCCGACAACACCGAGCTCCGGGCACTCGCCCGGCGCGTGGCGGGCGAAGCGATTGTCCTATTGAAAAACGAACGGTCGCTGCTGCCGCTCGCCAAAACCGGTACCATCGCCGTCATCGGACCGCTCGCCGACAACAAGGAAGAGCCACTCGGACCCTGGCACACCCAGGGCCGCGCCGAGGATGTCGTCTCGGTGTTGCAGGGGATCAAGACAAAGGTGCAGACAGTCTTGTACGCCCAGGGGTCGGGCATCGACGACACATCAAAGGCGGGCTTCGCGGCGGCCGTTGCCGCTGCCCGGCAGGCGAAAGTCGCGGTGCTGGTGCTCGGCGAGCGCGGCGACATGAGCGGTGAAGCAGCCAGTCGTGCGTCGCTGGGCTTACCGGGAGTACAAGATCAATTGCTGGAAGCGGTCGCCGCGACGGGCACACCGGTCGTGCTCGTCCTGATGAATGGCCGGCCCTTGATCTTGGAATGGGCGTCCGACCACGTGCCGGCGATCGTCGAGACGTGGTTCCTCGGGATCGAGGCAGGGAACGCCACGGCCGACGTGCTGTTCGGCGACGTCAACCCGAGTGCGCGGCTGCCCGTGACGTTCCCGCGTGTGCTGGGCCAGGTTCCGCTGTACTACAATCATCGCAACACGGGCCGCCCACCTGACGCCAACAACAAGTACACGTCGAAGTACATCGACGTCCCCGTCACGCCCAGGTATCCGTTCGGGTATGGGCTGTCGTACGCGACATTCGGATACAGCAACTTCAAACTCAGCGCCGCCCGCGCGCGGGTGAGCGACACGATCACCGCAACCGTGACGGTCACAAACAGCGGCAGCAGGGAAGGGACGGAAGTCGTGCAGCTCTACGTGCGCGATGAGGTTGCCAGCGTGTCACGGCCAGTCCGTGAGCTGAAAGCCTTCCGGCGGGTGACGCTAAAACCCGGCGAGTCACGGGCTGTCGATTTGCGGGTGGCGGTGCGCGATCTCTGGTTCATTGGGCTCGACATGAAACCCGTCGTGGAGCCCGGCACGTTCCGGGTGTATGTCGGGCCGAATTCGGCGGAAGGCCTCGAGGCAACGTTCGAATGCATTCCCTGATTCTGATATTGCAGGTGGCCGCCGTGGGGGGTGTAGGGGCGCAGCATGCTGCGCCCCTACCTCAAAATGCCGCGCCCCCCCAACCGCACCCCACCACCTGTTACGAGGTATTCGTCCGTTCGTTTTACGACAGCAACGGCGACGGTATCGGCGATCTCCGCGGTCTCACGCAGAAGCTCGATTACATCTCCGGGCTCGGCGCCGACTGTATCTGGCTCATGCCCATCGCGGCGTCGCCGAGTTATCACGGCTACGACGTCACCGACTATTACAAAGTCGAGCCGGACTACGGGACGAACGACGGTTTCAAAGCGTTCGTCGCGGCGGCACACCAGCACAAGATTCGCGTGCTCGTCGATCTGGTTCTGAACCACACCTCGAGTGAGCACCCCTGGTTTCAGGAAGCGTCACGGGACACGACGGCGCCGCATCGCGGCTGGTACCGCTGGGCGCCGACGCAGGGCGGGGCGTGCCCGAACAATTGGCATAAGTCGCCCGTCCGCGACGAGTGCTACTTCGGTCTGTTCTGGAGCGGGATGCCGGATTTGAATTACGAGAATCCCGCCGTGCTCGACGAGATGAAGCACGTCGCGCGTTTCTGGCTGGACTCGATGCACGTGGACGGATTCAGGCTGGATGCGGTGCGTCACCTGGTCGAGGTCGGGAACGAGGTCTCCAACACTCCCGGTACGCATCAGGTGCTGCGCGACTTCGGCCAGTACGTCCGCGGCATCGCGCCGCAATCGTACACGATCGGAGAGGTGTGGGATAACCCGGACGTCATCCTCACCTACTATCCTGATCAGCTCGACGCGTACTTTGCGTTCCCCATCTCTGAGGCACTCATCGAAGCCGTGCGGACCGGGAAGGCCGGCGGGCTGCTCCCGACGGTGGAGCAGTTCCAGCGCGCCGAACCGGCGTATCGCTGGGCGCCGTTCCAGCGCAATCACGATCAGACCCGAACGATGACAGCGCTCGCCAATGACACAGCAGGTGCGCGGCTCGCGGTGACGATCCTGCTCACGCTGCCGGGCGTGCCGTTCGTGTATTACGGGGAAGAGATCGGGATGACGGGCGACAAGCCCGACGAGCGGCTGCGCACGCCGATGCAATGGACCGCCTCGTCTCGGGGATTCACGAGCGGGAAGCCGTGGGAGACGCTGCAGGCCGACACGCTCACGGCTAATGTCGCTGCGCAAGAGCGCCGGCCGAATTCACTGCTGAAGCTGTATCGCTGGCTGATGCGGTTGCGCGGGAATGACGCGGCGCTGCGAGATGGCCGGTTGGAGCCGGTCGAAACGGGCAACGACGCGCTGCTGGCCTACATGCGGAAGGACGGGACCGCGCAGGTTTTCGTGGTCGCCAATCTCGGAACGAGCCCCGCGACGCTCGCGTTGCCGGGCCGATTCTCGTATCGCAGCCTGCTCACGCCAGGCAGAACCCGAGCATCGCTACCCACGCTTCAGCCGCGCACCGCTTACATATACGAGATTACACAACGTCCATAAACTGACCGTCGCGGACGGTGTTCCAATACGGCATATTGGGGTCAACAAAGGGGGTCCCATGAACTGGAACCCAACACGCGTTCTGCCCTCCGTCGCGCTCGTCCTTGGCACCGTCCTCACGTGCGCGTCCCAAGCTCATGCCCAGGTTGCTACGACAAAACCAGCCCCGCGGCCGGCGGGGTCGATGCGCTCCACCGAGTCCGCGCGGGAGCACGCCACGACCCTCGCTCAGCTGCTGCAGGGTCGCCTTTCCGGCGTGAGCGTGTCCCCGGCGCCCGATGGCGGGATCATCGTGCGCATGGGGGGCCCAACGTCGTTCTATGGGAATCAGGACCCGCTGTTCGTGGTCGACGGGGTCACGATCGAGGGTAGCCGCACCACTTTGAGCTGGCTCAGCCCGCACGACGTCGAAACCGTTCAGGCCCTGAAGGACCCGAGCCAGACGGCGATCTACGGCGTGCGCGGTGCGAATGGTGTGATCGTGATCAAGACGAAGGGGTCGCACTAACTGCAACGGATCAGCCTCGGCGGTATCGACTACGCCATCCTGATCATCTACTTCGTCTTCGTGCTCGGCATCGGCTGGGCACTGAGACGCCGCATCCGCAGCAGCGAAGACTTCTTCCTCTCAGGCCGGTCGATCCCCGCATGGATCGCCGGCCTGGCGTTTATCTCCGCGAATCTGGGCGCACAGGAAGTCATCGGGATGGCGGCGTCGGGCGCCAAGTACGGCATCATGACGAGCCATTTCTACTGGGTCGGCGCGATGCCGGCGATGGTATTCGTCGGGCTGTTCATGATGCCGTTCTACTACGGCTCGCGCGCCCGCTCGGTCCCCGAGTACCTGAAGCTCCGCTTCGACGAGAAGACCCGCGGGTTGAACGCGATCACCTTCGCGATCATGACCATCTTCTCCTCGGGCATTTCGATGTATGCGCTCGCGAAATTGTTCGAGCTGGTGCTCGGCTGGAGCTTTCACGGCAGCATCGTGCTGTCGGCCGTCATCGTGCTGATCTACATCTTCCTTGGCGGGCTCACCTCGGCGATCTATAACGAAGTCCTGCAGTTCTTTCTCATCGTCCTGGGATTCCTGCCGCTCGTGGTGCTGGGACTCAAGGACGTCGGCGGGTGGAGCGGGCTCACCGCCAAACTGGCCACCGTGGCCACGAACGCGGGCTTCGAGCCCGGCGCGTGGACGCACTCCTGGAAATACATGGACTCGCCGAGCCACAACCCGATGGGGATGGAGTGGTTCGGCCTGGTGATGGGGTTGGGGTTCGCGCTCTCGTTCGGCTATTGGTGCACGGACTTTCTCGTCGTGCAGCGCGCCATGGCGGCCGGCTCGATGACGGCGGCGCGCCGGACGCCGCTGATCGCGGCGGTGCCCAAGATGCTGATGCCCGCGCTCGTGATTCTGCCGGGAATGCTGGCGATCGGGCTGCATGCCGCACGCGGCGGATTTCTCCCGATCGGCAGCGACGGCCAGCCGGAGTACAACCTCGCCATTCCGATGCTGCTGGGGCATTACCTGCCGACGGGGCTGCTGGGGCTGGGTCTCACCGCCCTGATGGCGTCGTTCATGTCGGGCATGGCGGGCAACGTCACGGCCTTCAACAGCGTGTGGACGTACGACATCTATCAGACGCATATCCGCCCGGGCCAGACCGACGGGCATTACCTGCGCGTGGGACACGCGGCCACGGTCTTCGGTATCCTCGCCAGCGTGGCCGCGGCATACTCCGCCACGCGGTTCAACAACATTCTCGACATGCTGCAGCTGGTGTTCTCGTTCGTGAACGGGCCGCTGTTCGCGACGTTCCTGCTGGGGATGTTCTGGCGCCGCACCACGGGGCATGGAGCGTTCTACGGCCTGCTGACCGGCACGATCACCGCGGCGCTGCATTACGGGCTGACATTGCCGCATGGCGCCGTGCCCGGCATCAAGGGCGGGTTTCTGGGAGCGGTGCTGCACGTCTACCCAAGCGAGATGGCGTTGAACTTCTGGACCGCGTTGTTCGCGTGGACCGGCTGCTTCGTGGCGACGCTGCTCATCTCGCTGTTCACCAAACGGACCAAGACCGACGAGGAGCTGCGCGGGCTCGTCCACTCGCTGACCCCCCGCGTGCAGGAGGGGCACATGCCGTGGTACAAGCGCCCGGTTACGCTCGCCGTGGGCATTCTCGTCGTCTCGACGATCCTCAACATCATCTTCTGGTGACGACGCTATGAGTCTCGATGTGCGGTTTCCGATTGGCGGGATGTTCTCGATCGTCGGCGCGTTACTCGTCATCTACGGCGTGCTATCGGACCCCGCGATCTATGAGAAATCGCTCGGGATCAATGTGAATCTCTGGTGGGGCCTCGTCTTGCTGGTGTTCGGCCTCGTAATGCTCGGATTCGCGTTTCGCGCCGAGCGCGCAAAGCCTCCGACTATCGGCGAGTAACCAGCGCCTGATAGACGAGCGTCGGGAATTTCCCGCCGATGTCTGCGCGATTCGGTAGCTGATTGATCATGAACACGATGACGAGGTGCTCCACCGGATCGACCGCGTATTGGCTCCCGTACGCTCCGCCCCAGCTGAACGTCCCGACCGATGCCATGCCATTCGCGCCGTAGCGTTGCACGATCCCGAACCCGAACCCGAATCCATTGGCGCCGGTCGTGTCGAACAACATGCCGCTCTGGTTGTGCGTCATGAGATCGACTGTGTGCGGCGCGAGAATGCGCACCCCGTCGAGCTCGCCCCCGTTGAGCAGCATCTGGAGCAAGCGAGCGTAATCAGGAGCCGTCGAGACGAGTCCCGCCCCTCCCGCGAAGCTCTTGCGCGGACCCGTCACGTAGTTGCCCTGGCCGCGCGGGCCGTCCGGGGCCCGATACACGTGGTTGGTGGAGTCGCTCGCATAGACCGTCGCGAGCCGGCCGGCCGCCGCGGCGGGGACAAAGAAGAAGGTGTCGTTCATCTTGAGCGGACCGGTGATGCGCGTCCGGATCAGCTCATCGAGCGGCATCCCAGACGCCCGCTCGGCCACGCAGCCCAGGATATCGGTGTTGTAGCCGTAGACCCAGCGCTCGCCGGGTTGGGCCACGAACGGCAGGGTCGCCAGCCGCTCTATCGTCGTACAGATGGGCGCCGCCGGCCCGAGGCCCTGCGCCGAGTAGAGGGGCGCGACCAGGGAATCGGTGCCGTAGGAGATCCCCGCCGTGTGCGTCAGCAGATCACGGATCGTGATCTGGCGCGACGCCGGCTTGAGGACGCGACCCGTGTCGCTGCGGGTCGCGACCGTGGTGTGCGCAAATCCTGGGATATACCGGCTCACCGGATCGGAGACGGAGAGCTTTCCCTCTTCCATCAACGAAAGAATCACCACCGTGGTGAGCGCCTTGGTCTGTGAGGCAATGCGAAACAGGGTGGCTCTGGTCATGGCGCGGTGGGTCGCGAGATCGCTCCAGCCGGCCGCATGCTGATACACGACAGTGCCGTTGTGCAGAACCAGCCCCACCGCGCCGGCGATCTTCCCCGAATCGACGTACTGCTGCATGAGCCGGTCGATACGCGCGAGCCGATCGGCCGCAAATGCGGTGGGCGCCTGGGCTTGCCGCGCTGGCCGCTGCGCCGGCAGCACCGCGGGACCGATGGCCAACAGCACCAGAGCTAGAATCCGAGCGCGATCCATTCGACCTCCACGCCGTAACCGCCGGGTTTGGCCGCGACGCCGTCCTCACGCCGCAGCGACAGCTGCAACCGCTCCACGTGCTCGAGCCGCGGGCGGTCCGCGGCACCACCGCGCCCGTCCGCCGGTCCCACCCAGTAATTCCACTCGCCAGGAAACCCTTCCGGCAACAGGACGCCGCGGCCTGCCGTGAACTGCGTGAGCGGAATGGCGCGCTCACTCCAGGTGCTGTCCACCAGGAGGGCCGTCGTCCAGCTCGTGCCGTCATCCTCCATCAGTGTGACATGCAGCGTTTGCCGGGCGCCGAGGCCGTGCAGACGCAGCCGAACGTCTTTCGCGGCCGTGATGGTTTCCTGTCGCGCCTGGACCCGCGTTTTGATCACGAGCGACGCCGTATAATCGGCGGGACTCCAGCCGCTCGTGTCGACGGGCAGCTCGAGGTGGAAGATCGGTTGACCGGTCGCAGGCGACAGCGCCACGCGAAACAGCCCGCGGCGGCCCGCGTCACCGATGCGAGTGAACGTCAGGCGGGCCGCGTCCGGGCCAGGATCGAACAGCCGCAGCGGAGTTCGCGCCTCCACGACGTCGAATCTCCCCGTTGCCTGGGAGTTGTAATTCCAGTCAGTCGGCTTGGCGGG
>WNGK01024541.1_pt1 | contig 14131 bp, 10 predicted proteins | sample 5400601 | NCBI WGS metagenome assembly WNGK01 (sample SAMN13153376, study PRJNA577476) | soil metagenome | isolation source: 60 cm soil or saprolite under Garry oak tree replicate 1 | place: USA:California | collected 2016-06-15 | reverse complement strand
GAACAAGACCAGCAGCACAATCCAGGTACCGAGATAAGTTGCCGCCATCCGCGTCTTCTTGGCCAGCAGAATGCTTGCCCCGGCAACGAGAAGAATTGCGCCCGTCAGATAGCCAATGAGCAAGCGGCCCGGAATCCACGCGGGCATCAGTTTTTCGAGCGGGACTCCGGGGCATCCCGCTGGGTGCAGAAAATGCTCTACGCCAAAAAATAGTGCGGCGATCGCGATCAACACGCGGCCCACGGTTATGAGCTTGCTTTTGCCTTGCCCGCGCATCGCGTTTCCCGCAAGAATCCAGCCTCCGCCCGCAAATGACATTTCGCGGATGACAATCACCCATGCAAACCTGTCTCTGGGGTTGGCAAGAAGTCGCGGGATATGCACCATCGCCACAAAAAGGAACATCATGATCCCGAACAGCAGGCCGGACCAGCGCACCTGAGTTTTTGTGGCAATGCTCAAGGAAGCGGACAGCAACGCAAAGCCGACGAAATACGCCCAAAACAAACGCCATGGCATATACGAGGGCACGCTGAGCATGATGAATCTTGCGGCCGAGAGATGCTCCGCGCCGAAGACCGCCAATGGTATGGCGAAGCACAAATTGCTCAAGGCTACGATCTTGTCCAGGCCGCCGGCCCGCGCGATATCGGTCTTCGCAGCCCACAGCGCAACAAGGAAAAGTAGGATGCCGGCGCTGCACATCGAAACCACCGTGCGAGAGATCTCAAAAAATGTGGCGAGAATGGTTGTGTGCATGTAGATGCCTGGCGTAAGCTCGCGTGCTCTATCTAGGCCGGAATCTCCTTTTTTGGTTCAAAAACGGTCAGAAGTATACACCCACCCCAACGGCGTTTCTTTGGAATTAAGACGCGGCCCGCCGGCGGCCAACTAGAAGATAGAAATGGGAAATTTAGTAAAGACGCAAGAGAAAGACCCCACCGTAGCAAAAAAACAAACCCGCAAGGATGGGCCACCCAAAGGCGTTTTTCGGAATTGAGGCGCCGCTACCCGCCCAAAATGCGCACGCCAATTGATATGGACTTGACTCCATATGGATTACATATCATACTATGGCAGTGAAATGGGCCGTCGAGATTGCCGATGAGTTTAAACCGGAATTTGACGCGCTCGGCCAGGATGTCCGCACAGAGGTTCTCGCCTTAGCCCGCGTGCTCCAGGAGTTTGGGCCGCAGCTAGGCAGGCCTCGCGTTGATACCCTCAACGGCTCGCGACACGCCAACATGAAGGAATTGCGGTTCAGCGCGGAAGGTGGCGAATGGCGAGTGGCCTTCGCCTTTGATCCCAGGCGTAAGGCGATTTTACTTGTCGCGGGCGACAAATCGGGTGGGAGCGAAAAGCGCTTCTACCGTGAACTGATACGGAAGGCCGACGAGCGTTTTGACGCCCATCTTGCCCGGATTGGAAAGGGGACGTAGCCATGCCCGTGAATGTGAATGAAATCATTCGGAAGCTGAAACCAGCCGAGCGAAAGAAGGTCAAGGACCGTGCGGCTGAACTCATAGCCGAGGAAATGAGCTTGCGCGATCTCCGAAAGGCCCGCAAGCTTACGCAGACCCGCGTTGCCAAGACTCTCGGGATCACCCAAGACAGCGTCTCTCGGCTTGAAAAACGCAGTGACCTGCTGCTCTCCACGCTGCGAAAAACGGTCAAAGCCATGGGTGGCGAGGTGCACATCGTCGCCCAGTTTCGCGACCGCTCGCCGGTCCTCCTTTCCCACCTGGCTGAAGAACATCCGCGTCGCAAATCGTCTCGAAGACGGAAAAGCTTGTCGCCCCGCCGAACTGGAAAATAGAAATTAGAAAAGGGACAAGAGAAAGACCCAGGCGCCAAAACCCGCACCCTTAAAAGCGAAGGGTGCGGCACCCGGCAGTATACACGCACCCCAACGGCGTTTTTTTGGAATTAAGACGCGGCCCGCCAGCGGCCAACGAGAAAATAGAAATTGGAAATTAGAAAACAGCAAGAGAAAGACCCCACCCTTTCCCCGAAGGGTCATCCGGGACGCAGAATGCGCGCATAAACGAAACCCGAAAGGGTGGGGCACCCAGAGGCAGTCCTGCGGTCGGGGCCGGCCACCCGCCCGTTTACCCCGAGTTTCGAGGGGGAGAACGAAGATTTCCGGTTGACACTAACTTCGCATAATGCGAAGATTTCTCATGCGGGTCGTCAGCCGGAAGGCGATTCGAGAAGCGGCCGCCAGGCACGGCGAATGGAGCGCCTCTCTAAACGCCTGGTACAAGATCGCGAAAAACGCGGATTGGAAAAACTTTGCTGAGGTCCGCAACAGTTGGAGAAATTCGGATGTCGTCGGGTCCTTTGTGGTGTTCGATATAAGCCACAACAGATGCAGGCTGATTGCCACCATCAAATACAGGTGGAGAATGGTTTACATCCGGCGCATTCTGAGTCACGCCGATTACGACGAGAAGGAGTGGCAAAAATGATGATTGAAGTGCCCGAAAAATATGCGCTGGAAGTCAACTCGCCGGCACCGATCACATCCGAGCGCCAACACGAGGAATACCTGTCGGTACTGGATAAGCTGGCAAGCAAGGAAAACCCGACAAGGGATGAAGAAAAGTATGCCGGAGTCTTGATGACCTTAATCGAAGCCTACGAAGAAGAGCATCATTCCATTCCCGATGCGGGCCCAGTGGAAATCCTTCGCACGCTGATGGAGGCCAATGACCTCCGCCAAAAAGACCTGGTCCCCATTTTTGGGTCGGAAAGCATCGTGTCCGAAGTCTTGCACAGGAAGCGTGAACTCAACAAAACCCACATCGAGAAGTTGAGCAAACGATTCCACGTTTCTCCCGCAGTGTTTTTCCCGCGCACCACATAGGGAGTGGACGCCTCTAATTTCTATTTTCTGATTTCCATTTTCTAGCCGGAAAGACCCCACCCTTGCATGAAACAAACCCGCAAGGATGGGCCACTCACCCACCTTAATCATGACGGACGCATATCAGTATTTACGGTTCCGACATGAAATGCCATATATTCTACAAATGTGAAATTGGTTCGGGCCGAGTTGATCGAATCTACCTCGGCGGAAGGGACGGGCAAGTCTCAAGGCCCGACGGAGTTTTTCAGTGGACAGCAGTATTCGCGTTGACATCTCCTATCGGCCTCTACGAATCGGGTGGGCAGTCCACGCAGGCGACTTCGATGCGTTGCGGTCGGCGATGCGGCTCTCATTCGCCCTGTGGGGCGGGCGCTTCAATCCGGTAATCGTCGTTGACCAAGAAGAGCAAGCGCAAGACCTGGTCGATCTGTTCCGTTTGGACATGATCGTTCCTGTCGGTGATTCGGACATTCTGAAGTCATTTCCGAAACGCTTTCCGTATCTTCTAAATCCATTCTTTCCCGAAGGGTTGTTCATCGAGGGCATGGGAGGCTGGCATTCTCAAGTTCTCGATGTTCATAATGCGCTGGTACATCTGCAAACTAAATCGGAGTTGGAGGCGGTTGATGGCTTGCGTATCTATTCATGGGCACCCGATGATCCTTTAGCTGACGTTTTTCTAATGCAATTTGGACAGTATCTGAATCCGGATGATGTTCACATAGACTATTACGACCTGTTGATTAAAGGCGCTGATGCTTCGCGGGTAGAGATCGAATCAACTTCGACACTTCCAGCAGATTTGTTGGATTTTCCGACCATTTCCTTCTTGTCGCGCTTCGGTCTTGAACGTCACTACGGTGTACCTGAAGGTCGGGATCACCCAGGATTCTTTTCTGGTGACGCTAGGAATTTTGATGACCTAGTTTGCTGTTGGAATCTGTTGGCAGCGGACATCCCGCTTTGGTTCGTTGATGCGAGACATTTGGAGAGGTACGGCAGCACTATCGAGTTTTGGGATAAAGAAATGCGGGATATCGTTCAAGGACGACGCCACGAATTTGATAGGCGTGTTGCAGTCTGGGTGCGAGAAGAATCCGTTAATCGAGAGAAAATCGGAGAAAGCATCGCCGACATACTGAAGCCATTCGGAGGGAAAGAATTCACGTTTTGCACTGTCGGCCCAGGTTCATTCAATGGCCTAAACGTACGAGTGCCAATGATGCACTTTGGGCAGGTATCCACACTTGGAGTGGTAGGCACGGATTTCGGTAGGCCGAGAATCTCGTTCCCGCTGGACGATAAACCCTTCTCCAGTGATAGCTGGTTTCACACACAGAATTTGGTTGCCTCGCTCTCTTTTATTGGCGGTCTTTATGGGGATGACCAACATACTCTCGTTCCGCCATATATACCCGAATTGAATGAATTCTACGGACGTTCGCAGCATTTGTACGACAAAATCCGCAGTGAACCCGGACGAATCGGCTTAGTTATTGACGCAGCAGACCCGTCTTCCTCGATTAACGCTATATCAGTTCCGGATTTATTCGAGAACATTTTTGAGATGGCCGGATTCAAGTCAAAGCTGAGCACGGCCGGACTCATCGCTCGCCAGCTTATTGCGCAACTAGGAGGCGTCGATGGCGCAAGGGCCTTCAAAATTCCAGGAGTCCGGCGTTTGCTGAAAACATATGGTCCTACAGACACATTCACCAAAACTGGCGCTTTGCAACTGATCGGCGGTAAAGACCCCGAGAACCCTGACGCAAAATTCACGGACTATGAAGATCATCTCTATATTGAGCCACGCCCTCCCGGAACTAAGTTGACGCCGGAGGCAGTGTTTGCTCATTTAGTTGGAAAGGGGCTCTTCCGGATTGGTGTAGAACTGAAGTGCGCGCATTGTCGTATGGATAGTTGGACCGCGTTGGATGTACTGAAGCAAAAGCATGTTTGCGAATTATGCGGACATGAGTTCGACGCGACCCGGCAGCTTGTAGTGAGTACTTGGCACTATCGGCGTTCTGGTTTGTTGGGCGCTGAAAGGAATGCCCAGGGAGCCGTTCCTGTGCTTCTTACGCTCCAGCAATTCGGTGTCAATTTGAAAGGTTTGTGGCATGACACCGTGTATTCTCCATCGCTCGATCTTGAATCTGAAATTCTCGGAGACCCGCCGAATTGCGAGATTGATTTCGTTTGGTTGATCCCGCGGTCTTACCCGGATCGAGTAGTTGTCATATTGGGTGAATGCAAAGATCGCGGCGGCAAAAAGGATGGCGCGAAGGATATAGGTACAATCGACGAAAAGGATATCGATCATTTGAGACGAGTCGCTGATGCTTTCCCTCGAAAGCGGTTTGACACCTTTATCGTATTGGCAAAACTCTGCCCATTCACTGCGGGTGAGATTGCCCTTGCGAAGACATTAAATGATGAATACAGACGCCGTGTGATCTTGCTGACCGCGAGAGAATTGGAACCATATCATTATTACGACCGCACAAAGCTGGAATACAAAAACATCAAGGAATATGGATCGACCGCACAGGATTTGGCCAACAACACAGCGCAAATGTATTTTAAGGAGGATGTCGGAGGCAATCGCCCGTGAGTGAATCCACCCTGCGCCAAGATGTCATCGCTTACTTTGTCCGTGCCGGGTACCCCACACGCCGCCCTTGCGTGTGGGGGGTTGAACTTTCCTCAGGGCGTGGCTTTAGTCACGACGCGGTCAGGCCAAACACCACCAGCATCCATTTCGTCTTAGGAATTCCCGGATTTCATCGTCATCACGGAAACAGCTTCGGGTTGGGCACGTTTTCTTGCGCTTTGGGGGATTGGGGGGAGTGGGACAGACGGGAAGTTTCCCTTCTGTGAAAACTAAGGACTTCACAAACTGACGCCAGGCCGCCGCGACAAGCGTTTCGACCTTGCTGGCCCGCGTGCGCGCCGGCGCGGAAATCGTCATTGAGAATGACGCTCGGCCAGTTGCCATCCTTCATGCCACCGAGCCGGTTCGTCGCACGATTTCGGAGTGCATCGCGCTGCTTCCGGAAGACTCAACGGCAACCATCGATCCTGGCTTCTCCAAGGACGTTGAGGCTGCCATTGAGAGCCATCGCGCGCCCCTTGATCCGCCCGCATGGGATTAATCCTCGACTCCAGCGTTTTGATCTCAGCGGAGCGTCAGGGTAAGAACGCCCGCCAAATGCTCACCTCCATCGCTGACAAAATCAGTGAGACCGAGGTAGGGATTTCCGTCGTTACCTTGATTGAGCTAGCGCATGGGGCGGCTCGTGCCGACACTCCCGAGCGAAGAGCGAATCGGCAGAATTTTATTGCAGAACTTCTCACCGCCATGCCCATTCATCCTGTGACCGTGTCTCTTGCGCTTCGCACCGGGCAGCTCGACGGCGAAAATCAAGCGCGCGGAGTACGAATCCCACTTTCAGATCTTCTGATCGGCGTAACGGCGCTTGAACTCGGCTTCAGCGTTGGTACGGCCAACCTTCGGCACTTCAGGCAAGTGTCGGGGCTCTCGGTGGTTCAACTCTAGAGTGAGGCGCGGGGCGGTACATCATCACGGAAACAGCTTTGGGTTGGGCACGTTTTCTTCCGCTTTGGCACCAGTGGGCTTCAGGAATTGGTCGAGGCGGAGGAATTGGCGACGACCGTGTCGCGGCGAGCGGACCACACTGGCTTGCGGATTCCCCGCCCTACCTCGTTCGGCGGCCTAGCGCCCTCGATAACGAGCCGAACCACCCCAGTGCGCGGTGCGGGGATGTGCCGTGCCTAAGGCGCGCATACGCCTGCAAAAAAACGCCAGGAACGAGCGCCGCCACTACAACGGCAGAGGCGAAGAGAGATTCCTCACATCCGCAGGCCGACCCGTCGCAAGAGCGACGGGATGGAAAAAAATCGGCCTGCTCCGTTCGGAATGACTAGCGGGCGGGCTGAGTCCCACCGGTGATTGCCTTAGACAAAGCGGGAATTCTAATGCAAGCCGCCGGCGGCCGCAAACGCGGGTTGTTGTTCGCCCTGCGCAGGGGTTTGTAGAACTGCTTGACTTGCGGCAGGAGCCTTCTCCGTGGGATACGTCACATAGAGCGCCATGCCCGTCAAAAGTGTTCCGGCAAAAAGATTTCCGAGCGTGACAGGAAGCAGGTTCCAGAACAGCGCCTGGCCTAGGGAGATAGATGCTCCAAGGATCATCCCCGACGGGATGAGAAACATGTTGACGACGGAGTGCTCGAAGCCGAGCGCGAAGAAGGTCATGATGGGAAGCCACATCGCCGCGATTTTTCCGACCGTAGACCTGGAGACCAAAGCGAGCACAGTCCCGATCGTCACCATCCAATTGCAGAGAACGGCCTTCACCAGCGCGGTGCCCCAGCCACGGTAACCGAGCGCCGCGTAGGCCAGTGTTTTCTTTTGCGCGACTTGTTTCAGAAGGTCCGCAACCGCGCCGCCATTGCCGGTCCGCCAATTGGTAATCACCAGATAAAAAAGCACCGCGTAGAGCACACTGCCGATCAAGTTCCCGAGATACACCCAGCCCCAATTGCGAAGCAGCTTTGCGACGCGAACGGTCCCGGCCATGACTCCAGCGGGCAACAAAGCAAAGTTGCCGGTAACCAGTTCCATTCCCAGAAGGACGAGGATGACGAAGCCGACAGGGAAAAGAATGGCTCCGACGATGGGAGGAAGACCTTGCGACAAAACCACGAACACGAGCGAAGTAGCGTACCCCAAAAATGCGCCCGCGAGGATTCCGCGAATCAACAAGTCGCGGACCGGCAGCTCAGACTTTCTCTTCGCCAATTGCACCGCTTCTTGCATTAGTTCCTTTGGACTCAAGTGATCCGTCACGATTCTTCCTCCTATGCGCAATTTTCTGCCACGCCTCGGCCGTCAAGGGCAGCCATCGGCTCTTGCGTGACCCCACCCGACATTGCGCCAGCGAACGTTCTCAAGCCGGCATGGGCAGCGGCGGCAATGCGCGCACGAACCGCCACGAGGCCAATCCCGCGGTTGCGCCAGCCGTGAAAAGCGGATCATGCAAAGCGGCGTGTTCCCTGGCTTCGATGTCGAGGCGATACGACTGGATGACGCTGGCGACGACGTCCGGCAACGATTCATCGCATGGCACAGTCTCCAAAATCTCCTGGCCCGCAATCGCATGGGGACCAGTCCGGCCGCCCGTGTAGATCGCAACCGCGTCCACAATCTTCCCGTCAATTCTCGTCTTAAAACCGCGAAGCCCAACGTCGGCAGCTTGGTGGTTGCCGCAGCCCGCCGGGCAGCCGGACCAGTGAATCGTGAGGGGATTGATGCCAGAGCCCATTTTGTTGTGCAGGGCTTCGGAGAGCACTATCGCACGGCTCTTCGTTTCGATGAGAGCCAGGTTGCAATAGTCCGTTCCGACGCACGCGACCAGTCCGCGCACAAACGGAGAAGGGTGAGGTGAGAGTTGCTTGAGCAGAGGCTCTTCCAGGAGTTTGGCCACGCGAGCCGCCGCAACATTGGGAATAATAGCGTTTTGACCGGTTGTAAGGCGAATCTCGCCGTTTCCATAGACGTCGGCCAAGCGCGCCAGCTCGTCGAGTTGATCGGGGTTGACTCTGCCGGTAGGAATGCAAAGTCCCACGGCGACCAGTCCCGACTGTTTCTGCGAACTCGCACCGAGATGGTCAGAGAGCTTGGACCCGCGCATGTCTCTGCCCTGGAACGCCAGCTCGCGGCCGAGGCGCGCCACAAGTTCGGCGCGCAAACGGCGCACGCCCCATTCCTCAATCAGAAAGGCAAATCGGCACTTGGAGCGCGCCTCGCGCGGGCCGTGGTCGCGGTAAATCTTGATCAGCTCGACCACGGCGGCGGCCGCCTGAAAAATTTCTACAAAGACATTCAGAGGCGAAGCGACGGTGAATCCTCCGGAGCCCATTTTGCCGCCCACAAGAACATTGAAGCCGAGCCGCCCTGCTTTCCTCGCGGGAACGAGGGCGATGTCCTGCGACTCACTGTGCGTGCAGTTGTCCGTGCAACCGGTCACCACGATGTTGAACTTGCGCGGCAAGTTGCTGAATTCCGAATTGCCCTCGCTGCCGACGATGAGGCGATCGAGTTCGTGGACAACGGGGGAGGCGTCAAATAATTCAAGAGGCGCCAAGCCTGCCATGGCACAGCCGTTGATGTTGCGAACGTTATCGATGCCCGTCTGGAGCGTATGCAGGTCCACGCCCCGCAGTTTTTGGAAGATTTCCGGCACGCTGTCGAGGGTGAAACCGCGCAGCTCAATTTGCTGGCGGGTGGTAATGTCCAAAACGCCGTTGCCAAGCCGCCGCGAGAGCTCCGCGATGGCGCGCAGTTGTTCGCTCCTTGCAAAGCCGTTGGGCATGCGAATTCGCATCATGAATTTGCCGGGCGTAGGTTTGCGGAAAAACACGCCGATCCACTTCAACAATTCTTTTTCCGCAGGCGTGAGCGCCGCGGCGCCGCGCTCGATGATTTGTGGAAGATGCTCCCGGATGCGCAGGCCGTCGCCGTTCATCGAGGCTTTGTAGCCTTCGACCGCGTTCGTGCCAGCGTTTGTTTGCGCGGGATCCGCACGTTTCCCGATGGCTGAAATAGTTTCGGAGTCGTAGCTCATGCGCGCCTCCCAGGCGCCAACGGATAGTCCCGAAGGACGCGGCGGGCTGAGAAACTCTCCTTGGGACGTTTATGACAGAACCAGCCGAAGTCAGTGACCGTGAAGCAACCTCCGGAGCAAGCTGGCGATGCCATTAAGCCACTCGCGGTAAACATGGGGGATGCTGTCACTTCCGAGTGCCCAAGGCCAACGCAAAATTTGCGTTGCGTCTATCGAAAATCGTCGCGCGGGGAAGGAAACGCCACACTTTGGAAGTTTACGGTTTGTGGCTCCGCCACCCCTCCCCCTGTTTTTCATAAGTGTCGATTCTAAAGGGACTTACGCTGCACCAAAGGGAAGGTGCTACACGGGAGGGGCACGATATCGTGCCCCTACAAAGGCAACGGCAGAGGCGAAGAGAGGATGCCGTGTTACTGAATGTTGCTGACGTACCTGTCAGAACCGACGCATTCTTCCCGCGGTCGATTCAGCGAGTGCGCCCCCCATGAATGAGCAGACCGCCAAGACAAGAGATAGATTAACCGGACCACCGCCAAGCTGAATGCGCCAGGCCTCAAAAGCGGCAACCAAGAAAGATCCGCTCATCACAAATGCATAGTGCAGTGCTGCCACCACCGCTTTGTTCCAAGACCCAAGCGAGAAATTATTAGCGGAACAAATAGAAGGACCAGTGCGAGAGCACTCAATAGATAAGTAGGATGCGTCAATCGCAGCCCTCATGCTTGTACTTCTTTGGACCACGCTTACGGCAAAGACAGATTTTTGGCTTAGCGTTCGTCGCCGAAGCGCTTGATGTCTTCGGGGCCTTCCGCAAGCGGCAACTTGGCGCGGCCCTGAACGAGCTCGCGAATCTGCTCGACGATATCAGGATTGGCGAGCGTGGTGATGTCGCCGGTGTCCATGCGATTGGAGATGGCGGCGAGCACGCGGCGCATGATTTTTCCGGAGCGCGTCTTGGGCATGTCGGGGACAATGTGGATGGTTTTGGGCCGGGCGATTTTGCCGATCATGGTTTCGATCGTGGATTTGACTTTGTCCTCGATGGCTCTTGTCGTGGGAACGCCGGGCTTCAGTGAGATGTAGACGACGGGGACGCGGCCTTTGACTTCGTCGACCGCGGGGACCACGGCGGCTTCGGCGATTTCTGGAACAGTGAGGCAGGCGGACTCGACTTCCTTGGTGCCGAGGCGGTGGCCGGCCACATTGATGACGTCATCGACGCGGCCGAGGATGCGATAGTAGCCATCGGCGGGGAGCACGGCGCCGTCCGCAGCGTAGTAAGGCCAATCACGCCAATCCTTGCTCTTCGGATTCTTGTTGTACTTTTTGTAGTACTGAGTGACGAAGCGCTGCGGGTCGCCCCAGATGGTCTGCATGATGCCCGGCCAGGGATTGCGGATGCAAATGTTGCCCGCATTTCCAGATCCGGCTTTCACTTCATTTCCTTCCTCGGTGCTGCAAAGGAAGCCGCCGGTTTCCGTTTGCCACCAGGTATCAACGATGGCGGCCTTGCTCTTGCCAACGACTTCGTAATACCACTTCCAGACTTCCGGCTCGATCGGTTCGCCGACCGTGGTCATGTGCTTGAAGCGGTAGTTGTAATTTTTCGGTGCGTCGCCGCCGGCTTTGCGAAGCATGCGGATGGCGGTGGGTGAAGTGTGGAAAATGTTGACGTCCAGGCGTTCGGCAATACGCCAGGGACGGCCGGCGTCGGGATATTGCGGCACGCCTTCATAGAGCACACTCGTTGCGGCGAGCGCCATCGGGCCGTAAACGATGTAGGAGTGGCCTGTGATCCAGCCGATGTCGGCCATGCACCAGTAAACGTCTTCGAGATGAATGTCCTGGTAATACTTGGCGGTGCCGGTGACGTAAGCGAGATAGCCGCCGGTGCGGTGCTGGCAGCCCTTGGGCTTGCCGGTGGTACCGCTGGTGTACATGAGGAAGAGGGGGGCTTCGGAGTCCTGCGAGACCGGCTGGACGACCTGGCCGCGATATTCTTTCAAGACTTCGTCGACGAAGAAGTCGCGGCCCATGATCATGGGCGAGTCCGAAGTGAATTTTCCGGGATAGCGCTTCCACACGAGGACCTTGTCGATATGCTGGCCCTCTTTCGTTGCGGTGTGCACAGCAATATCCGCGCTCGCCTTGTGATCCACCCACTTGCCATTGCGGCTATAGCCGTCGGCGTAGATGAGAACGCGGCTGCCGGAATCGGCGGCGCGGAGGCCGCAGGCTTCGCCGCTGAATCCGCCGAAAACGACGGAATGGACAACGCCGAGCCGCGCGCAGGCTAGCATGGTGATCGGTAACTCCGGGATCATCGGCATGTGGATGGTGACGCGATCGCCGGTTTTCAGCCCGGCGAAATCGCGAAGCATCGCGGCAACTTCGTTCACACGCTTGTAGAGTTCCTGATAGGTGATGACGACGGCGGATTCCGTCTCCGGTTCCGGGACGAAGATCAAGGCCGCCTTGTTCTTGTGCTTTGCGAGGTGGCGGTCAACGCAGTTGTAGCAGGCATTGAGTTTGCCGCCGACGAACCATTTCCAGAAGGGTGGATGGCTGGAGTCCAGCGTCTTGCGCCAGGGCTTGTCCCAGTCGAGGAGGGAAGCGTAATGGTCGAAGCATTGCGGAAAATTCTTTTCGCTGAATTTCTTGACGAAGGCGGGATCGGCGAGATTGGCCTGGGCAATGAACTCCTTTGGAGGACGGAAGTACTCTTCTTCCTTCCAGTGGACGGCGATTTGCGCTTCGGTGAGTTTTTGCTTGCCCTTCGGAACTTTGGCATTTAGCTTCGGTCGAGCGGTGGCCACGGCGGCAACTCCCCTGTGAAGAATCAGTTCGAGTGTTACGCATCAAACGAGGAACGGCTTATTTCGGGCAAGCTCAGACTCAGCGTGGAACGAGCTCGCCCGCCAAACGCCAAAAATGATGCTCCCGCGCGGGCGCGGGAGTCAATCGGCGCAGCCTAACTACTTCATGCCGCCGACTTCGTCCCAGATTTTGTGACCATGGGTTTCCTTCAAGAAGATAGACCCGACCACAAACGTCACCGCCGCCACAGTCATCGGATACCACAGGCCCGCATAGATATTGCCGGTGGCCTCGCACAGATAGACTCCGACCAACGGCACCAGCCCGCCAAAGACTCCATTACCTATGTGATAAGGCAACGAGAACGCCGAGTACCTGATCTTTGCCGGATATGCTTCCACGAGATAGGCGGCGATCGGCCCGTAAACCATCGTGACGTAGATAACCTGCACGAAAACCAGAAGCGTCAGCAATGGCACGTTAGGATTCGGGGCAACCGGAGCCGGAACCTGCTTTCCGCTTGCATCTGTCGTCAAAGGGGTCAAGGTCGGGGCGCCTGTGACTGCATTCCTTTGCGACTTGAACGTGACTACGTTATTGCCCGCCGCGTTCTGCATAGCATGGTAGATGGGGTAATAGGTGACCAGGGCAAGCAAACAACCGGCCATGATGATCTTCTTGCGCCCTATCTTGTCGGAAAGCGCTCCAAAAACCGTGAAGAAAGGCATGGCGAACAACATGGCCAGAGCCACAATGATAAAGCTAGTCCGGAGACTCACCTTCAAAATCGACTGCAGATAGAACAACGCATAGTATTGGCCTGTATACCAGACCACGCCCTGTCCCGCCGTGGCCCCCAGCAGCGAGATCAGGAAGAGCTTGAAGTTTGGCCACTGCGTGAAGGCTTCCTTCAGCGGCTGCGCCGAGCTCATGCCCGTGCTCTTGATCTGTGTGAAGATGGGCGACTCCTTCATCTTCAGTCGGATGTAAAGCGAGATCATGACCAGGATGATGGAAATCAAGAAGGGAATGCGCCATCCATAGCTCTGGAAGTTTGCCGGCAACATGTAGAACTGCAGGATCACCACAGTGATGACAGAAAGGAACAATCCCAGCGTAGCCGTAATCTGAATATAACTGGTCCAGTAACCCCTTTTGTTGTCGGGGGCGTGTTCGGCAACATAAATTGCGGCGCCTCCGTACTCCCCGCCCAACGCTAGTCCTTGAAAGATGCGGATGGCGATCAGAGCAATGGGAGCGAACCAACCGGCTGTGGCGTAAGTGGGCATCAGGCCGATGAGAAATGTTCCAAAGCCCATCACTGTGAGCGTAACCAGAAAGGCATACTTGCGGCCTACCAAGTCGCCTATTCTTCCAAAGAAGAGCGCCCCAAACGGGCGCACCATGAATCCAATAGCGAAGGTGGAAAGGTAGGCGATAAAAGCGAAAGTGGGGTTTCCTGGCGGGTAGAATTTCAGAGACAGTACAGCCGCTAGGCTTCCAAAAATATAAAAGTCATACCACTCGATCATGGTGCCTACGGAGGAGGCGAGAATCACCTTCCAGATCCCGTATTCGGCAGTACCGCCCATCGGAATTGCGTCTGCACGGCTGGCCATGCTTCCTCCTCTGAAGTCCGATCTTCTTGCGACTGTGCGATGCCTGGCTGATCGCCTTTTGGAGCGCGGCGACGCCACACACCTCACCTGACGTCGAGTTTCCCTCCCCTTGAATCCACCCCTGTGACTCGCCTTTGGGTACGAGCCAGGTCTTCAGCGGCGGAAGGGCGCTAGAAT
>WNGK01004983.1_pt1 | contig 14133 bp, 13 predicted proteins | sample 5400601 | NCBI WGS metagenome assembly WNGK01 (sample SAMN13153376, study PRJNA577476) | soil metagenome | isolation source: 60 cm soil or saprolite under Garry oak tree replicate 1 | place: USA:California | collected 2016-06-15 | reverse complement strand
CATCTCATCAGTCTTGACGCACTCGAAGGCGCGCCCGTTGTGGAGAACCGCCCAGGCGATGCGGGCGAGCTTGTTCGCTAGCGCAACTGCCAGCACGTTGTGGTGCAGCCGCTTCTTCGCTGCCTCGATCCACGACCTGGTTTGGACCGCCGCTACCGGCCGGTGGATTGCGGTGGCGGGGCATGAAAATCTCAGCCTTCATTTCCGCGGCACGGTCAATGGCTGCATCGAAGTCGTCGATCTCAAACCATATTAAAACACCATTCCCGTAAGGCTTATCGTTAGGATCGCCTATCCGACCGTGGTGATGTTCGACCTCAAATCTATGCAACTGGAGAATCAGAGCGCCGTTCGAGACCAATCGTTCATATTCCGCACCACCGTGCGCACTCCGGCAGTCGAGAAGGCGCTGGTACCATCTGCTACTTGCCTCGACATCGGTTACCGCAATAAGGGGCTGGGGGCGCATACTTTCACCATACCACAGCAGGCTCCAACGCCCCATCGAATTGTCGGCTCATGGCACGACTCGGACCTGCCGGCATGCCAGCTCCATGGACGTTTTCGGGTGTAAAGCGGACCTTGAGCAAGGCGCGCCTAACAGTTCGATTTATGAGTACACGGCCGTAGTGCTAGTGAAAATCACGATCTCAGCGGCAGCGGCATTCCGAAAGCATCAGAATCATCGGCATCATCGGCTGGAGGTCGTCGTGGTGCAGGCGGGATTTCATGGCGTTCCCAGTTCATGATCCTGGCCCGGGCTCCGACCTCGGCGACGGCTGATTGGATCATCTTCCGGGCCTTTTCGACGGTGTCCTCGGTGGGCTGACCGCTATGCCTAGCGACGATTATCGAAGTGCCCCGACCCAGGGTGTCGTAGCTGTCCTGGCGGATCTCGACCTGGAACTTGCCGGGACCGTGCAGCAGGCGGGCGAGGGCTTGGGCTCCCGAAATCACCTCAAGATACCAGGTGATGCAGTAGCTAGTCCCATCCAGTCTTATCAGACTGAACTCGCCGCTCCGGGCCTTCGAACGCCGCCACTTCATCAATCATCACCGTAGGGCGAAGTCAGCCGACCCGCCACATTCGGCCTCGGCATCGGACGATCTGGATGTCACGTTCATTGAGTTCTTGTGCGAACCGTCCCTTCATCTCTCCGATTTATACCGGCACCAGGGCGGGCTCCCCGGGCCTCGGCTAGGCGAGCGGACCGGGGCGCAGCGGCGAAAAAAGCGAAGCGAAAAATCCGGTGTAAAGGCTGCCGTTGTTGCTCGGGTGATGAGGCGCGGCATTTGCCCAGCAACGCGGGTGCTGTCGCTGCCTAGACCTGCGGCTCTGCAAAACGGGGCAGCAGGTCGTCGGCAATAATGTCGATAGCACCCTTCACTGGCATTAGATCCTTGCGGCTATCAAGGATCTGCACAGCGTGCGCAAGGATGCCCCTCACTTCGACCCGTGTGAACAAGTTCTTCTCTAGCATGAAATCTAGGAGCGCCGTCATGACAGCTGCATCAGCAATAGCGAGTTCGGAGGCTCCGGTGGTACCGTAGGGCATGGCTCCCTCCCGAATAGAGCGGAGGATAGCCCACCATGGGTATGTGCGCCATCTGTCGGCATGTGACGAGCGTCACAGCGAACATCGGCCCTGGGCTGCTACAAGACCTACATGGCTAGCGCACTTGATTTCGAGGACTTTGCCGAGGAGTGCATTCGTGCCGCGGAGCGAACGGTCAGCCGAGACCATCGGAACAAAATGTGGCGAATGGCCGCGGCTTGCTTACTGATCGCTCAAGTTCTGGCTGAGTGCGAGAACGAACAGGCCCTGACCTCCGAGTTGGCTGAGATGCCAGGTCCTCCTCACTGAACCGCCGCCATCGGTCTCATCGACCTCGATCCGCGGAGCGGCGCGAGCACATCACGGCTGGCCCAGGCCATTGTGCGGCCGGTGAAGCACCAGAGAAGTGCCGTGCCAGAAGTTCCAAAGAACAAGACGGCGGACCCGAAGGCGACATTGTCCTTGAGCAACCACCTAGTGCGCCACCTTGGTACTGTGGCATAGTAACCATTCTTGGCAGGGCGGGAGCCACATGTTGACCGTGACGAATAAGAATTTCGCAAGAATACTCCAGGGTCTAACGATCGCGGCGGGCAATCGGAAGAACCGCATACTATTTTACCAGTTTATTGCCGCGGAGATCAGGGCCTTGCACTACTCTTATGGAATTGGGGATCCTGAGTCTTACAAAAGAGCGCTAAGGTTCTTGGAAGAATGCGAGCGGCTCACGCTACGGAGCCTGTTGCGCAAATCGGCGGAACGGCAAGTTGCGTTGACCGGTGATCACGCGAAGAGAGTTTTTTTGCGTGCTCTAAAAAAACTCGATGTTCCACCTTCACTGATAGCCAGCTTGGAGTCAGGCCCCCGCCAAATCTGAACAGGGCTTCGCCGCAGCGGAAGACGCCGAGCTGCTCCTTGAGATCCTGGTCCGTCAGCTTCCGAAGAATCGAAAAATCGACCCGGTGTTCGGCACAGCGGTCCCGCATACTGCGATAATCCGAGCGAAACCGGCCATTTTCTGACTCGTGGATTGCGCTACATGTCCCGCCGCACGAGGTAGTCTACGCAAGCGCGCAGCCACTCGAGATCGGGACCTGGCGGCACGCCGGTGAATGCCGAGCTGTCGAACTCGCGCGCCGCGGCCTCCGCAAATGCCGCTGCGGTCTGCTGCGCCCATTCGATGCTGCCGCTGCTCGCGATCATTTGATGGAGCCGCAGCACTTCGCGCGGCAGTCGGCGCTCGCGCGGTCGCGCCAAGAAATCGGACATCCACGCCCGGTCCGGGCCCTGCGCGTGGCCGAACGCGCGCGTGAGCAACAGGGTCCGTTTGCCTTCCCAGAGATCGCCGTTGATCTCTTTGCCGTATCGCGCAATGTTACCTTTGAGATTCAGAATATCGTCGGTGATCTGAAACGCGAGTCCGAGCAGGTAGCCGAATCGGTTGAAACGGCTGAGATTCCGATCCTGGCCATTGGCGACAAGCGCGCCGATTCGCGTCGGGTGAATGAAGCTGTACCAGGCAGTCTTCTTGAGCACGAGCCGCAGGTAGTCGTCCGTCCCGACCGTGAGATCATTGTCACGCACCCAGCCGAGCTCGATGGCCTGACCTTCCAGGGTCTCGACGACCATGTGATCGACTTCATCGAAGATACGCATCGCCACAGCCGGTCCGAGCCGCTCGCCGGTCTTGCGGAAAAGGCGCATCGCCAGCGCGTTCATCGAATCCCCGATGTTCACAGCAATGGGAATCCCTGTGCGGCGATGCATTGTCGGGGCACCGCGCCGCGAGTCGCTGCCGTCTTCGATATCGTCGTGCACGAGAAAGGCGTTGTGCAACATTTCGAGGCCCGCTGCCGCGGGGAACGCGTCCTCCGCGCGCCCCCCAAGCGCGCGCGCGGTCGCGATGCACAATGCGGGCCGCAGGCCTTTACCCGCACGGTCAAGGAAATCGTTGATGAGGCCATACAGGTGCCGCTGCGGTTCCCAGTTCGGGACGCTCGCGGCGAGCGTGTCGGCGAGTAGTTCGCGATACCAGCCCAGACGTTCCAGGAAACCCGTCGGCCCCGCGACGTCACCGGTAGCTGGCACCGCGTCGGTGATGTTACCCAAGTGATAATGCGCCTTTGGCAGATAGGCGGCGCCGCGGCTTGCCGTCGGATCGATGGTGTGCACTTCGCTCGGGTGCTCGATGATGCCGTCGGTCAGGTCGAGCGCGTCGGCGACGGGATTGACGAACGGCACCACCTGTTCGAGCAAGGGCCGAACCTGCTCCAGGAGCGGGGACGCTCCCCGGATCGCATGGGCCGCGACCTGCATGAGCGAATCGTCCCACGGCAGGCCGGCCTTGTAGCGCGCGAGATCGTGCAGCCGCCACGGCACGAGGATCTCCGGCTCATGCAGCTGCCATAGCTCACAGCGGGGTCCTTCAAACCGAACGGCGTCAAGCAGCCCATTCACTGCGCGTCGTGCCGCCTCGTTGGCGCCCTCCATGGTGGCGAGGTCCGTGTAGGTGCGCACGTAGTCCGACGCCAAAAACAGGTTCGGAATGGCGGTGGTCGCCTCGGGGCGCAGCGCCCAGGTATTGACCAGGTTCACCAGTAGCGGCTCGAGATCTTGCAAAAATCCGGGGCGCGCCGGATCCTTATCGATGTCGGGGTCGAGAAACCACGAATGCAGGTCCTCATCGCGCAGCAACTCCTGCTCGCCATTGACCGAGCGTTTGAGCTGCCGCCACGTCTCTCGCACCGCTTCTTCGCGCGAGCACTGTATGGCGGGGCGTCCATCGCCACCCGGAGCCGTCCAGTCGGATACGTCGACCGAAATGATGCCGCGCACATCGCTGTCCGCAAACTGCTCGGGCGGCACATTGCGCCAGAACTGGAGCTGCGAAATGCTGGTCAGTGCCCATTCGGTATCGATGTGAATCACGTGCCCATGCGCCGTCGGCACGTCGCGGTGCAGATAAAACTGCACCCCATTCATCCACTCGATGTTCGCGGCCAGTGCGCGCAGATTCCCGAGCGTTGGGTCAGCGGCGATAAGGCCCGCGCTCATCAATGGAGCCGTGCGCTCGATCGGTATCGCCGCCACGTAATAATCGCCGCGAACCATCGTGCGTCTTCCCTGCTGGCGGACAGCGATGCCCGTGACCCACGCGCCCTCGCACGCAATCTCCTCGACGTCCGTCTCGGTTAGGTATCGCACACCTCGCGATTCGAGATAATTTCGCCACGGATCGATCCAGACGAGATTCGTCGGGCCATCGAGGACGCGGTCGGTCGAACCCCCGGTTGGATCCAAGATCGTGCGCATCAGTTGCACGAATATATCACCGATCGTGCGCATGCTGGCCCGGCGCGCCTTCGCGGCCACCAGCGAGCGCGTCACCCCGTCGGCGAGAAACTTCTGGTACGACTTCGAGCGCTGTTCGGCACCGACGAACTCCCACCAGCTCGTTTTCTCGTACTCTGCAATCCGACGCTCCGCGCATGAGGTGAGGATCTGCCAAATGCGCGCGCCGAAGAAGGCCAATTCGTCGGGCGTGAGGTCCGCAACCGGCCCAAACGCCGCAAGAATATCGCGTAGCAGCACACCGGCATCACTGGGCGTGTGCGGAAATGCCATCGGAACGACAAACGCAGGCTTTCCGTATTGTGTGATGCCCATGCGCGTCGTCGGGACCAAATGCTCCGCCACCGCGTACCCGTCCTCCGATGGAATACGACGCATGGTGTCGATCACGTGCCTGTAGAATCCCGGGAAGAACCGGAATCCATGCTCGCCGGGCAAGCGGTGCCCAATCGATCCCTCCGCGTTGCCGGCAAGCTGATGGCCGCTGGTGCCCTCGCCGTCATCGATCACAGGAAGGCTGCGCGCCTTGCCGCCAGCAATGTCCCGGCGCTCCAGGACGACAACCTCGAAGCCGCGTTCGATTAGTTCATGCGCGGCACTCATGCCAGCGACACCGCCGCCCAGGATGATGACCCTACTCGACATGCATCACCGGCATGAAGGCGTTTGGTCTTCTGAGCATGCGATGCCTCGTTTGCGGCAAAGCGACCCCGCCACGGCTACGTCCCGGATCGACTCATTTCCTCCGCCGTCTGCGGCCGCCATTGCCACCACCCGACGTCGGCGTCGGCCGGACGAGCGCCTCAATCGCGTCTTTCTCCTTGATGCGAAGGACCATCTTCTCGAACACGCGGAAGACGAACATCGGATCAATGGTGACCTGCAGGAAGTTGAGCGACACGTCTGTGGCGACGACGAGTTCGATTGGCGCGCCGCCAAGCGCTACTGCCATGCCGCTGCCCTCGGGGAGTGTGGAGGAACGGAGAAGCGAACCACCGCCCAAGAACGGGATTATGCGGTCCTGCGGTAACACGAGCGAGTCATCGTTGGGCGTCTGGACTGCGAGAAAGAACTTTGGGTCGAGCACTACCGTAAACGGACCGAAATGGCCCCTGCCTTCAAGCACCCCGACGGCATGTGACACACTACTCACCAGCTGGTTGCCATCCATTTCGCCGCCCGTAGTCGCGTCCTCGGGCAGCAGGCCGCGCGACGACGGCTTCCCTCCGAGGATCTCCCAGATTGCCTGAAGGCCTGCGGTGGCGTTCGCCGGCGGACGATTATTATCGGCAAGTCCGCGGAATACCACGGCGTCCTCGAGTCGGGCCAGTATGTTCGCGGCTCGACGGAACATCTGCAGCGCACTCGCCATCTCCGGATCGGACATCTGCGCGCCACGCAGGAACACCTTGACCTGCAGCGTCGCGAGCGGGATGGTATCTATGTCATTAGTTGTCATTCGCGGCTGGTCACGCGTCCCATAGCCGATGACGTTTGTTCTTACGAAGTCCGCTTCCGGTGGCAGTGGACCGAACAACGGAAGGAAAGTTGCGGCCACCCGTGCGCGATTTGCCTCCTCCTGAATTACCTTGTTAACGCGAGCCCACTGCTCGTCGGTCCACGGTACCTGCGAATTGTCTTGTGTCATTTCCGCGCTCCGATTTTATTACCCATCGAAAGGACCGTTTCGATCATGAACACTAACTTTGCTTGACACAAGGGAGCCAAGCGATGGCACAGAGGTTTGATTCCTTGAATCGATCGGGCATGATACAGCGCGGGATCAATGGAGATCGCCAATCAGCGGCGCGTCAGGCAAGCGTGGGAGTCCCGAAGAGGGCAGCGGCTGACCGGCCCGAATTGCATAAAGGTCGAATCGCACGCGCAGGTCAGCCATAGTAACGCGACCCACCCCGAGGCATTGCAGCCGGTTCAGCCACAGCCAGTTTGGATGCGCGGTTACGAACTGCGGCACGACCACAAGCGGCGGCACTGGATCGTACTCTTTGCGCAGCGCGCGCTCGTATCCTCCGGGACCGAGGTCGGAAAATGCCATAATAACGAGAGAGAAGTAGCGCGCCATCATCCGTTTCATAAGTGATGCGAACGTCGGCTACGCCGACACCGTCGCGGCGCACCAGCATCCAGTCGCCGGCCTCGCCGCGGATTTTCGCGTTTATCTTGGGTCCGTGAATCTCGCCCGATGCAATATAAAAGGTGATGTGCAGGCCATCCGGTGCGGGGCCGAACGATTCAGGCACCTCGGCTAGTTGCACAGTCAAGGCCCCTAGGAACTCAGAGGCCCACTCGTACCTTCGCTCAGCAGTAGGGGGTGGCGGTGTGCTGACCGGCGCTATGGGGGCCGCATCCGAACGAACGCCGCGCGTGGTACGCGTGGGCAATTTTCTTAGGAGCAAGCCGGAACGGGTAAGCATAGGTTTGTACTCCACCATCTCGTCCGCGGCGAGCGGTGGAAGCTGGGCGCGAAAGCGTTGGGCGCCGGTTACCGGATCCCGGCCATATGGCCACGCCCGCACTGAGGGCTGCTCGCGACCGCTTGAGGACCGCTCGATAATCAGTTGATTGCTCGGATGGGCTGGTAATACGGAGAAAAATACATCATGCGGCACGTCAGCGCTCATCTCCGCCGGCAACGCCTCAAATGCCAGTGGTTCGCGCGCTAAACCCCGTGTCGCGTAGGCGCTCAGTGTTGTCATGTCTGTGGTCCGCTCCCTCCAGCAGCGCGTGTGCACGCACGAGATCGGGCTGCGAGAAACTGTCCGTGAAACGTTCATAGCATTGGCGCACCAGCGCGAGTCCCTCGTTGCGTCGTTTAGTGCGTTCGAGGAGCGGGTAGTACGACAGGGCGGCACGGAGCGCGAGCGAGAGCGCCTTCTGTGCTTCTGCCGTCTCCAGTCCCTTCCGAAACGCCCACTCGGCCTCACCCGGTGCGCCGGCCTCGAGGTGAATTTCGCCCATAAGTCTGTAAACGTCGGGCAGTAGGACGCCGACGTGACCGCCATGCGCCGTTTGTGCGGTAGCAGCGAGCATGTCGAGTGCCTCCCGCTGTCGGCCGGCAGCGCGTAGACCTTCGCCGTGGATCACGCCCACTGTCGGACCCATGAGGTCGGAACGCGTTGCACGAAACAGCGCGACACCTTCGAGCAGCTCCCGGAGGCCCTCCACGCGATTACTCATACGGAGACGGGCCCACCCGCTGCTCATCACGCCGACGGCGTACCAGAGATCCCATCCCTCTTCGCGAGCGAAACTCTTCACTTCCTCGGCATAGCGCAACATCCGCGGAGGATCGTGGTGGAACGTGAGCATGTAACACGCCACGCCGAGCGCGTTACTCAGCGCGCCCGGATGATTCACCTCACGCGCGATCGCGATCATACGATCGAGTTCTTGAAGCCCTCGATCCTGATGGCCCATCATCCAGAGGCTGCTGCCGAGCGCCGCCACGAGGTTGACGGTCGAGCTTAGCTGGAACGTTGATGTGAGGGCCCGCTCCTGTTCCACGGAGTAGAGCGGGAGCGCAGCCTCGGCGTGAAGAATGGCCTCTGACCACTCCCCGCGATAGTAATGCGTGTAGGCTACCGCGTGGCGGCCCGTGATTTCAAGCATAGGCACGCCGCTGGCCAATGCCATAGCCAACGCTTCGTTGGCAGTTACGAGTGCGCGGTCGAGCAGGCCGCCTACGAAGAGATTCGTCCACAATCCCCAAATGGACGGATACAGCTTTTCCGGCCGATTCAGCTGCTGACAGAGCGCGCGGGCCCGTTCGCATGCCTCGGCGACGGCGGGTGACGCCCAACCGTGCACTGTCATGAGCGTTGGCGCTATGGCGATTTGCAGATCGAGTTCCTTATCCAGGATCTCCGGAGACTCAGGCAGTCGTTTGAGGCCGTCGAGCGCGCGGGCAAAGTGCCCGTGCGCTTCAGGGACCGCGACGCGCCTAAGCGCACTCTGCCCGGCGGCCAACCAATAGTTACTCGCCTCAGCATGGTGCCCCGCACCAGAGAGGTGGCGTGCCACAATCTCAGGTTCGTGCTCCACATCAGTTCTAAAGTCCGACAAGAGCACGCGCGCGATAGATTCATGATAATACTGACGCGTGGTGCGCAGTAGCGACTCGTACCCCGCCTGTTGCACGAGAATGTGCTTAAATACGAAGGTGTCCGCCTTGCCCCTCGAGCTGCGCCAGGCAAGACCCGCGTTGACGATGCGCCGCAGATCGTCGTCGAGTGCTTTCTCGCCACGGTCACTGACGGCGCGGAGTAGCGCATAGGAGAACTCGCGGCCGATTGTGGCTGCCAATTGTGCGGTGGCGCGCGCCGTACCCAAACGATCAATGCGGGCCATGAGTGAGGCGTCAACACTCGCCGGAATGAGACTGGCCGGAAGCGGCCCAGTGAGTTTCCACGCTAACTCGTGCTCCTCGAGTACACCCGACTCCATCACTGCGCGCGTGACCTCTTCGACAAAAAGCGGCACCCCTTCGCAGCGATGCGTGAGCTCGCGGATCAGCTTACCGGGCATCGATTTGCCATGCGCCACGCTGACAACCACTGCCTCCGCCTCCGCATTGTCGAGGCGCGACAGGTCGATAACCGAGGCTGCGTCAGTGGACGGCCAAGCCGGCTGGAACTCAGGACGTGCCGTGAAGATTCCCAACAGCGGCAGCGGCGGCGCCGACGAGATGAGCAGCTGCAGTAGCTCGAGCGTTGAAGGATCGGCCCAGTGAAGATCCTCCGTGATTATTATCGTGCGGCGGTGCGACGCAATGGCCTCCAGGGCGCTGACGAGAATCTCAAGGGTCCGCGTGCGGCGCCGAACCGGCGAGATCGTCAGCGGCGGATACCGCTCGCCGGTAGGAATTGAGAGTAGCGCGGCCAAAAGCGGGGCCGCCTCGGAAGCGGCGATGCGGAGCTCTTTGAGGCGCTTATCGATGCGGTCGAGTCGGACGTCTGGGCCAAGTGAATGGTCAAGATCGAGCCGGCGTCCAATCAATTCAGTGACCGGCAGAAAGGCGCTGTTTTGAGTGTAAGGCGTACAGCGCATGTGGAGCACGTCGACATCGGGGCTGGCGACGCGCCGCTGAAATTCCTCGACAAGTCGTGACTTCCCGATCCCGGGCTCTCCTCGCAGAACAATGAAACGCGCCACACCCGAGTCGACGCTGGACCACTGCGCGTCGAGGGCGTCGAGCTCTCTGGTGCGGCCGACAAATGGAGTCCGTGGTGGGTTTAAACCCGCAGCCTCGCCACCCGACGCAACCACCTTGAACAACGCCACTAGCCGGTCGACCCCTTTGAGCTTACGAATACCCATAGACTCAACAGCGAGCGTCCCGGGCAGCAGGCGCCACAGCGAGTCTGTGACTACCACCTCACCAGGAGAAGCCTCTGCCTGGGCGCGGGCTGCGATGTTCGGCGTCTCGCCGACCGCCTCAGACCTGCTTTTACTTCCCAGGGCCCCTATCACGACGCGTCCGCTATCTATGCCGATGCGTACCTGGAGGTCGACTTTTGTCGTCTTGGCGAGCTGCTGGACGGCCTCCAACATTTCAAGAGCGCAGCGGATCGCACGTGACGCGTCATCCTCGTGAGCGTGCGGGTAGCCGAAATAGACCTCGATGCTGTCGCCACGATATTCCGCCACGAAACCATCGTGCCGCAGCACGACGGCTTCGCATGCGCGCTGGTAAGCTCCCATCACATCCCGGAAATCTTCTGCGTCCAACTGGTGTGAGAGCGGGGTGGAACCCACAAGATCGCAGAACAATATGCAAAGGTGTCGGCGCTCGGCCTCGGGTGTCGCGCCGGTGCTCGCATGGAGCGCTTTGCCGCAGCCTCCGCAGAAACGCGCCGCCGCGGTATTTGGAAACCCGCATGAGGAGCACCTGGTCCGGACGCGACCACGTGCTTTGCTAGACCGAGAGGAGGTCAGGTCGCCCCCCTGATGAGTCCGGCCCGCGTTCACGGGGTGGCTCCTCGCGAGTTATTCGCTGCCCGACGCGCTCCCCACGCTGCGACCTCCTCGGAGAAGATCGCGAGCGCCCGTGCCACAAGATCGTTCGGGTCAGTCACTGGCAGGGAAGATGCGGCTTGCTGCGTGACGGACCCCAGGGGGCACGACTTCGCACCAGCCGCGTCGATGATGCTCCCCAATCGGGAGGCGGTGATCCTGGAATCCAGTAGTCTGCGGTATTCAGTTGGCCGATTCATGTGACTTGCCTGGGGTACACAAGCTCGATCACCACCAATCAACCTCTCATACATCGGAAAACAACAAAGTTCACATTGGCGGCATTTCTGATTTGCTTGTCGTCCCCGGCCAAATGGCGTCCGCCGGGATGCGATGCATGTCGAAACGCTCTCATCAAAAAATTATAGCACAATGGTCCTTCGCCGATGAAGACGCTTCGAACAGTTTCTGGCGGTGACTGGAACGCGCAGAAGTCACATACGTGCCTACTCAGGAGAAAATCCACGCGCGTGTGGCATGGGTTCGTTCTTGATCCGTTCCCGGTTGTCGAATGTAGCTCCTCGCCGCGCGATGGACCAGATGCGCCCCTGCCGGCGATGACGCCTTTTCAGAGCATAGCATTTATGTCAATGCTAGACATCAGGATGTGCAGTACCGAATAATAGCCGACCAGATCGCTTCCTACATCCTCTCGGATTCTGCAATTATCCTCGATTACGGCTGCGGCGAAGCGCTACACGCCGACCGGCACTATTGCGCTTTCAGCGGCCCCCGAGCCTGTTGCGCGGCTGGCTCGCAACATGGGGCTGCACCCGCAAGGCGTGCAGCGCATCGTGAACGAGCTCGCGAAGGAGGGGCTGGTTGAGTTCCGTGCCAATCCCGCTTATCGAGCGCGCATCCCCGCCCTTTACCCGGAGCGGGAGTATGCACCCTGGCGGAATTTTTGGCGATTTCCGTTAGTGGCACCGAGCTGCCTATCCGCGATGTCCGCTTTCACGGTGAATATTGGGGGAGGAGCGGACTCGCCGCGGACACCGTGAAAATGGCGAGAATGACCCACATGTATGGTCCGGCCGTGCGTCGCAAGAGGTTTCGTCGATCTGTTGGCGTTGCGGTCTTGCATCAATCCGGGCCTCTGCTTGGAGCGGCTTGTGCTCCCGGCCATCATGGATATGGTGCGTTCTCATTAGCGGACAGGCCTCGAACGGGCCATTTGGGTCACCATGGTTCGCATGCGCCGGGAAGACCGGTCCTCCATCTCGTCTCATCCTCTCGCAGACCTCGGCGGGTTAGAAGCCTCGGGTTTACATCATCGCGTGCTCATTGGGCGGCTGCTGGGATTTTCCTCGCCTCGAAGTTTCGACCACGAGCGAGAACGCTCCAGGCGATGCGCGCCAGCTTGTTGGCGAGCGCGATGGCGAGCACGTTGTGGTGCAGCTTGCTTCTTGGCCGCCTCGAGCCAGGGCTTGAGCCCGCGGCGCTCCCAGCTCTTTGGCTTGATCAGCACAACCCACGCCGCCTGGACGAACAGGACGCGCAGGTAGCAATTGCCACGCTTCGATATCTTGCCGAGAATGGTGCGATCCCCAGTCGAGATCTGCTTGGGGACGAGCCCCAGCCAAGCGGCGAAGTCGCGGCCTTTGGCGAACGCATCCCCATTGCCAATCGTACCAAGCCCATGCGACGCTGTTCACCGCCCTTTTTCCGCTGGCCGGCCTGCTTGCCGCGCTCTTCATCCTCCCTGAGGTCTACGGGTTCGACCACGACTAGCCAGCAATGCGGCGAGGGACGAGCGCTCAGTCGCCGTAATGACAGAGCAGCGGATTTCACCTCGGATAACATTCAATCATCGGAGCCAAAAAGGTCACAGGCGATGAGGACTCACGGCCGCAACACAAGAGCCTAGGAACAGCTGATGCCGCCCAGTTCATCAACGACAATGCTGAATCTACAGTGGCCTTCAGATAAATGTAGGCGCATACGCCACCGCGCATAAATCCGCTTTTGATCTGCGACTAAGCTCTGGCGCGTGCAGACGTTTGCTGGTATTAGATACCTGCTGTTTCGGGAGAATCAGATGGCTAAGAAAGCTAAGCGGACCAAGCGAGTGGCCTGGACGAAGGAACACGTTCGGGAACTGAAGGCTCACTCGCACGCTAAAACGCCAGTTGCGCGCATTGCAAAGGCAATGAAAAGAACGGCCGGCGCGCTGCGTCAAAAGGCCATGGCGCTCGGACTGCCAATTGGCCATCGCCGCTAGCTTGCACTGCCAGTTGTCCTTGCTTAAAACTTCGAAACACTGAGAAACTCTCATTTCGGGGCTGCGAAGTCTTAACAGTCGTACGATCAGAAGGAGGTAGGCCATGCCGACGATCGCTCTCGTTGATGACGACCGTAACATTCTCACTTCGGTGTCGATCGCACTCGAAGCGGAGGGCTATCGCGTCATGACCTATAGCGACGGCGCTTCGGCGCTCGACGGTTTCAAGACCAGTCCTCCCGATGTTGCCGTTCTCGACATTAAGATGCCGCGCATGGACGGCATGGAGATGCTGCGCCGGCTGCGGCAGAAATCCGACATGCCGGTGATCTTTCTCACGTCCAAGGACGAAGAGATCGACGAGCTGTTCGGGCTCAAGATGGGCGCGGACGATTTCATCCGCAAGCCGTTCTCGCAGCGGCTGCTGGTGGAGCGCGTCAAGGCCGTGCTGCGGCGATCGACCACGAAGGACGGCGCCAATCCCAAGGAGACCGACGCCAAGGTGCTCGAGCGCGGACTGTTGCGCATGGACCCGGAGCGTCACATCTGCACCTGGAAGAGCGAGGCCGTCACCTTGACGGTCACCGAGTTCCTGATCCTGCAGGCGCTGGCGAGCCGGCCGGGCGTGGTCAAGAGCCGCAATGCCCTGATGGACGCCGCCTACGACGATCAGGTCTATGTCGACGACCGCACGATCGACAGCCACATCAAGCGGCTGCGCAAGAAATTCAAGTCGGTCGACGACGCATTCGATATGATCGAAACGCTTTATGGCGTCGGATACCGGTTCAAGGAGGCCCTAGCCTAATTCGGTCATTGGTTCGCGCCGCTTCACCTCAACCCACACCGGCACTTACGCGTCAAAGGGGGCTGCTCGTCCAACGGACGGCTTATAAGCGGCGCCGTTTGGCCAAAAAGAAGGCGCCGCCAGAGGGCGTTTTCAGGTCAATCAGAGGGATGCAGAGCATGAGC
>WNGK01021849.1_pt1 | contig 14141 bp, 13 predicted proteins | sample 5400601 | NCBI WGS metagenome assembly WNGK01 (sample SAMN13153376, study PRJNA577476) | soil metagenome | isolation source: 60 cm soil or saprolite under Garry oak tree replicate 1 | place: USA:California | collected 2016-06-15 | reverse complement strand
AGTCCGGCAACTTCATTTTCAATAATTGGTCGGTAGAGTCATTTCTTATTTCTTTTCTAACTATTCAGGTCACCTCTCCTCTTGATTCCTCACTGCACGTGCTCGATAAATCGGCACTCTACGGCAGTTCGCAAGGGTTTTGTGTGAGTTGCAGACCTGGCAGCCGCGGCTGCCAGGTCTGCAACTCACACCTAAATGGGAGAGCCGCCTACGGCGGCGAGAGGTCCTGAATAGTTACCTGGATGACATGGTAAAATGAAGGCGAAAACTAATTTGCTAAAGGTAGCATAGTAGTGGCATTTCTTGTGACAGATAGATTTGCAGATGCAAAGATATTGTTTGTTCCTGTAGAAAGAGAGAAAGGCGTGACTCTAACACAACCCGCTGCGCGAGTAGAGATACTCCTACACGAAAGAGTATTTTGAAGCCTTGCCTGAGCGAGAAGCTCTGCTGAAACGGATCACTGAGTTAAGCGGTGCCGACCCTATTCTCTATTCCTTGCAAGTCGCGGGAGGGCGTTACTTCTACCTGCGTCGTGATTCAAATGACAATCTTGCCAAGCTGGTCGTTCGTACCGGGCTTGACGGGCAGGAGAAAGTGCTCTTCGATCCCAACAGGCTGAAAGACGAGATACACACAGCAATAGATTGGTACACTCCCTCACGAGATGGAAAGCTTGTGGCTTATGGCATCTCGCCCGGCGGCTCAGAAGATAGTACGCTTCATATATTGGAGGTTGATAGCGGTAAGATTCTAGATCTCGCCATCAGTCGCACCTGGTTCGGAGGTGTCAGCTGGCTGGAGGATTCTCGCTCTTTCGTGTATCAACGCTTTCCTGACCGTCCCGCCGATGCTCCTCCAACCGAGCACTTCAATGATGCCAGTATGTACCTGCACCAGCTGGGAAACGATCCTGAAAAGGATCGAGCAGTCTTTGGTCGGGGGGTGAATGCAGGAGTAGAGATCGCAGACGAGGATTTTCCTTTCCTGATTCTTCCCCAGAACAGCAATTGGATGATCGGATTGATCATGCACGGTGATCTAAGTGAAATTACCATTTATGCCGCCCCTCGCCCGGTGCTTTCTGACCCAACGACTTGCACGTGGACAAAAATTGTAGATATTGGAGATGCGGTTACTGGTTATGCCGTTCACGATGATACGATCTATCTCAGGACACACAAAGACGCGCCACGTTACAAAGTCATCGCCACCTCGCTCAAAAATCCTGATCTAAGGCGCGCGACTGTAGTAGTACCGAAAAGTGAGGCTGTCATCGAGGACATCCGCGTTGCGGGTGATTACTTACTCATGCAAGACCTTGTTGGCGGTATTGGCCGCATGCGACGGGTGAAACTCAGTGGTGGAGAGCTTGAGCAGGTGCCGCTTTCTTTTGATGGCACTATCATCGAATGGACGAATGAGGCAGATAGTCCGGAGGTTTTGTTGGAAATGGCGGCCTGGACTGTTTCTCCGCGGATCTATCGCTTTCAAGTAAATGAAAGGACCCTGAGGGATACAGGTTGGCTTTTACCGTCCCCCATTGATACCAGCGCTGTGGAGACGCACGAGGTTCAAGTGCCAGCGAAAGATGGCACGCTGGTACCCCTTTCAATCATTCATAAGAAGGGGTTGAAGCTGGACGGTAATAACCCCACTTTTCTCACAGGCTATGGTTCCTATGGTATCTCCATCACCCCCTCCTTCAGGCCTACCATGTTTGCATGGTACGAGCGAGGTGGTGTATATGCTGTTGCCCATATACGCGGCGGTGGGGAGTATGGCAAGGAGTGGCACCAGGCCGGACAAATGCTCAATAAACACAACACTATCGATGATTTTATTGCTTGCGCTGAATACCTGATTGCACAAAAGTACACCCGACCGGAGCGACTGGCAGGTGAAGGGACAAGTGGAGGAGGCATTCCCAGCGGTGGCGCGCTGGTGAAACGACCTGACCTGTGGGCTGTGATGGTCATGCGTGTTGCCGTTACCAATACCCTACGCTTTGAATTCACTGAAAATGGACCGCCTAATATTCAAGAGTTTGGGAGTGTGACCACTGAAGAGGGCTTCAGAGGACTGCAAATCACTGATTCCTACTCGAAAGTGAAAGATGGTGTGAAGTATCCAGCGGTACTATTCACCACCGGCCTTAATGATCCGCGTGTCGTTGTATGGCAGGCAACCAAGATGGCTGCTCGCCTGCAAGCTGCAACTACATCGGGTAAGCCTGTACTGCTTCGTGTTGAGTTTCAGGCTGGTCATGGTATGGGTTCCACCCGGCAGCAGTTCAACGAGGAATTGGCCGATAAGCTGGCCTTCCTGTTGCAGCAAATGGGTGTATAGTCCCTATCTTATAAGCTCTCCTATAGCACGAGGCCACATTATTTGATTGGTAAATAATGTGGCCTCGTGCTATAATGTAGGGGAGGAATACATAGAGCCTCTCCAGAGGCCGAAGGAGCAAAGGTGTTGGGGAAGGATATCCTGGTCGATGGCTACAATATCATTAAAAATAGCGCCTCATTTCAAGCTGTTGAGGTAAGGAATCTGGCTGCTGCTCGCGGCGCGCTCATTACCCAGCTTGTAAATCGCTACCGCCATACGCCTCACCGGGTGATTGTTGTCTTTGATGGGGATGCTGCCAGTGAGCAGGTGAGTTATGAGCGTCGTATCTGCATTATCTATTCCCGTCATAATGAGACTGCCGATAGCGTCATTGCGCGTCTGGCTGCCGAGGCAAGGCAGGCTGGCCGGGAAGTAGAGATGTATAGCAATGACGCGGAAGTACAGCAGGCGGTTGCTGGACAGGGAGGTGGTGTGTACACTGCTGGCCAGCTTACCAGTCAGTTGAATGCTCCTCCTCGTGATGTTGCACGCCGTTTTCACCATCGCCTTGCTCAGCGCCGTAAGTATGGCCTCGATGTTTCTCCATTTGATGATCATGATGAGCCGCAGCCGCGTTATCCCGCAAAAGGGAGTAAGAAGAAGTCTTCTCGCCGGCATGGGTAGGCCCGCATGCGGCGGCAAAACGGCCATTTCTGCATCTTTTCTTTGTGTTGTGGAGCGACTGCGTCGCTCCACAACACAAATTTTTTAGAAGTGAAAAAGCGGTAAGACGGGCGAATGCTTCGCCCGTCTTACCGCTTTTTCACTTCTAAATGAAGAACGTGTGCTTCAAAAATTCGGAGTGACTTGTGCTTCTAAATGAAGAACAAGCTCATCTGAATTTCTGTGCAACCGAGGGAATTTCCTCTACCTCGGTGTTGGTTTCCTTGTGGTCGCTGCTTTTTTGCTCGGTAGGGGTATGCGCTGGTGGCTTTTTGCCGAAGCGGGCGCGCAAGACGTAGATAAAGGCCTCAATGACGATCTTGCGTGACATTTTAGATTTACCGATTCGCCGGTCCATGAAGACGATGGGCGTTTCAACAATCTTGAAACCTTGCCGCATAACCCGGTAGGCCATTTCTACCTGGAAAGCATAACCTTGCGATTGGATTGTATCCAGGTCTATACTCGCCAGCACCTGGCGGCGATAACAACGAAAACCCGCTGTACAGTCTTGTACCGGTATGCCTAGCATAAAGCGTGCGAAGATATTTCCACCTCCACTGATGAAACGGCGTAGAAATGACCAGTTGGGGGTACCACCACCGGGGATGTAGCGTGAGCCAATGACCAGGTCGGCGTGCTCAATGGCTTTGAGGAAATCGGGAAGGTAGCGAGGATCATGCGAGAAATCCGCGTCCATCTCGAAGGCTGCATCGTAGTCGTGTGCAACAGCATACTTAAAACCGGCAATATAGGCTGTGCCGAGACCTAGTTTGCCTGCACGGTGTAATACGTGAACCTGCGGATTCTCGTTATGTATTTCGTCTGCCAGCTTTCCAGTGCCATCGGGTGAGTTGTCATCAACAATGAGCACGTCGGTCTCTTGAGCGTACGAGAAGATCTCTTGTAGGAGTGGACGAAGATTTTCCAGTTCATTATACGTAGGGATAATAATTAATGTTTTCATACAGCTTTGTCTCCCGTCCTTGCCGATGCCGCCGATGCAGGCTGTAAGCCTCTCTGGCCTTCATTCTCCGGCAAGGCGCTATTGGTATCCTGTTGTTGCTCCTCCCAACCATCTTCGCGTCCAGTAGAAACATCAGTATGCTGGGTAGAGCGGAAAATGAGCAAGGCGATGACACCTAGCCCCAGTCCAAACCAGAGCGTACAGAGACGAATAAGCAGTGTTGCTGCCCCTCCCAGTGTTGCTGATGTTGTTACAAGCAAACGAGTCAGTCCCAACATACTCCCATCGGCTGTTCCTAAGCCTCCTGGTAGGCCAGAAGCTGAGCCAATCAACGATGCAACAGATAAAATAAAAGTGGCCTTAATGAATAAATCAGGGCCAGCAGCTATTCCCAGACCAGTGAAAACGAAATACAGAGCGGCGCATTCTCCGGACCATGAAATGAACCCGATGGAAACGGCGAGAAGCAATGGCCGCCATTGTAACAGGGTGTAAGAACTCTCATAGAATGTACGCATCAAATGCGCAATACGTGCCAGAACTGGCAACCGCTCTCCAAAACTCAATATGGCCAGTGATAGCCGGCGATTCTGGATGACCATGATCCCCGTTAAGCCGACCACGAGCAAGACCAGCAGCACTTCCCAGCCAAAGCGGTAGAGGACCAGCCCGGTCGAGGCAAGCAGGAGCATAGCGAGACCATCACTCAAGCGTTCTGCCACGATCACCGGCGAAGTGCGGCTGATGGGTTCTCCCGTGATGCGCTTCAAGAAGTAGGATTTCAGTAATTCACCCACTTTACCGGGAGTGATGGCCATTGAGAGACCGGAAAGGAAGATCAACAGGCTTTTGATCCAGGAGATTTTCACATCGAGGCGTTTAAGATAGTACTGCCATTTGAAAAAACGACAGAAGTAGTTAAAGAGGGTCAGCCCGAGGATCAGTGGCAGATACTGCCAGCGAAAACTGGCCAGTGCTCCAAGCACACGGGGAACATCCGCATAGAGAGCGATGGCTGTAATGACAATGAATGCCAGCACGAATGAAAATACTATGCCAGTACGTATTTGACGAGTCAGCAAACCCATGCTCCCTTACTGCGGTAACAGGTACAGCACCGCAATGATAATAGTTATACACAAAACAACGGTCACCAGCATGTGCCGGTCACGTAGCAACACTTCCTCAGGACTTCCGCCTTCCATGCGCATATACACGAGGTACAGGTAGCGGAACATCCCATAGAGGACAAAGGGAATGGTGAACATGAGACGATGATTACCCGTGGGTCCCTGGAAGGTATAGAGGCTATAGGACATAAAGGTCGCGGCGGTCACAATGGTAATCATCTGGTCGAGCATGGGCAGGCTATACTCTTTCAGAATTTGGCGATGATTACTGGCCTGCTCCTGTAAGAGGACTAACTCGTGACGCCGCTTATTGAGCGCAAGGAACAGTGACAGGAGAATGGTTACCAGGTAGAGCCACGGCGAGATAGAAACGGGAATAACGACTGCCCCGGCCAGGATGCGTAACACGAAGCCGCTTGCAATAACAAAGACATCAAGGAGAACAATGTGTTTCAGACGTATGCTATAGAGCACCATCAGGATGAGATAAGACAAAATCGTCGCCGCAAAAAGAAGGTTCGCACCACCGAACCTGGCGAAAGTATCAGCCTCAACAGGAAGCGTGAAGATCAGTGAGGTCAGTCCTGCACAGGCCAGCAAAAGGACGCCCATACTGACAATTGCCCACGAGACCGGCAGGCTGCCAGATGCCAGGGGGCGATGACGTTTCGCCGGGTGTTGACGATCATTCTCCAGGTCAAGTAAATCGTTGAGGAGGTAGATAATGCTGGAGGCCAGGCAAAAGGCGACAAAAGCCAGTGCCACCCGCTCAAAGGACGAAATACTAAATAGCCGTTGGGCAAATACCAGGCCAACGAAAAGAGCCAGGTTTTTTGTCCATTGCCGGGGGCGCATCGCTGCTACTAACGCCAATATCCGGCCCTTTGTGCCATAGTTGAGAGGAGTAGGGGTCGTCCCTGTCTTTTTAGAGGAGAGCAGTTCACTCTGCTGCTTTGTCTGTTCCTCTGTTGCCAAAATCGTTTTTTTCAAGAGTACGCTATCCCTTAAACATCAAAAACCATTAACCTACTGCTCTGCATCCTTTAAGGAGAATTTGGGTGGAAAAACTGGGGACACCCCAGACCCCGGCAAAGGACTGCGTCCTCTGCACTCCTGCTTTCCCCTTCAAGGATCGAAACCCCAACCAACATGGTAGTAGACTTCCCTTTTGAAACGTTTTGCCTTAATTTGAAGTAACAGTGGTACCCGGTGGTTGGACAAAGTACCGCTGCTAATAAATTCGTCGCTTGAGTTCGACGATACGATGTAATGTAATTCTATGCTTATCGGTGCTGATAAAGTCTTTATCAGTAAAGTAGGGTCCTCAATCATTTGATCGGTGGTGCGTAGACGTTTGGAGAGAACTTCCAGCACTTGTATGGCAATTTTAGGATTTTTCATAATGGCTTTGTGGAAGTCACTGCGCTGGAGAGTATAGCATTCGACTCTTTCCAATGCAACTGCGTCTGCTGATCGGGGCAATCCGTCGAGGATGGCGAATTCTCCAAAACATTCTCCCTTGCCAAAGACGACAAGCGAGATTTCTTGTCCTTCAGGGCTGATTAAAGAGATTTTGACTTTGCCTTCCTTAATTACATAGAGGACCTGGCCGTGGTCCTCTCGATGAAAAATAACCTCTCCACTGCGGAAGATGCGACGCTTAGCCACAGCAATTAGTTCGCGAAGGTCCTCGTCAGCAAGGTCGGCGAAGAGCGGTACCTGCTTTAAATACACTGCTCCGTTTTCTGTTTCCATACGTTATTTCCTCGATAAAACAAAGAATTCCTTGTTATGTCCTTGAGTACAGTATACTAGCTTACTTGCGGGTATCACGCAAGGGTTACCTGGCTTAGTTCTTTTGCCTGTAGACTGGATGCCCGTAACAGTTTGTTGTGGCACAAATACATCCTTACATACGTTTCCCTTATAAATACGTTGCAACCAGCCTGTTTTAACACAGAACCTGGCTCTGTTACAGACAGATGAGGCCGCTTGCAGGCCAATGAGTAGATAACAGAGACGTAAGCTTGATTTTCCGCGAAACATTGGTTACTCTTTAATATATAAGCGGCAACTAGTCCCTATCTCGATACAGAGACAAAGTACCCACGTACCCGTACCACATTGAAGTTCCCTGGTGCATAACCACCCCACCCCTTTGGGAAAGAGGGAAAGGCAAGGGGACGCCCCTTGCACCCCGGCAGGGGATCTCCCCTGCACCCCCTTTTCCTGTCATCTCCGGTGTTTATGCACTAGCGATCTGTACCAAAGTGCCAAAGTGCCAAAGGAGGCATCTATGCAGGTGATGGAAAAAATTCTTGCGAGCGGATCTACCGATCAGACTGAGCGTCGATGGAGTTACACCAGTGGTACCAGTGATACTCCTCTACTGGGTCTAACTATTGGAGACCTGTTCGATCAAACCGTTGAGAAGTATCCTGACCATCCAGGCCTGATCTCACGACAGCAAAATATACGGCTGACCTACCGTGATCTACAGAATCAGGTGAACCGGTGCGCTAAAGGGCTGATGCACCTGGGGTTTCAGAAGGGGCAGCGTGTCGGTATCTGGTCACCTAACCGGGCCGAGTGGTGCGTCACCCAGTTCGCTACCAGCAAAATCGGCGTAATTCTGGTCAACATCAATCCGTCCTATCGTTTGCATGAACTGGAATATGCTCTGAAACAGTCGGGGTGCAGTGGTATTGTTATCGCTCCTGAATTCAAAACCTCCAACTATACCGAAATGCTCTTTACGCTGGCCCCAGAACTGCGGGATTGTGAGGCAGGTAAGCTTAAAGCAGCCAGACTGCCGGAGCTGACTGCGGTCATCCGCCTGGGCTCGGAGAAGATGCCCGGCATGTTTAACTGGGACGAGTTGATGACGATGGGCGAGTCAGTGAGCGACCAGGAACTCAGCCAGAAACAGCGCGAGCAAGAGTTCGATGATCCTATCAATATCCAGTACACGAGCGGCACAACAGGCTTCCCCAAGGGGGCAACCCTCAGCCACCACAACATCCTGAACAACGGCTATTTTGTGGCTCGCCTCCAGAACCTTACACATGAAGATAGGCTCTGCATCCCTGTGCCTCTCTACCACTGTTTTGGTATGGTGATGGGCAACCTGGGCTGTGTCACTCACGGAGCGACTATGATCTATCCCTCGGAGGGATTTGAGCCGCTCGCTGTTCTAGAGACGGTGCAGGAGGAAAAATGTACCGCACTCTATGGTGTGCCCACTATGTTTATTGCGGAACTTGATCACCCTGATTTTTCCAGGTTTGACCTGACGAGCCTGCGAACGGGCGTCATGGCGGGTTCACCTTGCCCGTCTGAGGTGATGAAGAAAGTCATCTCCCTGATGCACATGCGCGAAGTGGAGATCTGCTATGGTATGACTGAGACCAGCCCCGTTTCAACGCAGACGCGCATCGATGCGCCTCTGGATAAGCGGGTCAGTACGGTTGGGGTAATTCACCCGCATCTTGAGATTAAGATCGTTGATCCTAGCACGGGCCAGGTTGTTCCGGTTGGGAAACCGGGTGAGCTATGCACGCGTGGCTATAGCGTGATGCTGGGCTACTGGAATAACCCGGAGGCGACGGCCGGAGCAATTGACCAGGCTCGTTGGATGCATACCGGGGATCTGGCGACAATGGACGCCGAGGGCTATATCAACATTGTGGGCCGTATTAAGGATATGATCATTCGCGGAGGTGAAAACGTCTACCCGCGTGAGATCGAGGAATTTCTGTATACCCATCCCAAGATCAGCGATGTGCAGGTGATCGGCTTGCCTGACCCGAAGTACGGTGAAGAGATCATGGCGTGGGTCAAGGTTAAGCAGGATGAGCAGGTTACTGCTGAGGAGCTACAGGCTTTCTGTAAGGGGCAGATTGCTCACTACAAGGTGCCGCGCTACTTCAAGTTCGTAGACGCTTTCCCGATGACCGTCACAGGCAAGATCCAGAAGTTCCAGATGCGCCAGCAGTCGACAGAGGAACTGGGACTGCAGAGCGCGGCGTCAATGGAAACGGCATAAGGAAGCTTTTCTAAAAAATTGTGTTGCGGAGCGACACTGTCGCTCCGCAACACAATTTTTTTAGGATGACTCGTGAGGGGCCGTAAATCCACCTGTATAGTCACATCCGTACAAAATGTGCTATAATATCTGAGTTGAGAGGTCGGAATTGATTTCTTTTTCTCGTACTTGTCTAAGCTTATTCTAACAAGAGCAATATAGACGACCAATCTTGAAATACTCTTGAGTGAGAGGGAAATGGCGCATGGCGGAAACTATTACTGCCGATATGATTATACACGACATCGTCTCCAGGCATCCTGCGACGGTCAAAGTCTTTCATGGACATGGGCTTCCTTGCACAGCTTGCGCGGTCGGCTCGCGAGAAAGTGTAGCGGGTGGTGCGCGTACGCATCGCTTTAACCCGGAAAAACTTGAACTTTTAATACAAGACCTGAATGCAGCAGCCAATGGGCGACCAACCTCGGTGGCTCCAAAGAAGGCGCCTGTTGGGCGTGGTATTCCATTGCAAATGGCCGGTCCGGACCGTCAGATCAAACAGGTCATTGCGGTGATGAGCGGTAAGGGTGGCGTGGGCAAGTCACTTGTTACAGGCCTGCTGGCGGTTTCGTTGAGACGCCAGGGTTTGCGTGTTGGCGTTCTGGATGGAGATATTACCGGCCCCAGCATAGCCCGCATGTTTGGTACGAGGGGCCAGCCAGCTAAATCTGCGAGCGGGGGTATTGAGCCCTTGACCAGCAGAGGTGGTATCAAGGTCATGTCGATGAACATGTTCCTGGAGAACGAGAGTGATCCCGTGGTGTGGCGTGGGCCAATGGTCTCCAGCGCTATCAAGCAATTCTATAGTGATGTGGATTGGGAAGAGCTTGATTATCTCCTGGTGGACTTGCCTCCTGGGACTTCGGATGCCCCTATGACCGTTTTGCAGTCGCTGCCGGTTGATGGTGTCGTTATTGTCTCTTCACCACAGATGCTGGCGACGATGGTGGTGAAGAAGTGTATCAACATGGTACGTCAACTCAAAGGCATCATTGTGGGCGTTGTGGAGAACATGTCGTACTTTCAGACGCCTGATGGAGAGCGCTACGAGATCTTTGGGCCTGGCAATGGTCCCGAACTGGTCAATATGACGGGCGCTCCTCTACTGGCGCAGTTGCCTATCGATCCCCAATTGACCTCGTTGTGCGATGCTGGGCGGGTTGAAGAGTATCACGCCGAGGCCTATGATTTGCTGGCGCAAAACTTTGTCAATACATTGAAAATTAAGCGGTAAGTAAGTTAACAGCACAAAAAATTATGACGCGACACTCCTGGAGTGTCGCGTCATAATTTTTTGTGCTGTTCTATGTATTCCTTGCAAACGACCCTAACACCTTGCAGAAGGTTGTATGACTCGCCAGGTCAGCGAGCGCACCGCGTACCGCCGGATCGTCGCGGTGACCTTCAAAGTCGAGGTAGAAGACATATTCCCAGGCTCGCTGGCGTGATGGGCGCGATTCCAGTTTGAGCAAGTTGATCCTCTTTGCTGCCAGCACGCCCAGGCAGGTATAGAGAGAGCCGGGTTGATGTGATGTTGCCATGACCAGCATAGTTTTGGCTTCACCCTCGCGTCGCGGTGCAGGCTCCCTACCCAGGGCAATAAAGCGGGTATAGTTATCTTTAATGGTCTGGATACCGTGTGCCAATGTTTCTAACTCGTAGAGTTTGGCTGCTCCATATCCGGCCACTGCTGCGACGCCGGTCAAATTCTCTTCGCGGATCATCTTAGCGCTTCCAGCCGTATCGTAGGTTGCCACGATCTCCACGCCCAGTTCACGTAGTGATTTCTCCTATCACAAACAGGTCATGCTGGCGCAGCAAATCGTACACGTCATTAATGCTGCCCGCCTGTGAATTTTCAACGGGTACCAGGCCATAATCGACTTCGCCCGCAGCCACCGCGCGGAAGACATCAGCAAAACTGCGGTAAGGGAGGGGCTCGACTTGCTGCCCAAAATATGCTCTCACGGCTTCATCGCTAAATGCGCCCCGCTCACCCTGGAAAGCAACGTTGATAGGCTGGTGAACCTGTATTGTTTCTGCCGTCTGCTGATCAGTTGATGGTATCATGTATGATTTCTCCTCGTGCGAGTGGTATTATCGATGTTTCTCTTCAGTTTTTCCGATTGTGCCAGCCTGCACGAGAATTGTCAAGATGTCTGGATAGCATCGCGCCCTATGGAAATCCCTGTCATTTCTCCTTGAAGCGTGCGATCAACATTAAGGTGGACAGCAACAGAAGCGGCCGCTCTTGCTTCGAGCAGCCGCTTCTGTTCGTTAATGGTTGTCCCGTTTACAATACGCTACTACAGTTAAAAGGCGGTTGCAGGAGACGACAATCCCGGCTTACTCACATTAGAAGGAGCCACAGCATTCGAGACGTTTGTGCCCCCGACTATCTTCAACAGATCTTCAGGCGTCGTGTACGTGGCCTGGTGACAATTTTGGCCTGGAGCGCCTGTCATCAGGTTGGAACAACTAGATGACCCTGTTGGTGGTTTGGCCACTTCAAAGACGGGTGTGGCATCATCATCGCCAGGCACGATAGAGGTCGAGAGGTAATCAGCTACCATGAACCCTTGCGTGGTGAGCGGTAGCCACGTCAGGGTCATCGGTCCGGCCAGTTGCTCTGCCGCGCTCCAACTGGCACCCCCATTGATGGAGGAGATGAAGCCGACATTGAGCTGACAGGTGCTAGGAGTGCAATTGATGCTCGGGAAGTAGTAGTAGACCAGCCCCAGATGGGCCGAACTGCCAGACGTACTCCTGTCGACGGCCAGGCCAGGAATGAGATCATCGACGCCACTGCCTACCGGGTTGGCCGGAATGCGCTTGGGGAGGGTCCAATGGACGCCATCGGCCGAGGAGATCAGCAGGAGATCATTGTTGCCGGAATTGCAGGCAGCTTCAAAGCGGCAGTCTGTCCAGACGACGTACACTCGGCCCGACTTGTCAATTTCAGCGGAGGGCAGGTCGGGAGAACGAATAGCGCCGGGATGACCGTCATTGAGTAATTGTGCAGCAAGAACCGGCCTGGTCAAGGTGTTGCCACCATCGGTGGACCTGATAGAGAGGATCGCGGTTTCAAAGCAATCGTCTATAGGCATGACGACCGTACCATTGGGCTGCACAAGGGGTTGTCCGCCGATGACGCAGGTATGGTCCGGAGTCGTCCTGGCCGCTCCCCACGTCAACCCGCCATCGGTGGAGGTACTCAACTGGACGCGGTTGAGCTTGGTAAAGTCGTCGAACTCGGTATAGCAGTGACCATAGAAAGGGCTGCTGGCCGAATCGTCACAGACGCTCCAGTTTTTGTCGTTAAAATCACCGGAAGCATTCACCACTTTGGGCGGGCCAAAGGTCAATCCCCCATTGGTCGAGCGACTGACGAGTACATCGACAGGCCCAGAAGGGGTCACAATGCCCAGCCAGGAGATGATCCAGACCTTATGCTTGGCATCGTAGGCCACCGAGGCATCACTAGCCCGGGGATAGGGTCCTTTAGGTGTTGCGAAGACCGTGCTAGCCGGCAGGAAACCATGCGTCCAGGTTTCACCAGCGTTTGTAGAAGTTGCAAACCCGATGTTGGATCCTCCACCATCGAAGAAGCGGCCGACCTGGAAGGTAGCAACGATGGTGTTGCCAAAGGCAAAGGTGTCTGGCTCGACTTGCGTCTTGTGATTACTGGTGGTGTTGGTGTACGGGTCGCTGCTAATCTGGACCAATGGTTCCGCCGCAAAGGCAATAAGGGTTGATGAGAGGGCGAATACCAGGGAGAGAAAGAGCGCTATGATGGCGCGCGTTCGCCATCGAGAAATAAGAAACATCGCCGTTCCTCCTTGAAGCTTGCGATCAGCATTAAGATGGACAATAGTAGTAGTTGTTGTCGTAATACCATTGACTCTACAACACGTGACGACGTTTAGGAGTGTGACACGGGACGTATCAATAGTAACATATTGTTCAAATTAAGTCAATTGCTGTGATCACAGCAATTTAAGCAAAACATGAATCATCCCAGATTCTGTGAAAAGGATGGGTTTATCAGCGATAAGCCGAGCCTTTCCGCAGAATCGCGAGGGCAGCGAAAGACGTGAGCCCACCAGCAGCAAGCCGATCCAATGCAGCCCCGGCACACAGATCGGCTTGACGTGGGTCAGGCGTTTGGCTTTGCTCGACTGCACCGGCCCCAATCCCTCACTCTTGAGGCTTTCCGGCTTCTCCCACACGCTGCTGTCCCAGATCAGCAGCCCCTCTTCTCGCCTTTCTTCCCACTGCTCCACCTGCTGACTAGCTCGCCACCCGAGATCGCGGTCGATGATGGCCGCCGTCCACTTCGAGCTATGCGAGCCTCCGACTCAAGCGCTTGGTGCCCCCTCCCTTGCCAAGGGGATCCAGGTAACTACCCAGTTCCGATAAGACCAGGCCATTGATGCGATCACGGAAGGTGAGCATGGCCTCAATCGCTTGCACAAAGGTGCGGATCAGCCGTTTATCCAGCCCCTGATCCAGTTCCAGCAGCAAGGGACCTAAGAAACTCAACAAGGTCAAGCCCAGCCCCTCGGACATCGCTTGCGGCTCATACGGCGGCACTTGTTCCTGTTGGGCAACTATGAGATACTTTTCTGACATAGCAATCCCTCCTTTGATGCTTCATGAGGTTTTCTACTCTCAAGCATATCTCAGGAGGGATGCTTTTCGCTAGCTCAGTCTTTCCCCAAAAATCTGGGGTGATTCATGTTTGGGAAGTAAAAGTAGTCTTTCCCACTTATTGAGATAGAGAATAAAAGGCTGGTTGAGCAATGGCAAGGCCGCGTCCATAACGGGACGCGGCCTCACTATTCAGCGCATTCAAATGCAGCTAGATAGACGTTGTGAATACGTCTGTCCGATTCGATTTATCCTC
>WNGK01009691.1_pt1 | contig 14142 bp, 16 predicted proteins | sample 5400601 | NCBI WGS metagenome assembly WNGK01 (sample SAMN13153376, study PRJNA577476) | soil metagenome | isolation source: 60 cm soil or saprolite under Garry oak tree replicate 1 | place: USA:California | collected 2016-06-15 | reverse complement strand
AGTAGCGCCGATGTGTCCAGCGTAATCAAGCCTGGTGCCACTGACGCCTGAGCCAGTCCTCGCTGTCACGGCCGGCAAGTTCAGCGTCGTCGCCAGCGCCGATGGAGCGGGGGAGGGTATGGCCCTGGTCGTGTAGAAATTGCTCAATCGCGCTGCGGATGATGTCGGCCTGCCGCCGATGGGTGCGGCGGGCCATCTCCTGAACACCGCGGTGCAGATCGGCGGGGAGGTAGATCGTGGTCTTGTTCATCGCTCGCCAGCGGAACCGTACCATACGCCATATATGGCGTTGGTCCATTTGCATGCGCCGTGACAGGCAGAGCTGAGTGCGGTGTACTCTCGATCTGCGGGAGCTTGAGGATGCAGATAGCTATCGGCACGTATGACCACACCAGGGGACTGAAGGACGGCAGCGTCAGCGCGCCGGGCCTGGAGTTCGAGTTCGTCGAGGTTTCTCCAATCACGCGCGCGTTCCGCGCCATGGCGACGCAGCAGGCATATGACCTGTCCGAGATGGCGCTGGCTACCTACATGCTGGCGCGGGTCTACGACAAGCCGATCGTCGGGCTGCCCATCGTGCTGGTGCGCTCGTCGCTGCTACCTGGCCTGGTCACGGCGTCTGACTCGCCGATCACGGACCCGCGCGAGCTCAAAGGCAAGACGCTCGGCATCCGCTCGTACACGCAGACCAGTGGCGTGTGGGTCCGTGGGATCCTCCAGGACGGCTTCGGGCTGGACCTGTCGTCGCTGACGTGGATGACGTTCGAGGGCGCTCACGTCGACGAGTACTCCGATCCTCCGAGCGCCAGCCGTGCGCCGTCCGACAAAAACATCGTGGACATGGTCAAGAGCGGCGAGCTCGCGGCGGCGATCGGCGTGCCAGCCGGCGAGGGCATCCGTCCGCTTGTGCCGGATGCCGCCAAAGCCGAAGCGGACTGGGCGGCAAAGTCGGGCATCCGGACGGTCAATCACATCCTGACGGTCAAGAAGTCGCTGGTTGACCAGGATCCTCAGTTGCCTGGCAAGCTGACGGACCTGTTCGAGCGGGCCCGCGGCGGCAACGGCGCGAGCGTCCCACCGATCGGCATCGAGCCGAATCGCAAAGCCTTCGAGGCACTGGCGAGGTACTGCCACGAGCAGGCCGTGACTCCGCGGCAGCTCACCATCGACGAGCTCTTCCCCACCGAGGCCTCGCGCGTCGGCTGATCACAAGCCGTCGCTGCTGGCCCTTACTGGATCTTGCAGCTCCCGATGAGCGGCAGCTGATCCGCTGGGAACATCTGGGCGACCTCTTCCTTCTGGCCGTTGACCTTCAGCACGTAATACGTCACCCGACCCTGGTGGTCGTCCTTGTTCATGATCAGGTCGCCGTCGGGAAAGTCGGGTCCCTGCTTGATGGTGAGCGTTTCGAAGGCAGCGATCAGCTTGTCGGTATCGGCTTTGCCGGTGAAGCCGCCTTCACGCATCGCCTGCACCAGCGCGGTCATCGACATGTAGGCGTTGTAGCCGTTGTTGTTGCCGGGGGTGACGTGATCGGCACCGCCCAGCGGCCCGGTGAAGTCCGCATCCTGACCCTTGGCGATCGCCAGCCAGTCCTGCATGTACTTCGCATCGTCGGCATTGCCCGGGATACCGTCCGAGGGCCGGGTCCCCGCAATGACCGCCCCGTTCAGCGCGTCGGGATAGACGCCCGCGAAGGATTCCTTGCCCAGATTGAGGACGATCGCCACCTTCTGATTGATCCCGAACTGCTGGATCACGCTCATGACGCGCGCCAGGTCACTGCCAGTCTCCGACACCTGGAGCACCTTGATCGTGCCGTCGGTCGGCACCTTGGTCACGTACGGGGTAACGTTGGCCTCGCCGAGCGGAATCGCAATCTGCACGGGTAGCTCGGCGCCATTGGCCTGCAGCGCCGCCTGCGTCGTCGCGAGCGTCGACTGGCCGAGCGCGTAGTCGGCATAGATGATGCCCCACTTTGTGCCGAAGTTCGACACCTCGAACTTGACGACGGGATCGCCAGTCTGGCGGCCGACGGGATAGACCCTGAAGGTATAGCGATCGCACTGCTTTGAGGTGAGGACGTCGCTCGCGCAGCCGTTGGTCGAGATGTAGACCATCTTCAGCTGCGCGGCCAGTCCCGAAACGCCAAGGCACTCGGGACTGAACAGCCCGCCGGCGAGCACGTCGACGTTGTCTTGCTGGGCGAGCTGCGTCGCCAGGTTGAGCGCCTGTGTGGCATCACCCTTTGGATCGACGTAGACCACCTGGAGCGGGTGGCCGTTGATGCCGCCACTGGCGTTGGTGCGCTGGACGACCAGGTCGGTGCTGATGCGCATCAGAGCGCCCTCGATGGCGCCGACGCCGGTGACGTCGTCCATGACGCCAACCTTGATCGGCGTGCCCGTCGGAGCCGCGGCGGCAGGCGCGGCCGCCGCGGTGGTCGGCTTGGCGGCCGCCGCTGGTGCGCTCGTAGGCGGCGCCGCGGGCGTCGCGGCTGGGCTCGAGCACGCCGACAATACCAACACAATCGAGCCCACAAAGATGGCAAAACGACCTTGCAGCGACGCCCTGGAAGTCATTCAGAGTTACTCCCCAATTAGGTTCAGATCTACCTATGCGATGCGCTCACGTTACAGCGCTTCGACGTTTTCTGCAGCCAGGCCCGCACCGACCGCCTCCGGCGCTTCGGGTGCCTCGACCGCGCCCTGGCCATGCACCGTGACGCGTCGCTTGACGAATCGGTGTCGCAACCCGAGCACGCCTTCGGGGATCAGGTAGACCACCAGCATCAGCATGATGCCGATGAACAGCGACGACTGGGTGCCTGCGCGACTCAGCTGATCGGTCAGCGCGCGCAGGATCGCCGCGCCGAGGAGCGGACCAAGAATGGTGTCGACGCCGCCGATCAGCGCGTACACCAGGCCGTTGGTCGCGTTGGCGATGCCCAGCAGGTCGATGAAGACGAAATTCGTCTGCAGGGCGTAGAGCCAGCCGCCGAGCGAGGCGATCAGGCTGGCGTAAATAGTGAGCGCGACGCGATAGCGCGGCACGCTGTAACCCATGGCCGCGGCCCGCCCGGGGTTGCGGCCGATCGCCTGGATGGCTTTGCCCGTCTGCGACACCAGGATGTACCAGGACAACGTCGAGACCAGCGCGACCACGCCCAGCACGAACCAGTAGAACTCGTTGCCGATGAGCGGGTTGAGCCCAAACGAGACCTGCGTGCCGCCGAGCACGCGCAGCCCGTTGTCGCCGCCAGTCAGATCGAGCGTAGCGAGGGGTACCGCGGCGAAGGCAGCCGTCGTCAGGAACGTCAGCATGAGGTACTCGATGCCGCTCGCCACGAGCGCGTAGAAAGAAAACAGCAGCGAGACGAGCAGGCCCGCGAACAGCGCCGCGGCGACCAGCGCGAACGGATTGGTGATCTGGAAGTGGGTCAGGATGGCGACCGTGTAGGCGCTCACGCCGAAGTTCGCACCCACGCCCAGGTTGAAAAGCCGACCGTAGCCCGTAATCAGGCCGACGGCCAGCGCCAGCAGCCCGAAGATCATGTAGCTGGTGAGGCCACGGATGATGTAGCCGCCGATCAGCGGCGGGACGATCGCCAGAATGACGACGAGGACCAGGCCGAGGAGCAGCGGACGCGGAGGTAGGCGGCGGGTCGAGATCTGGCGGTATTGTCCTTCGACCCAGTCAGGCTTCTGAATCGAGCGCTGGTCGCTCATAGCCTTACCAGGGCGTGCTGTCGTTGCGCGCGCACCATCAGCAGCAGGATCACCAGACAGAACAGAGCGACTGTCAGCAGCGACGGCTTCACGTTCGGGATGAGCTGCCCGAGTGAGTTGAACTCGCCGACCAGCAGCGCAACGATCGCGGCGCCACGGAAGTTGCCCAGGCCGCCGGCGACGACGATGATGAAGGCGTTCTGGATCACGTCACCGCCAATCGTCGGGTAGACGCTTTGGAGCGGCAGGAGTAAGCCGCCCGCCATGGCGGCCAAGCCGGCGCTGACCATGAACGCCAGCACGTAGACCCGCGGCACGGGCACGCCCAGCGCGGCGGCCATCGGCCGGTTCTGGGCGACCGCGCGCAGCCATATCCCGTAGCGCGTGTACTGCAATGCAAAGTAGCCGACGACCAGGATGCCCATGCCGACCGCGATCACCACCAGGTCATAGGCGGGGTACAGGATCGGGCCGATCGGCACGGGAACGCCAAGTGGTGGTGGGACGAGCTTGGTATCGCCGCCGAGAAAATTCGTCGCCAGCTGCTGCAGGATCAGGCTGAGGCCGAGGGTGGCGAGCAGCACCAGGACCTGCGAGCGCTGCAGCAGCGGCCAGATCACGGCGGTGAGGATGAGTCCGCCGAGCAGGGCGACCAGAACGGTACCAATGACCATTGCTGCGACATAGTTGTGGGTGAGGTTCAGCGAGAACCAGACCGCGTAGCCGCCCATCATGAAGAAGTCGCCCTGGGCGAAGTTGATGATGTGCAGCACGCCGAAGAGCAGCGCCAGCCCGGCGGCGACGAGTGCCAGGGACGAGCCGACGACGAGGCCGTTGAGCAGCTGGAGGAGGAGCTGATTCAGCACTCGCCCAGGTTGGCGCGCCGTCGTGCGTGACGGCAGCCTCGTTGACCTTCGGAAAATAAATAAACAACCGTTCGTTTACCTGCGCCACCGCCGGGCGATAAATAAATGACCGTTCGTTCACATTCGATCGTCACGGCTGGCGTCGGCTCTCCCCCAGCATCGTCGCGGCGAGCTCATCGGGGCTATTGAAGTCACTCGGCTGATACGTGCCGATCAGCACGCCACGATCCATCGCATACAGCCTTGCGCACAGCGTCCGCAGCAAGTCGAACGACGAGTCGACCACCAACACCGTCATGCCGCCTTCGATCGCCGTTTGCAAGGCGTGCGTGATCAGCTCGACGTTGGCCGGCATCAGGCCTTCAGTCGGCTCGTCCACCAGCAGCAGCTTCGGCTGCAGGGCGATCCCTCGAGCCAGGCCGAGCATCTTCTGTTGGCCGCCGCTCAGCGTCCCCGCCATCTGGTTGCGCCGCTCGCGCAAGATTGGAAACAGCGCGTACGCCCGGTCGAGCACACCTTTCTGGTCGCCGCCGCGGTGCAATAGCGCGCCGATGCGGATGTTCTCCTCAACCGTCATCTGCGGGAACACGGCGCGTTCCTCGGGCACGTAGCCCAGCCCGCGACCGGCGCGTACGTGCGACGCCATCCCATTCAGCGGTCTGCCTTCGAACATGATCGAGCCGCGGGTTCGCGTCTCCATGCCCATCAAGCTCTTCAGAGTGCTCGTTTTGCCGACCCCGTTGCGGCCGACCAGCGCCACCGCCTCGCGCTCGCCGATCGAAAACGAGACGCCCTGCACCACGTGGCTCGCGCCGTAAAAGGCGTGCAGGTCCTGTACGTCAAGCATCGCGTCGCCCGCGCAGAAAGACACGCTTCACGTCGGCGGAGTCGAACACGTCGTCGGCGCTGCCCTCGGCGATCTTCTTGCCTTCGGCGAACGCCGTGACACGGCTGGCAACGGTGCGCACCACGTGCACGTCATGCTCGGCCATCACCACCGTGGCCGTGTTCACCACCCGTTTCAGCAGGTCGCCCAGCCCGGCACGCTCGTGGGCGCTCATGCCCGAAGAGGGCTCGTCGAGCAACAGCAGCCGCGGGCGGCCGCCCAGCGCGACGGCGATCTCGAGCTGTCGCTGCTGCCCGTGCGACAGCAGCTCGGCCGGCACGTCGGCTGCCGCGCGCAGCTCGACCAGGCTCAGCAAGTCGCCTGCCAGGGCGACGTCTTCTTTCCGACTGTGGAGCCGTAGCAGACCGAACAGCCCGCGATGCGCCTGGACTGCCAGGACCACGTTCTCCAGGCAGCTGAAGCCAGGCACGATGCTGGTCAGCTGAAAGGAGCGCCCGATGCCGGCGCGGGCGCGCCAGCTAGGGGTGGTCGTACCGAGCGGCCGACCGTCGAAAAAGACCTCACCGGCGGTCGGCAGGATCTGACCGCCGAGCATGTTCAGCACGGTCGATTTGCCAGCGCCATTGGGTCCGATGAACACGTGGATGTCGTGCTCGCGGATATCGAGGTCCACGCCGTCGACCGCCTTGAACGGCCCGTACGACTTTCCCAACCCTCGTGTCGAGAGAATGACGCTCCCGTTGTCGCCGTTGACGGTGGGATCGTTCACCGGTGGGTAAGGGTCAGGCCACCGCGGACGCGGTGCGCGCTCCCAGCACCTGAGACGGGTTGTCGCGCACCATCGCGCGGAGCTCGCGCTCCTCGAAGCCGTTGTCGAGCAGATTCGAGATGAACGTGCCGAGTCCCTCGTCGGGGTATGGCGCGGTCGTCTGGCCAAGATCGGTGGCCAGGATCGTGCTGGCCGGACCGACCTGGCGGATGTTGGCGTAGACCTGCTCCCAGCTGATCTTGCCTGTGTTCGGCGTGGTGAAGCAGCGCTCGAAGAACACGCCAAAGCGCGCCAGCTCTTGCTGTTGCTCGATCGACAGCAGCGTCGTCGGAAACTCGGGATGCGTGACGATGATGCGCTTGACGCCAGCCTCTTGCGCCGCTTTGACGACGGGCAGGACTTCTGATGGGCGGATGTGGCTGGTGGCCAGCACCATGTCATGCTTGGCGATGATCTCGAGGCACTGGCGAGTTGCCTGGGTTACCTGGCCGTCCTGGGTGACGTTCAGGAACGAGCCCGCGATGCCGAGCGCACGCATCTCGCGGGCGATGCTCATCCAGTAGGGGAGCTTGCTCTCGTCGCGCTGCCCGGCGACGTTCTCGAGCTCGTTGGCGTTGTCGACCGACGGCAGCCAGCACACCTTCGCCCCGAGGCGCCCGGCAATGTCCAGCGCGAGCGGGTTCAGTCCACCGACCGAGTTGTTCATGGCGATCGCCCCGAAGGCCTGCACTTCCGGAACGATCGCGTTGACCAGCGTGGCGCGGTCGGCAGTACAGATATAGTGCGACTTCAGCACAAAGCCCGCCATGCGGCGGGCCTTGAAGCGCTGCGCCAGCTCGATGTCATTGAACTTGCGCGGCAGGACGTCTGGAGCGCTGTGGATGTGCGTATCGAAGGCTCCCTCGAGGAGGCCGTCGATCGTTTGCGGGTCGACCATGTGACCCGAAAGTGTACCGGTCCGCGCGAACGTGTTTAGCTTGCGGGCGGCTGCGGTTTGGCTTCGATCTGCAGCTCGACCTTGAGCTCGTCACCGACGACGCGCTTGCCAGGCTCGAACTCGCGCGTGAACGGCACCGAGAAGTCGCTCAGCTTGAGCGTCAGGTTTCCCGAAAAGCCAGCGGCCGGACCCATGCGGGTGGTGACCAGACCGTTGAATGCGAGCGGCACCTGGACCTCTTTGCTGACTCCGCGCAGCGTCAGGTCGCCATTGATCACGAAGTCGTTGGCGCCTTTTTGCTGGATGCCCTTGCTTTTGAAGCTGATCTCCGGGAACTTGTTCGTGTCGAGCATGTCCTCGCCGTGGATCAGGTCTTCGCGGCCCTGGACACTTTGCGAGTCGAGCGACTTCGCGTCGATGTTGATATCGACGGTCGACTTCAGCAGGTCCTGCTCGTTGACCTGGATGGTGCCCGAGAACTTGTTGAAGCGGCCTTTGACGTACGCGATCGTGTTGTGGAGCGCCGCGAACTCGATCAGGCTGTGGTTGGTGTCGATGGTCCACGTTCCGCCCGCGATCTGAGCGGTCTGAGCAGCAGTCGTTGTCATGCGTCGAGCCTCCCGGAGCAAATAAGTGCAGGCTCAACGGTACCAGAGCCGTCGCTCAAACCAGTCATCGCTAGCCCGGCGGTCGGCTGAGTTTCTCGGCCGCTGCCGCGTCCACGAACCACACCACTTCGCCAGGCGACGGGCGGACGATCTGCGACGGCTTCTCGTCCGGCGCGTACGGCCCTTCGAGCACCTGGTGGAGCATGCTGGCCTTGGCGGCGCCGGCGACAAGAAACAGCACCTCGCGCGCCAGGTTGATCACCACTGGAGTGAGCGTGATTCGCCACATGCCGACTTCGGCGACGTACTCGGCCACGACCCAGCGCTGCTGCTCGTGTAGCGCGGTCAGCCCCGGGAACAATGAGGCGGTGTGGCCGTTGTCGCCCATGCCGAGCAGGATCAGGTCGAGTCGCGGCGGCTCGTCTTTGAAAAACGCCTTCAGCTCGCGTTCGTAGTCGACCGCCGCTTCCTCCGGTGGCAGCTCGCCCCGCATACGGTGGATTTTGAGAAGCTCGTGACGGATCGGTACGCGGCTGAGCAGCGTTTCCTCAGCCATGCGGTAGTTGCTTTGCGGATCGTCGGGCGGCACGCAGCGTTCGTCGCCGAAGAACATGTGCACGCGCTGCCAGTCCACCTGATCGACCAGCGGCTTGCTGGAGAGCTTCAGATGCAGCTCGCGCGGAGTGGAGCCGCCCGAGAGTGCGATGCTGAACGCGCCGCGCGCATCGATGGCCGCCTGGGCGCTCTCGACCACACGGCGCGCCGCGGCCTCGGCAAGCGCGGCTGGATCAGGAAATACGCGAATTACGGTCATTTCGTTTCAGATCGATCTCCAAAAGTTTAGCCACGCTGGCATACCGGCTGCGGTTATGCGAGGCCGTGAAGATCGCCGTCACTTCCCGCTTCTGGTCTGTCGGATTGCTTTTTCTTTCAATGGCTCCCTCCGCGGCGTCGCCGGCGCAGGCGGCCGTGTTCCATCGACCGATCGTAACCGTCGGCGCGAACAAGTCGAACAACTGGTCAGGCTACAACCAGGGAATGCTCGAGAAGGGTGGCAAACAGTTTCACAGCGTGGATGGCACCTGGGTGGTGCCTGCGGCGACTCAGCACAAGGCGGCCGAGGCTGAGTATTCCGCGTCGTGGGTGGGCATTGGTGGCGGGTGTGTCGATGCGAATTGCACGGTGACGGACGCCACGCTGATTCAGGCGGGGACGTCGCAGGATGTGGACGCGACGGGTCACGCCAGCTATAGCGCCTGGTGGGAGATCATTCCCGAGCCGAGCACGCCGATCGCCAACTTCGCGGTGCGTGCGGGTGACACCATTCACGTAGCGATTGCCGAGTCCACGCCGGGCTTGTGGTCCATTTCGGTGCAGAACAAAACGACGGGGCAGACGTTCAATCAGAGCACGCCGTACACGTCGACGTACAGCACCGCGGAGTGGATCGAGGAGACACCCGTGGTGATCGACAACTCCGGCAAAGTATCGGTCGGGCCGATGCCGAACCTGTCGACGGTGGACTTCGACCTGAGCCTGGCGAACGGCGCGCCGGCGGGCTTGACTGCCGCTGAAGAGGTCCAGCTGATCGACAGCACCGGTGCCGCGCTGGCGACGCCATCCGCGCCAGACGCAGACACCGACGGCTTCAACGTGTGCACCTACGCAAGCTCATGTGGAGTGCCGGCTAGCTGACGGCAAGTCCCTCGTAAGAAAAGTCGATAGCATCGCGGTGTGCTAAAGCGCCGCGAGGCGCCGTACGCGATAGCGCTGCTCAGTGTTGTGGTGGCGACGCTGGCGGCGCAGCCTTTCTATCCGACCGCTGGCGCCTTTCCTGCGCTGCTGCTGCTCGCCGCTGTCACGGCCAGCGCGTCGCTGGGTGGCCTGGGCCCAGCGATTCTGGCGACGGTCAGTGGCGCTCTGGCGCTGGATTTCTTTTTCGAAAATGAGCCCTACAGCTTCGTCATCGCCGACTTTGGGACACCGCTGGACCTGCTCGGCTTTGTGTTCGTGGCGGCACTGCTCGGAGTGCTGAACGCCCGCCTCCGCGCGGCACGTCAACGGGCGGGCGTTGCCCGCGAGGAGGCAATTCACGCACTGCAGGCGCGCGATGAAGCGCTGGCGATGGTGTCCCACGACTTGCGCACGCCGGCACCCGCCGTGAGCTCCTCGGCACCATCGAGGCCGAGGCCGATCGATTGGTCCACTTCGTCAGCGACGCTCTCGCCCTCACCCGCCTCGAGTCCGGCATCGCGCCGGATCGTCAGTGGAACGCCCTCGGCGAGATCGTCTCGGCCGTGTTCGACCGCGTCTCACCGATGCTCGGCGAACGGCTTGTGACGTTCGATGTTCCTGATACCCTGCCACTGGCGCGCTTCGATGCGGGTCTGCTGGATCAAGCGCTCAGCAATTTGCTCGAGAACGTCGGCATCCACACCCCGCCAGGCACGTCGGCGGCCATTGTGGGTCGGATCGAAGACGGCACTATCCGAGTTGAAGTGAGCGACGCGGGGCCGGGCATCCCACCCCAGGAACGGGAACGCCTGTTTGGCAAGTTCGAGCGTCTGAGCGACGGCGGTTTCGGCACCGGCCTGGGGTTGGCGATCGCGCGTGCGGCGACCGAAGCGCAGGGCGGCCAGCTGCACGTCGAAGACAGCCCGCTGGGCGGGGTGCGGTTCGTGATCTGCGTGCCGAACGCGACGCCGGAGGAGAGCTCCGATGCGCGCTGACGTGGCGCCCAGCATCCTGATGGTCGACGACGATCCGAACGTCCTCCGCTCGCTCCGCGCTGCGCTCGAGAGCCACGGCTACAACGTGCGGTCGGCCCAGAACGGGTCGTCCGCGCTGGAGGCGTGTGCCGCCGAACGCCCCGACGTGGTGCTGCTCGACCTGGCGCTGCCGGGCATGGACGGCGTCGAGGTGTGCCGTCGCCTGCGCAACTGGAGTCGCGTCCCGATTCTGGTGGTGTCGGCGCGGATCCACGAGGCGCAAAAGGTCCTGGCGCTGGACGCCGGCGCCGACGACTACATCACCAAGCCATTCGGCACTCAGGAGCTGCTCGCACGCATACGCGCGGCGTTGCGCCGCGACCAGGCCCGTCGCGACGAAGAGCCTGTGATCCGCGCCGGCGGCCTGGTGATCGACCTGCTCGCGCGGCGGGTCATCGTGGACGACCGCGAGATCCACCTGACGCCGACGGAGTACGAGCTGCTGCGGGTGCTGGCGACCAATCCCGACCGCGTGCTGACTCACGGCCATCTGCTTCGGACCGCGCTGGGCTCGGGCTACGAGGACGCGCTCGACAACCTGCGCACCTTCATCGCCCAGCTTCGCCGCAAACTCGAGCGCGAGCCAAGCCGGCCGCGCTGGATCCTGACCGAGCCGGCGGTCGGCTACCGCTTCAGACCGGAAGCCTAGCCCGGGCGCCTGGTTAGCGGTTGGCTTGTTCTGGTGACGGCGTGCCGTTGACTCACGTGTCGCGCGTCCAGCGCCGCCTGAGGTTGCCGCGTCGTCAGGCGACGGCGTTGATGTGCTTGCCCAGCGGCGACGCCGACCTCGGCGAGACGTACGCCATCGCCGAGCTGCCCTGCGCGTTCAACAGCGAGAGCGTGCTGCCACCCGCGCTCGGGGCGCTCATGCCGCCCAGCAGCGAGCTCATCAGCTGGCCTTCCAGCTGCAGCGACGACAGCTCGAGCGAGACCGCCGGCGACACTGAGTCCGCGGACGACGATGCCGAAGCTCCACTCGCCGACCCGCCTGAGGTCGACGATGTCATGGCTATCAGTGAGTACAGTGGATTGCCTGGCGAGGCTGAGATGCTGTTCATTGCGCTTCACCTTGAGCATCGACTCGCGACGATAACTGCTGGATCCCCAGTTCGGGGGAACTGGTGGATGACCCAAATGGGCCGGAAGACTTGACTAACGCGGCAACAAGCCAATGAGTCGCCCGTACGTGCTGATCAACGTGGCGGCCACCGCGGACGGCAAGATCGACACCCGCGAGCGGCGCGGCGCGGCGATCTCCTCGGAGCGCGATCGGGAGCGCGTGGATGCGCTGCGTGCCTCGGTCGACGCGGTCATGGTCGGCGGACGGACCCTGCACGACGAGGACCCCCGCTTGACCGTGAAGTCAGCCGCCTTGCGCGCGCAGCGGCTGGCGCGCGGCGATCCTGAGAACCCGGCCAAAGTCGGGATCGCCTCGCGCCCGAGCTTGCGCCCGGACGCCCGCTTCCTCGTCAGCGGCCCAGCACGCATCATCCTGTTCGTGGCGCGTGGCGGCGGCCTGGGTCCGAGCTTTGCTGGCGACGCCGGGGTCGAGCTGTTCGAAATGGGTGATGGCCGCGTCGACCTGCCAGCGGCGCTCATGAAGCTGCGCGAGCTCGGGATTCGGCGATTGCTGGTCGAAGGTGGCGGATCGCTCAATTTCGAGCTCTTGCGCCTCGGCCTGGTGGACGAGCTACAGATGTTCATCGCGCCGCGGATCTTCGGCGGAGCCAGCGCGCCGACGCTCGCGGATGGTGAGGGGCTGCTCGGTGAGGCTGCTGTTGAGCTCGCGCTGGTCGGCGTCGAGCATTGGGAAGACGGCGGACTGGTCCTGCGGTATATGGTGAAACCGTCGTGAGTGAACACACCCTGCGGGTCACGGTGAACGGCCAGCCGCACAGCGCCACGGTGCCCGCCAATCGTTTGCTGGTGCACCTGTTGCGCGATGACCTGGGGCTGACGGGCACCAAAGAAGGCTGCAGCGTCGGCGTGTGCGGCGCATGCTCGGTGCTGGTCGACGGGTTGCTGATGTCGTCGTGCCTGCTGCCGGCGATCGTGGCCGACGGCGCGGCGATCACGACCGTCGAGGGCCTCGCGCCCGATGACGAGCACCTGAGTCCGCTGCAAGAGTCGTTCATCCGTCACGGTGGTTTTCAGTGCGGCATATGCACGCCAGGCCAGCTGATCGCGGCGACCGCGCTGCTCGAGGAGCAGCCACGGCCCACCGAAGCGCAGGTGAAGGAGTGGATGATGGGCAACCTGTGCCGCTGCACGGGCTACTACCAGATCGTCGAAAGCATCCTCGCCGCCTCTGAAATGACGCCCGCGTGACGCCTTTTTCGCCGCGTGACGCGCTGCGTGACGCTTTTTGTGACGCCCAAGCTCGCCGTGTGACGCCTCGCGTGACGGGCTGCGTGACGCCGTGCCCGGCTTTAGCGTGGGTTCGCGATTACGCTAAGCCATAGGAAAGAGCGGGCGGGCGGCGGCGGACGGCGCGAAGGGACAGGAGGAACGACTGGCATGCATGTGGACGTGGACGGAGCAGCAGCTGAAGCACTTGCGGAACCGGAGTACCGCGTCGAGGGGCACCTGAAGGTGACTGGCCGCGCGCGGTACGCCGCCGACGTGCGCCAGCCGGGCATGCTGCACACGGTCTACGTTCGGAGTCCCTTTGCGCACGCGCTGATCCGCTCAATTGACACGAGCCGCGCCCGCGGCGTGCCGGGCGTGCACGCGGTACTGACTGGCGCCGATTTGCCATCCCACGCGCGCTTCGGTCGCCGGCTCCAGGACTGGCCGGTGCTGGCTCAGGGCCGGGTGCGCTTCATCGGCGATCGGGTCGCGGCGATCGCTGCCGAGACGCGCCAGGCCGCCGAACAGGCAGCCGAGCTGGTCCAGCTGGAGTATGACGAGCTGCCGGTGCTCGCCGGTGCCGACGACGCGCTGGCGGATGGCGCGCCAACGCTGCATCCGGACGCCGATCAGTACCTCTATCTCGGCGGCAAACGCCCGGCCGTGCCGCACCCCAACGTTCAGGGGCAGCTGATCGTCAGCGTCGGGAGTGACGCCGAGCGGGCGGCGGCATTCCAGAGCGCGCACCGGGTGTTCGAGCACACCTTCCGCACGCCGCGTCAGCACCAGGGGCACATCGAGCCGCACGCCTGCGCGGCGTGGATCGACGCCGACGGCACCGTGCAGGTCGTCTCCACCAACAAGACGCCGTTCACGCTGCGGGCCCAGATGTCGAAGACGATTGGCGTGCCGGAAGAGCGCATCGTCGTCAACAGCGCCTTCATCGGCGGCGACTTCGGCGGCAAGGGGACGTCGTTCGACGAGTACACGTGCTACTTTCTGGCCAGGGCGACCGGCCGACCGGTCAAAGCCGAAATGCGCTACACCGATGAGCTGGCGGCCGGCAACCCCCGCCACCCGGCGGTGCTTCGGCTGCGCACCGCGGTGGATGCCGAAGGCCACTTCCTGGCGCACGAGACCAGCATCATCTTCGACGGCGGCGCCTACGCGGGCGGCAAGCCGCTCGACGGGTTGGTGGTGCGGGGCGGACTGGCGACGCTCAGTCCGTACCGCGTGCCGCAGGTCCGGTTGGAGCTGACGTCGGTCTACA
>WNGK01004980.1_pt1 | contig 14143 bp, 9 predicted proteins | sample 5400601 | NCBI WGS metagenome assembly WNGK01 (sample SAMN13153376, study PRJNA577476) | soil metagenome | isolation source: 60 cm soil or saprolite under Garry oak tree replicate 1 | place: USA:California | collected 2016-06-15 | reverse complement strand
AGCGGCAGCACCCCGGGCACCCGCGCCGACTTGCGTGCCCACGCGGGCAGGATCGCCGAAGCGAACCGTTTCCGCTCCCCAGTGGCCGGATCGGTGCGCTTGCCGCTGACCCGCGGCGCCCGCACCGGCACCGGGCCCGCCGCCGTGATCACCTCGCGTTCGTTGTGATGACCGTTGCGGACCACCAGCCGGTGACCACTCTCATCGACCTCCCCGGCATGGGCGTCGATGCAGGCCGGCACCTCCGCCTGCAGGGCGACCGCGAGCATCTGCCTCGCAGCCTCGCGCACGATCTCATCGAGCACCGAACCGCTCGCCTCGCTGGGCTCGGCCTCGTCGTGGACTACCTTGAGCATAGGCGTACCTTCCCGACCGGCGCGCCAACGCCGGCACATGATCAGACTTGCTATGGGCTATCGATCTTCCTCGGGAAGGTGCGCCCCTTGACGTCACCCCGCCGAGGACCATCCACAGGTTCTGATCATTGCTCGCGCTCGCCCAGCTAACGGATGTACAGGCTAGTGGTGCGGCTCGGATGAGCCGAGGGGAGTCAGCTTGCCGGTCGGCCCAGCCTCTTGTCCGCCATCACTCTTGCCGCCGCAGCTAAGGGAGCAAAATCATGTCCTACAGACGGCACGCTAGGCACCGCTCTTCGGCGGCCGACATAGGCGAGATCCTGCCATGACCGGGCCGATCCGCTACCGGATGCCCGATGGGGCGGAGATCGTCAGTGAACAGGGCAGCACGGTGACGATCCGCATCACGATGCCCGCCGACGATGCCGGGCACTTCGGACGACGATGCCCAAGCTGCGGGCGGATGTTCCGGATACACGCCGGAGACTATGAGGCCTTGCCCGATAAGCTCCGGCTCACGTGCCCGTACTGCTGCCGTCAGGAGGATAAGTCCGAATTCATAACGGAACAGCAGAGGGAGCGCACGCTTGCCGCTGCCGGCGAGTACGCCCACCAGCTTGCGGCAGGAACGCTCGACGGCATTTTTGGCAATATGGCCCGGAGGCTAAATTCCCAGCGCGGAGCCATCCGGGTGAGTTACTCAGGTGGAGCGGGGACGGTTTCACCACAGCCGCTACCCGCCATCGTGGAGGAAACACCTATCCGAGAGCGCACATGCGCTACATGTAGCAGCCGATACGCCGTTTTCGGTGAACACGTAGCCTGCCCTGTCTGCGGACCGTTGCCCTCCAGGTCGTAGCCCGGGATGCTCTCGATGCTCAAGAGGCCGTACTAGCCGTCTTCGACCACATACCCGCCCTGGTACTCGGGCAACTCCGGGAGGCCGGGTCAATAGAGCGGACGGCCTCGGGCGCCCTCGGGTCGGTTGTCTCCATCCTGGAGACCTTCCTCAAGCAGACGTTCCTGGACCAGGTGACTGGCGGCGACACCGTGATCGCCGGCAAGGGTAACGTCTTCCAACGACTCGACGACACAGCGCAGCTCTTCCGGGACCAATGCGGAATTGACATTCCAGCGCTCCTGGGCACCGCATCTTGGGAGCGGCTGCGGCTGCTCTACGGCATCCGCCACCTCGTCACACAAACCAATGGCCTCGTAGACGCCAAGCACGTCGCCCGCTTCCCCAGTCACGGCGTTACTGTTGGGCAGCGGGTGAGCCTGACATTCGCCGACGCCCATGACGCACTTCAGCTTGCACGGAAGCTCGTGAACGAAGTGGCGTAGCCCATCTACAGGGCGGTAACCGACCTCGCCGAGACCCACCTGTCTCCGGCTCGGCGTGCAACGTCTTCCACCGCCGCTACGGGCGTCAGATCGCCAGAGCGAGCGGTTATACGCACCGCTAGTTTTGCCCGGACGCTGTACACCATATGTACGTGCACACTGCCATGCATCGACCCATAGTGACGCACCCCGGTACATGGCGTGACAAGAAGAAAACGGCCCGCCGGGCCGCGTTTCCGCAGCCCGGGGGCCGTTTTCGCAGGTGGTGGCAGGTGTTGGGTTCGAACCAACGTAGGCTGAGCCGACGGTTTTACAGACCGCTCCCTTTGGCCACTCGGGCAACCTGCCGTATGCCGCAGCGCTGGCGGCATCCAGAAGGATAGCCCAAGACGAGACCGGACGGTAAGCCGGATACGGGTAAGCGGCCGACCTCAGGTCCCGGCGCGCCCGGCGTGACGGTCCGCGCTTGTCGCGTCTAGCCTTGGAGCCGTGGCATCACAAGAGTCTTCCTTTGACGTAGTGTCCAAGCTCGACCGCCAGGAAGTTGACAACGCGGTCAACCAGGCGGCCAAGGAGATCGGCACCCGATTCGACTTCCGCGGCGTCGGCGCGTCCATCGCCTGGTCCGGCGAGCATGCCGTTGACATCCGCGCCAACAGCGAGGAACGCGCCAAGGCGGTCCTCGACGTATTCAAGGACAAGCTGGTCAAACGCGGCGTTTCGCTCAAGACCCTGGATCCGGGCGACCCGAAGCCTTCCGGCCGGGAGTACCGGATGAGCGTGACCCTCAAGGAGGGCATCACCCAGGACAACGCCAAGAAGATCGCCAAGATCATCAGGGACGAGGGACCGAAGGGCGTCCGGGCTCAGGTCCAAGGCGAGGAGCTGCGCGTCTCGGCCAAGAAGAGGGACGATCTCCAGGCGGTCATCGCGCTGCTGAAGGGCAAGGAATTCGACTTCGCCCTGCAGTTCGTCAACTACAGGTGAACTGATCGCGGGTTAGCGGCGGTAGCCGGCCAGGGCTTCCAGGCGGCGGACCCGCTCGCCTGCGGGCGGATGCGTGCGGAACAGCCGGGCGAAACCCTCGAGACGGAACGGGCAGGCGATCATCAGGTGGCCGACCGAGGTCCGGCGCCCGTCCGGCGCGAGCGCTAGCTCCGCCGTCCCGGCGTCGATCTTGCGCAGGGCGCTGGCCAGGGCCACCGGATCGCCGGACAGCAGGGCACCCGCCGCGTCGGCCCGGTACTCGCGCTCCTGGGTCACCGCCAGCCGGACGACGACGGCGGCGATGGGCCCGAGCACCAGCATCAGCAGGTTCTCGAGCACGCCCAGACCCGAGCCGGACGCGACGGAGCGGGAGGCAACCGAGCCTGGCCGGGCGAACCGGCCCAGGCCGGCCGGGAACGTGATGGCGGTGGCCAGGCCCGCCGACACCGACGAGGCCAGGATGTCCCGGCCGGAGACGTGCGCGAGCTCGTGCCCGAGCACACCGCGCAGCTCGGCCTCGTCGAGCGCCCGGAGCAGCCCTTCGGTGCAGCAGATCGCGGCGGAGCGCGGGCCGCGGCCGACCGTGAAGGAGTTCGGCTGCTCGGCCGGCGACAGGTACAGCCGGGGCACCGGCAGCCGCCCGGCCTTGCTCAGCTCTCGCACCAGCCGGTAAAGCCCGGGATGCTCCACCTCGCTGACCGGCCGGGCCAGCATCGCGGACAGCGCCAGCCGGTCGCACCAGGCGAAGACGGCCGCGACGAGCAGCACCGCGATCACGATCGCGACGACGGCTCCGCCCCCGCCGGCCGCCGCCACCCCGAGGAGGGCGCTGCCCGCGATCAGCAGGACCACCGATGTCACCAGGCCGGCCGCCGCGCCGGCCAGTTCGGCTGCCCGCAGCGCGTAACCACGCACAGCCATCCACCTCCCAATGCCACGTTCGGGTCCCGACAGTGGCATGATGACAACGTTCCCGCAGGCACGTGACACACGTCCCTACCCGGGCACCAGGGGCCAAGCGTGTTACGCGGAACAGCGGACCACGCGCTGACGCCTGGCGACGGAGTTCTTACCGGAATCTGTCACAAACTACATTGACGGCGCCAGACCGAACACGGGCCTGGGAATATCACCGAACGGATGAACGTTCCAGCGCCTGTTCCGGCGTAATATTTGTACCGTCCGAACTCATGCCCCCGGCCGTGGGGTGGTGCCAGGTGAGCGCCCGGCCGCGGCGTGTGGAGGAGGTCTTCAAGCTGTGACCAAGCAGGTCCAGAAGCTCGATCACGTCATCATCAGGTTCGCCGGCGACTCTGGTGACGGCATGCAGCTCGCCGGAGACAGGTTCACCCAGGAGACGGCGGTCTTCGGCAACGACCTGTCCACTATGCCGAATTTCCCGGCCGAGATCCGGGCCCCGGCGGGTACTCTCGCCGGCGTATCGAGTTTCCAGCTGCAGTTCGCCGACCACGACATCCTCACGCCGGGCGACGCGCCGGACGTCCTCATCGCGATGAACCCCGCCGCGCTGAAAGCCAACATCAAGGACCTGCCGCGGGGCCGCGACCTGATCGTCAACACCGACGAGTTCACCAAGCGGAACCTGACCAAGGTCGGCTACGAAGGCAGCCCGCTCGAGGACAACTCGCTCGAGCCGTACAACGTGCACGTGGTGCCGATCACCTCGATGACCGTCAAGGCCCTGGAGGCGTTCGACATCACCAGGAAGGACGCCGAGCGAGCGAAGAACATGTTCGCGCTCGGCATGCTCTCCTGGCTGTACGACCGGCCCGCCGAGGGCACCCTCAGCTTCCTCAAGGCCAAGTTCGCCAGCAAGCCGGAGATCATGGCGGCGAACGTGGCCGCGTTCCAGGCGGGCTGGAACTTCGGCGAGACCACCGAGGCCTTCTCGGTCCGGTACGAGGTCAAGCCCGCCCCGCTCGCACTCGGCACCTACCGGAACATCAGCGGCAACACCGCCCTGGCGTACGGCCTGGTCGCCGCGTCCCAGCTGGCCGGGCTGCCGCTGTTCCTCGGCTCCTACCCGATCACCCCGGCCTCGGACATCCTGCACGAGCTGGCCAAGCACAAGCGCTTCGGGGTGCGCACGTTCCAGGCAGAGGACGAGATAGCCGCCATCGGCGCGGCGCTAGGCGCCTCGTTCGGCGGCTCACTGGCCGTGACCAGCACCTCAGGCCCCGGCATGCTGCTGAAGGCCGAGACCGTCGGCCTGGCCGTATCGGTCGAGCTGCCGCTGATCATCTGCGACATTCAGCGCGCCGGGCCCTCGACCGGCATGCCCACGAAGACCGAGCAGGCCGACCTGCTGCAGGCGATGTTCGGCCGGAACGGCGAGTCGCCCGTTCCGATCGTGGCCCCGGCCAGCCCGGCGGACTGCTTTAACGCGGCGATCGAGGCGGCCAGGATCGCGGTCAAGTACCGGACCCCGGTGATCCTGCTCTCCGACGGATACCTCGCCAACGGCTCCGAGCCGTGGCGCATCCCGGACACCGCCAGCCTGCCCGACCTGAGCCAGGAGTTCGCCTTCGCGGAGCCGGCCGGCCCAGCTGATGGTGGGGCCACGGGCGAATTCGAGCCGTTCCGGCGGGACCCGGTGACCCTGGCCCGGCCCTGGGCCGTCCCGGGCACCCCGGGCCTGGAGCACCGGATCGGCGGTATCGAGAAGGCCGACATCACCGGCACGATCTCCTACGACCCCGACAACCACGACCGCATGGTCCGGCTGCGGCAGGCGAAGATCGACGGGATCGCCGCCGACATGCCGCCGGTTGAGGTCGACGACCCGGACGGCGCCGCCCGTGTGCTGGTGCTCGGCTGGGGATCCACCTTCGGCTCCATCGGCGCGGCGGTGAGACGGACCAGGAACGCGGGTCACAGCGTCGCCCAGGCGCACCTGCGGCACCTCAACCCGTTCCCGCCGAACCTGGCGGACGTGCTCCGTCGCTACGACAAGGTACTGGTGCCTGAGATCAACCTCGGCCAGCTGGCGCTGCTGCTGCGCGGCCGGTTCCTGGTCGACGTGATCTCCTACAACCAGGTCCGCGGCCTGCCCTTCCGGGCGGCCGAGCTTGCCGGCGTCATTGAGGATGTGATCGGTCATGCCTGACACGAACGGCCAGGGCGACCCGGGGCGCAGGCTGGCCTCGCTGACGCTGGTGCCCCGGGCCGCTGTTCGTTCGGCAGCTAAAGATTTCAAGTCGGACCAGGAAGTGCGCTGGTGCCCTGGCTGCGGCGATTACGCCATCCTGGCCGCCTTCCAGGCGTTCCTGCCCGAGCTTGAGGTGCCGCGGGAGAACATCGTGGTCATCTCGGGGATCGGCTGCTCCTCGCGGCTGCCCTACTACGTGAACAGCTACGGGATGCACTCCATCCACGGCCGCGCGCCCGCGATCGCCACCGGGCTCGCGACGTCCCGGCCCGACCTGTCGGTCTGGGTCATCACCGGCGACGGCGACGCCCTGTCCATCGGCGGCAACCACCTGATCCACGCGCTGCGGCGCAACGTCAACATCAAGATCCTGCTGTTCAACAACAGGATCTACGGGCTGACCAAGGGCCAGTACTCGCCGACCTCCGAGCGGGGCAAGGTCACCAAGTCGACGCCGTTCGGCTCGCTGGACCACCCGTTCAACCCGGCGTCGCTGGCGCTCGGCGCGGACGCCAGCTTCGTGGCCAGGACGATCGACTCCGACCGCAGGCACCTGACCTCGGTGCTGCGCGCCGCCGCCGACCATCAGGGCGCCGCGTTCATCGAGATCTACCAGAACTGCCCCATCTTCAACGACGACGCGTTCGCCCCGCTCAAGGAGGTCAGCGCGACCACCGAGCGGCTGATCAAGCTCGAGCACGGGGAGCCGGTCCGGTTCGCGGGCGGGTCCCGGGGACTGCGCTTCGGCAGGCACGGCGAGCTCGAGGCGGTCGAGGTGACCGCGGCCGACCCGGACACGCTGATCACCCACGACGCGCACCGCGCCGACCCGTCCTACGCGTTCGCACTGTCCCGGCTGGACACGGCGGACTTCCGGCACACCCCCGTCGGGGTCTTCCGCCAGGTGGAGCAGCCGAGCTACGACCAGCTGATGGCGGAGCAAATCGACGCCGCCCGCAGCCGGAGCGGTCCCGGCGACCTAGCCGCCCTGCTGGCGGGCAACGACACCTGGGAAGTCAACTAACCAGGGGCGTCGCCGGCCCCGAGCCGCTGGTGCACGATCTGCCGGGCCAGGTCGAGCACGGCGGGGTCGTCGTGCAGCACGAAGTTGGTGTCGGTGGCCAGCATGATGCCGTTCAGCTCGAAGGCCAGCCGGTCGGGGTCCTCGTCGGCCGACAGCTCGCGCCTGGCCAGGGCGGCCGCGGCGAAGCCGCGGATCAGCTCGCCGAACTGCGCCTGGAACGCGGCGATCAGGTCCTTGACCGGGCCCGGGCGGGCGCCCATCTCCAGCGCCGCGCTGGCCATGAAACAGCCGCCGGGGAAGGTGTGCCGCTCCAGGTGCGCAAAGAACGCCTCGCACACCGCCGTCAGCTGACCGAGGCCGGCCGGAGCCGTCAGCGCCGGCTGCACGACTTCGGTGTCGAAGATCCGGGCCGCCTCGGCCACCGTCGCCAGCTGGAGTTCCTGTTTGGACCGGAAATGCTCGGAGAGGCTGCTCTTGCTCATGCCGAGCGTGGCGGCCAGGTGTCCGATGGACAGGCCGTCCAGCCCGTCCACGGTGGCCAGCGAGGCGGCGGCGCGCAGGATCGCATCGCGGGTTCGCTCCCCGCCTGCGCGCGGCCGGGACGCCCGGCGGCGGTCCCATGGCCATGCTTCGCTCATCGTGCTGGCAACCTAGCACGACCGTTCCGGCCGGCCCGCAGCGCAGCCGGGCCCCGGAGCAAACCGGCCATGGTGCACATGCCGCGCGAATCACCGACACTATAGACGTGGAGTTGCTTGAGCGGGAGCCGCCCCTGGCCTTGCTGGCCGAGTATGCGGCCGAGGCCAGGCGCGGCGACGGGCGGCTGGTCGTACTCGGCGGGGAGGCCGGCGTCGGGAAGACCGCGCTGCTTGACCGGTTCCAGCGGGACCTGCCCGATGCGCGCTGGTTCTGGGGAGCGTGCGACGGCCTGTTCACCCCGCGTCCGCTCGGGCCGCTGTATGACCTCGCTGATCAGCTCGGCGGCGCGCTGCTCGACCTGTGCGTGCGCGGGGACCCGCACACCCACAGGGAGGAGCTGTTCCGCGCCCTGCTGCGCCAGGTCAGCGGTCCGGGCCCGCTGAACGTGGTCGTCGTGGAGGACGTCCACTGGGCCGACGAGGCGACCATTGACCTGCTCCGGTTCGCCGGCCGCCGGCTGCGTGAGGCCACGGTCCTGCTCATCGTCACGTACCGGGACGATGACCTGGCGGCCGACGACCCACTGCGGGTCGCCCTCGGCGAACTCGCCCGGCATCGCTCGACCCGGCGGATCAGCCTGACGCCCCTGTCAGCGGACGCGGTGCGGGCGCTGGCCCGCGGCAGCGACCTGGAGGCAGCCGCGCTGTACCGGCTGACCGGCGGAAACCCGTTCTACGTGAATGAGGTCCTGCAGGCCGGGATGGCGGAGATCCCGGCCTCGGCCCGGGATGCCGTGCTGGCCCGCGCCGCCGGCCTGAGCGCCGACGCCCGGCAGTTGCTCGAGGTCGCCGCCCTGACCGGCACCCGGGCGGCACCGCGGCTGCTCGAGGCGGCCACCGGCTGCCCCCCGTCGGCCGTGGACGAGTTGCTGGCGTGCGGACTGCTGGCCGCCTACGGGGGCAATCTGCGGTTCCGGCACGAGATCGCGCGGCTGGCCGTGGAGCAGGCCATCCCGGTACGCCGCCGCGCGGCGATCCACGGGCAGATCCTCACCGCCCTGCGCTCGTCTGGGCTGCAGGACGACGCCCAGCTGGCCTTTCACGCCGAGGAGGCCGACGACGGCGCGGCGGTGCTGCGCCACGCTCCGGCGGCGGCGCGGCGCGCGGCCAGGCTGTCGTCGCACCGCGAGGCGGTCGCGCAGTTCGAGCGGGCGCTGCGGTACGCGGCCGGGGCCGACGCCGCCATCGTCGCGGCCCTCTATGACGACCTGGCCGCTGCGCTAACGCTGCTCGACCGGGCGGAAGAAGCCGCCGACGCGGGCGAGCACGCGCTGGAATTGTGGCGCACCGCCGGCAACGGGCTGCGCGAGGGCGATACCACGCGGCGGTTGTCCGGCATCATGCGGAACCTGTGCCGCGGCCAGGACGCGGAAGCCGCGGCCCACGCCGCGGTGGCGGTCCTGGAACCGCTGACCGTGAGCATCGAGCTGGCCCAGGCGTATGCGAACCTCGCCGCCCAGCAGATGCTGACGGGCCGTTACGAGTCGGCGATCGGGACCGCCCGGCGGGCGCAGTCCCTGGCCGGGCTGGTGGGCGCGCCGGAGGTGATGAGCGACGCACTCAATTCCGAGGCCGTGGCCGCCGGCGTCCTGGGCCGGGAGTGGACCGGGCTGATGGAACGCGCCCTGCAGATCGCTCTGGCGGAAGGCCTCCAGGCCGAGGCAGGACGGGCATACTGCAACATCTACACGATGCACTGCGGCCAGCGTCGATTCGCCGACGCTGAACCGTTCTACGCCGATGGCATCGCCTATTGCGACGAGCGCGACCTGGCCACCTACGGGACCTTCCTGCGCAGCAACCGGACCGGGACCCTGGAGAAGACCGGGCACTGGGACGAGGCGCTGGCCCTGAGCCAGGAAATCCTGGACCGGGCCGCCCCGTCTCCCCTCATCCGGCAGTGCCCGCTCAACAGGATCGGCACGATCCGGGCCCGCCGCGGTGAGCCCGGCGCCTGGGAGTGTCTCGATGAGGCGATAGCCGACGCGGATGGGACCGGCGAGCCGCTGCAGATCGTGCCCATCCGGCTGGCCCGCGCCGAGGCGTGCTGGCTGGAGGGAAGGACCGCCGATGCGATCCGCGAGGCCGAGCTGGCCGACGACTCCTGCGAAACGCAGGACGCCTGGCTGTGCGGCGCGGTGGCGGTCTGGCTGCGGCGCACCGGATCCGCCCGGACGCCGCGTGGCGAGCCGGCCGAGCCTTACCAGCACCAGGTCAACGGCCACTGGGAAAAGGCCGCGAGCCTCTGGGCCGATCTGGGCTGCCCGTACGAAGCCGCGCTGGCCCGGTTGGACGCGTCGGAGGAGGGCGCGCTGCGGGAGGCGCTGAGCATCTTCACCGAGCTCGGGGCCTCCGCCACGGCCCGGCTCACCCGGCAGAAACTGCGCGCGCTCGGCGTCCGGTCGATCCCGGCCGGCCCCAGGTCCGCGACCCGGGGGAATCCGCTCGGGCTCACCCGGCGCGAGCGCGAGGTCCTCGACCTGATCTGCGCCGGGCAGACGAACGCGGAGATCGCCGCGACGCTGTTCATCTCGGCCAAGACCGTGGACCATCACGTCTCCGCCGTGCTGGCCAAGCTGGGTGCGCCCAACCGCAACGCCGCCGCGGCCCAGGCCGCCCGGCTCGGCCTGACGGTATAGGGCTCAGCCGGTCCGCTTCTCCACGAAGTCGCACAGCGCCAGGAAGGCGGCCCGGGCCGGCCCGCCGGGAAGCGCGTTGATCGAGGCCCTGGCCTCCTGGACCCAGTTCAGCACGTCGGCGCGGGACTCCTTCATGGCGTGATGGCCGCGCAGCAGGGTGAGCGCCTCCCGCAGCAGGGCCTCGTCGGTCAGGTCTGCCTCGTCGAGCAGCCAGCGCAGCCGCGTGTCCGCCGGCGAATGCGCCGGCCCGGACTTATCAACAGAGCGCAGCGCGTAGAGCACCGGCAGCGTCCGGACGCCCTGGCGCAAGTCGGTGCCGGGGGTCTTGCCCGACTGGGACGACTCGCTCGCGATGTCGATCACGTCATCGGAGAGCTGCCAGGCCACGCCGATCTGCTCGCAGGCCGCGGCGATCCGGTCGGCGACCGCCACCGGAGCGCCGGAGAACAGCGCGCCGAACCGGCCGGACGTGGCGATCAGCGAGCCGGTCTTCTCGGTGATCACGTGCATGTAGAAGTCGAGCGGATCCTGGCCGGCCCGCGGCCCGATGGTCTCGGCCATCTGCCCGGTGACCAGCCGGCTGAACGTCTCGGCCTGGATCCTGACCGCTTCCGGGCCGAGATCGGCGAGGATCTGGGAAGCCTGGGCGAAAAGGAAGTCCCCGGTGAGGATGGCCACCGAGTTGTCCCACCGGGAGTTGACCGACGGGTGGCCGCGGCGCACCAGGGCCTCGTCCATGACGTCGTCGTGGAACAGCGTGGCCAGGTGGGTCAGCTCGATCGCGACCGCCGCCTGAATGACCCGCGGGTCCTTCGGGTCGCCGAACTGCGCGGCCAGCAGCACGAGCATGGCCCGGAACCGCTTGCCGCCGGCCGCGATGAGGTGCCGGGACGCCTCGGTGAGCAGTTCGTCGTCGGGGTGCGCCGTCACAGCCAGCGACTCCTCGACCCGGATCAGGTCGTCGAGCACCTCCGCCTCGAGGGTGGAGTCCGGGAAATCAACGGGAACTGCGGTGATCAATTGCTCTCCACGTCATCGGCACGCGCGAACGCCTCGAACTTCCGAGTATGCCCGCTCTGCGCTGGACCGACCAGGGCCCGGCGCCGCACAGGCGATCCGGCGCGGCGCCGCGCAGGCGATCCGGCCTGCGTGTTAGCCAACGAACAACTGATTCGCCGCATGGTTGGCCAGGCTCAGGAGGGGGGCGGGCACGATGCCGAACACGAGGGTCGCCGCCACGCCGAGCCCCACCGCGGTGCCGGTGAACACGCTCGGCACCACCACCTCGGGCCCGTCGGGGATCGGGTCGCTGAAGAACATCAGCACGATCACGCGGACGTAGAAGAACGCCGCGATCGCGCTGCTCAGCACGCCGATGATCACCAGCGCCGTCTCGCCCGAGGCGATCGCGGCCTGGAAGACGGCGAACTTCCCGGTGAATCCGCTGGTCAGCGGTATGCCCGCGAAGGCCAGCAGGAACAGCGCGAAGATGCCCGCCACCAGCGGCGACGTGCGGCCCAGGCCTGCCCACCGGGACAGGTGCCCGGCCTCGCCGCCGGGGTCGCGCACCAGGGTGATCACCGCGAACGCGCCCACCGTGGTGAGACCGTAGGAAGCCAGGTAGAACAGGCTGCTGGACAGCCCCGCGACGCTGGTCGCGATGACCGCCGTCAAGACGAACCCGGCGTGCGCGATCGAGGAGTAGGCGAGTAGCCGCTTGACGTCCGTCTGGGTGATGGCGATGACGGCGCCGGCCACCATGGTGAGGGTGGCGACCACCCACAGCGCCGGCCGCCAGTCCCAGGTCAGGTTGCCGAACGCCACGTAGAAGACGCGCAGCAGCGCGCCGAAGCCCGACACCACCGTGCAGGACGCCATCAGCGCGGTCACCGGCGTCGGCGCGCCCTGATAGACGTCCGGCTTCCAGCCCTGGAAGGGCACCGCGCCGATCTTGAACAGCAGCCCGAGTCCGGTCAGCGCGATCCCGGCGAACAGCAGCGTCAGATTGGCGGTGTTGCTGGCCGCCGCGGAAGCGATCACTGACAGCCGCACCGAGCCGGAGAAACCGTACAGCATGGCCACGCCGAACAGGAAGAACGCCGAGGAGAAGGCGCCGAGCAGGAAGTACTTCATGGCCGCCTCGTGCGAGAGCAGCCGGCGCCGCCGGGCCAGCCCGCACAGCAGGTACAGCGGCAGCGAGAGCACCTCGAGCGCGACGAACATGGTCAGCAGGTCGTTCGCGGCCGGGAAGAGCATCATCCCGCCGATCGCGAACAGCGTCAGCGGGAAGATCTCGGTGTGCATGATCCCGGCGGCCAGGCCCTCGCGCTCCTCCTGGCTGCCCGGCGTGGCGGCCGCCTGCGCGGCGAACGGGCTGTTGCTGGTGTCGCCGATGAGCAGCACGCTCACGAAGGCGAGCACCACGATGGTGCCCTGGATGAACAGGGTGGGCCGGTCGACCGCGACCGCGCCCATCGCGGCCACGTGGCCCGGGCTGCCGCTGGCGAAGATGCTGTGCGTCGCGGCCACCACGATGGTGAGGATGAACGCGGCGGCCAGGGAGCCGAGCGTGAGCACCAGATGCGCGGCGCGGCGCGCCGGCCGCGGCGCGAACGCCTCGACCAGGACGCCGGCCACCGCGGCGCCGAAGACGACCAGCATCGGCGCGAGCTGGCCGTACTCGATGCTCGGTGCGCTGATGGCGCCCGGTACGCTGCTGACGCTGCTAACCAGGGCGGCATGCGCCGCGGGGGCGGCAAGGAGCCCGGTCACGGTGCGATCCCCTTCTGGGCGGCGGTGGTCGTATATCCGGCGGCGGGATGGGCGGGCACCGGATCAGTCACGTGCACCTGCGCCATCGTCACCCGGACCGCGGGGTTGATGATGTCGAGCACCGGCTTGGGGTAGACGCCGGCCCCGATGAGCAGCACGACCAGCGGCGCGACCGCCAGCAGTTCCCTGGGCCGCAGGTCCTTCATCCCGGCCACCCCCTCGCGGACCGGCCCGCCCATCGTCCGCTGGTACATCCACAGGATGTAGATCGCGGCCAGGATGATCCCCGCGGTGGCGATGATGGCGGGCAGCTTGTACCGGGAGAAGGTCCCGAGCAGCACCAGGAACTCGCTGACGAAGGTGGACAGGCCGGGCAGCGAGAGCCCGGCCAGGCCGGAGATCAGGAACAGCCCGGCCAGCAGCGGAGCGACCTTCTGAACGCCGCCGAAGTCCGCGATCCGGTCAGTGCCCCGCCTGACGATCAGGAACCCGGCCAGGATGAACAGGGCGCCGGTGGCGAACCCGTGGTTGACCATGTAGAACGTCGCGCCTGTCACGCCCTGGCTGGTCATCGCGAAGACGCCGAGCGCGATGAAGCCGAAGTGCGAGACCGAGGTGTAGGCGATCAGCCGCTTCATGTCGGCCTGGCCGATCGCCACGATGGCCCCGTACAAGATGCCGATCACGGCCAGTGTGATGACCAGCGGGGTGAAGTACTTCGCGCCGTTCGGGAACAGCTCGAAGCAGTACCGCAGCATCCCGAACGTGCCCACCTTGTCCAGCACCCCGACCAGCAGCACCGCGGCGCCGGGCGGCGCCGCCGCGGCGGCGTCGGGCAGCCAGGTGTGGAACGGCCACAGCGGCGCCTTGATCGCGAACGCGATGAAGAACCCGAGGAACAGCCACTTCTGCACGGCCGGGCTCAGCGACACCTGGATCAGCTGGCTGAACAGGAAAGACCCGTGGTGTCCTGTGGCGGCGCTATGCGTGGAGTACACGTAAAGCGCGATGATTGCGACCAGCATGAGCAGCCCGCCGAGCAGGCTGTAGAGCAGGAACTTGACCGCCGCGTACTGCCGCTTGCCGACCCCGTAGCTGCCGATCATGAAGTACATCGGCACCAGCATGGCCTCGAAGAACACGTAGAACAGGAA
>WNGK01004979.1_pt1 | contig 14144 bp, 20 predicted proteins | sample 5400601 | NCBI WGS metagenome assembly WNGK01 (sample SAMN13153376, study PRJNA577476) | soil metagenome | isolation source: 60 cm soil or saprolite under Garry oak tree replicate 1 | place: USA:California | collected 2016-06-15 | reverse complement strand
CGCACGCTCCGGATCAGACAGCGACACGGTTTCGACTCCTCCAGTGAGTTCTCGACCTCGCAGCTCCGGCCACTGCGATCTTAGCGCTAAACACATTTTCATGAGGTTTCGCGGGCCGGTCGGCCCTAAAAGGACAGCGATGAAGAACATGGTGAAGCAAAGCTCCTGGCCCTGCTGGCAGTACCAGTCCTCAGGAATTGCTGAACCGGCTTAGCCACGATCTCTTTGTCGGCAACACACCTCAACATAATGACGTGACATGCTCTTGAAGGCGTAAGTTCTTTGGCCACCGATTAAGACCAAGACATTCACTCAACGCTCCATCGGCAGCCCGCACAATCAGCAATGGCTCGCCTATTATTTCAATCGTGAAATAGTCGCCAGGATTCGCCACCTGATCGAAATGGCCGACCACCACCTGCCATGTGCATCCGAACATTTTTTCTTTTTCAGCAGCATGTACTCCCGGATCGGTATAAGCGCATGCGGGCAAAGTCCACACCCGCGCAATGGTTTGGTTCGACTTGCCCACCATCTCTAGAGATCGCCATAGTGCCTTTGCCCTATCTTTCCCCTGGTTGGACATTCTAGGCCACGTCGCACCATGGGGTCCCATCTGTGGCGCGGTTGAACAACGATTGATTGGATACAGGTAGAGCAAAGGACGCCGTAAATGCATGTGTGGTAAGAGCACTATGTCAGACGTGGTAGACTGTTACTCCGGCGCGCCGGAGAGGTGGCAGAGTGGCCGAATGCGGCGGTTTGCTAATGAGTTAACGTCTTGTCTTTTCAATGTCTTACAGGTGACGCGCGCGCCCCAAAATGACAGCCGTACGCGTATTGTGCAATGAATCGTGCAATGGGGATTGCTTGTACGGCGGTGTATTAGACCGCCGAAGTTGTTTAACATTTGGTAAACTTTCACGCGGCCTCACTCGGCTTCTCGCTCAGGCTTCGCTTAACCAACCCCCATCAACCACCCGTTGCTTTGAAAAGGCACTAAGTCTAGAGAAACCCTGTCGCAATTAGGAATAATGGGTGAGAACGGTGACCCCAAAGATGGTGACCAGAGTTGAACAAGCTTGGTTGGTAAATCAATCTGAGATGGGGCGGGGTGTTGTAATGTCCGACTCGCAGATCACTGCATGGCTTATCGGTTGCGCCCTCACAATCGTGTTGATTGTGTGGTGGTTGAATAACCAACCAAAGATTTAGAATGGCTGTGAGGTGAAACAAATGGCTAATGGTTTTGAGGTTGGTGACACGGTTGAGTTGAAGAGCGGTAGCCCCACGATGACGATTGCGCGTCTTGCTGCGGGGGTTACGAATGACAAATCTCAAGGGGCATGGTGCGATTGGTTTGATGAAAAGCACAAACCTCACCATCAGTGGTTCCCGCTAACGTCCCTAAAGAAAGTGAACCCATAAGGCTGCTCCGGTTGGTTGATAATCAACTCATGAAAAACAAAAAGGTCGAGGAAGTAATTTCAACACGTCCGCCTGTGTTTCGCGTGCCTATGCAGGGAGCACCACCACCGAGGGGATTTGCAATCCGGTATGTATCTGGAATGGAAGAAACCCCGGACCTGAAGCAGGGCTATTGGTTGAGCAATTACTTCGTGGACAGAGAAGGGTATCTCAACTTCCACTTTGCACCCGAGTTGTTTTTCGGTTTCGATGTTGAGGATGATGCGAAGGCCGCATCGCAGGCGTTAAAAAACAACGCAGATATAGAAACCGTGATCGTGAAGATTGGATTGTAGGACACGCCTCGGCAATGGGTTTTACGAAAGTCTGAAAGCGTCTTAAAATTTGGTACATCGCGTCACTCACTATGTTACGGCAGCAATGTTAACTATATGTCCATAGTTGCTGTAACTACTTACTAAAGTAGTTATGATGTTTGAATTAGGTCGTCGAGGTGCGAGGCTTTGTGACTTATGGCGCTCAGCATTGAGTCACGATGGGTTTAGAGTTCAACATACAAGGACGTTTCAGCTTTGGCGCATGGCGCATGGCGGACAACTATTCAACTTGACACATTTGGTGGGGATTCTTGCCGTCAGGCTTAATGGGGTGAAGGCAGACGCGAGTGCGCAGGGCGCACGATGGGGTTGCAGGGCGCTTCAACTGTCATGATGGCCCTGCGTGCGTTCCAACTGTCATGTGTCATCATGCATGCTATCTATAACAAACATAAGAGCTTGTATGATGACACCTGTAAATATGTATCATGACATGTGAGCATGAGTGTCATGATGGGTAAGTATATGATAATATATATACATAAGCATGTTTTTGTACATATGATGACACTCGCATGTGTACACGGAGCACCCATCGTCAGGTTTGCCCCAAAATCCAAAAAGTGATTTGAGAAGGTCCAAATTTGTAAATAAAACCATTGGTCTAGTGGTATGACCACTGTAACATGCTGATTATAGTTAACTTAACACCCATCATGCACGATCTTGGTTTAATGTGCGCATCTCAAGACAAGCTCAAGGCACCTCACTCCGGCAGTTGATAGAACAGCCGAATGATTGTGGTCTTATGTAACTACATTAATAATCAACGTTTTAAGTGTTGACCAAGTAGTCATAGCATGTTCAATAGCATCATCAGCCGTGCGGCTCGCATCCCTAGGAGCCAAGCCTATATTTCAAAACCCCATCGCCGGTCGGGCCGGTCGGATCAGCGCCAAGAAGAAAGCCCGCCCGGCTTCCAGTCTTGAAGCTCGCACCTCAGGGCGCAGGGCGAGCAGGAGTCCCATTGTTTGGTACAACTTGGCGTGGCAGGCCCCCCAAGGAGGTAAATGTATCGGCAGGGCATGGTCGAAAATTATAGGCACTTGACCGGTGGCAGCGCCCGCGCACCTCCTGCCCCGATGGCGTTAACTCCTAATATCAATGGGTTGTGGTTCCGATTTCGGAACTCGCACTGCCAACCCTGACGCACGCGTCGATCTGCATGCCAACGCTGGCGTCATCAGTGCCGGTACAGGGGTGCCATCTGACGTTATAGCCTCTCGTCTTATCCCTCAGACACCCATCGTAGACATGCCTCGTGTCGTGCATTAGAAGCCGAATGGCGGCGATCTGCGGGCCAAGCCGCCCGACTACCCCAACAAGGTATGTTGAAGTTTGGGAATGGATCAGATTGCTTGACAGGCTATGTTATAGGTCAACCTACCAGGTGGTTTTTAACTTACCCATCGTCAACATAATAGACCTTGTTGTGATGTGACAACCTGACACCCCCGCTAACGGGGGTATTTCCGCTAATAGGTAGGGGGGACTGAGTAACGCAATCGTTACTTATTTCGCTAAAGGTAGGGCAGTGTTTCAACCAATGAAACATTTTGTCGGTATAGGTAGAGGGAACTGAGTAACAGGAACGTTACCATTTTCGCTAAGGGCAGAGGGACTGTAACAGGTTCGTGACATTTTTCGCTAGTAGGTAAGAGGGCGCGCATCTGGACTCACGCGACCGTGAGTATTTGTCGGTATAGGTAGAGGGACCATTTCGCTGGTTAGTGACACAAAGTGGCAAGGTGACAAGTATACAATGGGGTGACCCCTGCGCGCGATGGCACGTCAGGTTGTCACATCAATGTGACCAATTTCGCTAAGGATTGAAGGGGACTTGGTTACTCTTAGATGTTAGATACGTAATCACCAACCTTGCCGCGCAGATCACTTTGTAGCTTATAGCAAACAAAGGCAACGCGAAGAACAGCATAACCCCATGCTATGATTGAATGTAGAGATAGAGAAAGCTGCACGCTCGAAAGGCACAACCGCCTTGACATCTTTTGAAGACTCAGATAAGGTGCGAATAGATTGACTGAGTTACTCCAATTCGACGCGGCGACCGGGCGAGGCCAAGAGCAGGGAGACAAAGCTACCCCTAGAGTGCCTCCCGCAACTAATCCCTGCTTACAAGTTGAACTTCAACAATGCGGAATGTACGAGAATGATTTCTCGCATGACCGTTGCGATCAGGTTGCTGTTGTAGGAAGTGAGTTCTGTTTGGATCACATCAATGTGAAGCTCTGCAAGGCGAGCGGCCTTCGATATAGGTGGCAGGGTAATAGTTCCGGTTGGTTCATCTCGATGGAGACGATACCATCTCACCCGGTTGAGATTTGGGAGTATCGCACCAAGCGTGCGCAGTTTTGCTGTGATCGTTGCCGCAACCTGTGGCGTGATACAAAGCAGACACGTGAACGGAGTGAAGCCATTGAGAAGCTTCAACGTGGTGAGCGTTCCGAACGATACGCACTTATTAGCAATTACTACAACAGCGGTGAAACGGTTGTGCTAGACAAGCACACAAGCCGTATCTGCGGTGAGTAGTATTTGAACTTTAACTAGCAGCCCGCAACACAACTCGGTGTTCTGATAAGCCTCACATTTTGTGAGGCTTTTGTATTTAGTAAAGACGGCTCGTACTGCGAGCCGATATTTAATTTAGACCCAAGATGGGTCATGAGGAGCTACAATGAATCACCATTCTGCTTTACCAATCCCGCTACACCCACAGATTTACCCCATCGGTGTTTTTACCTCACCTAAACAAGCAACAACACTAGGCAGTATCCTTGCGCATCACTGCGCGCAGGTAGAAGACCTCTCGGAAATCTCACCATCGTTCGCGCCAATGGCTGTCTCGGAGTGCTTCGAGGAGCCGCGTTACACTGCGAAACAACTTCGGCGGGCAAACACCTCGCAAGTCGGCAAGACTTTCCACATCTTCAATGCGAAAGGCGAGCTTCTGCGCCGTGGCGTGGTTGTTGAGGAAACCCATCGCGGATACATCGTGCGCTTCGCTGATCCCCTTTCCGGCATGCTCAGCGACAAACAACGCGTGTCCAAGTCTGACACTAGCCGCTGGTGTTGGTTTTCTGGCGTAGAGGAAAGCAATACAGCGTATCAAAAACATTTTCACATCACCGATGAGGAAACAACCCCATCGCCCCGCCTTGTATGGAATGCACGTGAGTTAGCACAGGTCCTTTAAGGAGACGAATCGATGTCCACTCAGACTATCAGTATGCCCCTGAGACGCCCCATTATGTCTAGCAAACCAAATCTAACCCCGGCTGAATTGCAGGAAGTTAAAAGGCAGATTCTCGCCTTGCGGCGACTGAGCAAACTGTCGGGCTTCAACACGCTCCGCACCGTTGTGGAGCTACTCGGCCAATTAACGCCCGCTGACTTGATTGCAGTCGGTGAGGAATTGAACTTGAAGCGGGGTGAAATGCCGCAACATACATCAGAACGCAAAACGTTCTAAAACAAACAACCATTAACCAAGCAACCTTGCAGGGAAGTAATCTAGGCGACGATCCCTTTTGCGTGATGTTGCGGAGAGGATCGATGATTATGAAACCACAATTTTATGAGCAGAAATTCAGGAAATGCATTCCGCCTGAAATGTTGGCACAGAAGCGTTGGGTGAGGTACTTTCTTAAACCCAAACCGGAAGGTGGAAGCGCCAAAATCCCATTAGGGAACCATTCAGACTCTAGCACATGGGAAACCTTTAACATGTGTGCCGCGATGAGGGAAAACGGTCAAGGTATTGGATACTGCTTCTTAGGTGGCGATATTCAAGCTCTCGATATCGACCACTGCCGCAATCCAAAAACTGGCATGGTTTGTGATGAGGCTCAAAGGTTGTTAAGTAGGCTCCCCTCGTGGGCTGAATACAGCGTCAGTGGGCAGGGCATTCACCTTCTGTTCAAAGGGAATGTACGCGGTAAGCAGTTGGGAGAAACCCATCTGCAATTTTGGAACAGCAAGAACAGCCCCCGGTTCTTTGCTTTGACATGTGACTTGGTTGGAGAAGCATTCTCAACCTTGAAGGATATCGGGGAGGAGTTTAATTACGTCTTCGCTACGGCAAGACATATCTCAGCGAAGATTAGGGAAGAGTTGAAGGCTGTTGACTATGAGCAGTGGGAAGCATTGCCCGCTGAGCGGGAAGTTGTTGAGCCTGTCACAAGAGAGAAAGGAAAACACAAATCACGCAAGGTTGCCGCTGGATTCGATATCAAAGATTTTCTAGCCTTCTACGGCTTGCAGGTTGACAACGAAACGGATAATGAACTAGGTCACTGCATAAGGTTAACAAGCTGCCCCATTAAGGGCGAGGCGCACGCGGGGCACAACGGCACAACATGCAACTTCATTTATCCATGCAAAGACGGTGGGCTTGCTTACCATTGCCAAAGCACCGGGTGCTGTGAGTACGGCATCAAGGAAGCTCTTGACGCATTGGTTAAACAGAGAGGACCATACCCAAACCCCATCTACGAAGACACTAAGAAGCCTTCTGTTGGCGATTACAGTGTGCAAATCCTCACCCACACATTGAAAGATGTGAAGGCCGTACAAACTACTTGGTTGGTTGAAGGCCGGTTGGCAAAAGGCATACTAACTTATATGTTTGCTCCAAAGGGCCGGGGCAAGACCAAGCTTTACAATTATTGGAACAAGTTGGTTAATGACCAAGGTTTGCGTGTTATCCGTTTCAACATGGAAGACTCTGAAGACAAGATTCTAAAGCCTTGCCTTCAAGCAGCGGGTTACAACGTAGAGTTGACTGAGATTGCCGATAAGGCTGCGATTGTTGTTCAGGGTGACAAGAAGCTTTCAACGGCTGTGAACTTTTCTGATGGAGCATCCATTGCCGCGTTGCGCAATCTGGTTACGACATTTGGTGATGTCGGTCTAGTCATCATTGAACCAATCAACAACTACAAAGGCAAGGCTCGTGCAATTTCCGAGGATGAGATGCGGCCCATCTATCAGAACCTTGCCAACCTCGCGGAAGAGTTGAACATTTGTATTCTTGCCATAAGCCACACCAACCGCAAGAAGGATGTTGATGTACAGGAAAAGTCTCACGGTGCGGGCAGTTCCATCCACGTTGCCCGCATCAATTGGTTCTTGGATAAAGACCCCAATGGGGGCATAGAGGACAAGCTTCTTTCTGACGCAGGTTCCAACATACCTGTTGGTAAATCACTGGCCTTCAAGATCACGCAGGTCCCCCCATTTGAACTTGACGGGATAACGTTTGATAAGGTTGCCATTGCTACCAACTTTGAAGATAGCGACGTAACCGCAGAACAGGTGCTTGAAGACGGGGAGAGCCCCGCCCGCAAGTCTAAAGCGAATGCAATCGCTGCATGGTTGGTTGAGTTCATGCTTGGTAAGGGGGCGATGGATTCAAACATTGTTGTTAAGGCAGGCCACCAAGTAAACAAAGAATGGTCTGAGGATAACATCAGGCAGGTACTCCGCCGTCGTAAGAAGAACCTTGGTGCTACCTCTAGCCCTAAGGGGACGGGCAAGGCCACCACGTGGGAGATAGGCAATAAGCAAGCATCTTTTGATGCACCGGAGGCCGCTTAAAGTTTTGCTGTACCTGTAGGCAGGCACCAACCCATTACCGTTGGACGGATTGTTTCAGCAGTGAGCGGTTTCTTGTTTTTGAACCATTACCCATGCGCATGGGGCGTGGCAAGGAATCAAGAAAAGCGGGTGTACAACCGTTCGTTGGTGCCTTGCCTGATTTTTTAGCACTTAGAAACACAAATTTCAATTAAGGAGCTTTACCATGAACAAACCATACAAAGGTCAATCATCGAGTTCCACCAACCCGCCCGGTAACACCTTCGGGCCACAAGAGTACAACCGCAGCGTAACCGATTCCCTAGACAAGCTTGAAGATAATAGCGCCCCTCAAGTCGTTAAGAAGTACCGCCCAATAGACACCCTCGACCATACCGACAGATCTGAATTCGCACGGAGACACGCCGAGAGGCAACGGGAGTTCCCCGGAAATTATCAACCGGGTTGCAATCCAGAAAAAGCGGTTGCCGGTGAGTAAGCTCGTACTCATAACGCCCGAGGGCCGTTTACTGAGCGATGGGGCAACAATCCCCCCATCACCATTAGTAGAACTGCCCGCGACAACGCCCATTGTGATGGATGACTTATGTCACATTGCTTTTGAGGAAGCCGAAAAGGCTTCTTCACAGAAAGGAATTTTATGACCTGGACAACTCAACCCTCACAACCGGCTAACGCCGTTCCTGCAAGCTCTATTCTGAACACGGTCATTCAAAAAATTAACGGTGGCTCACGAACAGTCATTGTACAGGTTAAGAACGGCCCCGCAGCCTTCGCAGACATAGACGATGTGAAGTCAGGCGCATTTTAAATCATTAGTTGGCCAGCACGAAAAGTTCACCCGGTGAGAAGCGTCACTTCGACCGAGAAGCCGGGCAGTGAGAGCAGGACCGCTATCAACGCCCGATGCTTAAGCAACTGAACATAAAGGTTGCTCTTCACAAATGGGTGAGGACGAAACACCCATCAAAGTTTGAGTTTGATGCTGTTCACTTAGCGACCAACCTTCCGCGAGTGACGCATTGAAGGTGCATGTCCTGTGCATGCGGTGTGGGGCAGGCCGTTAGAACCTCATAAGTCTCCTACGGCTTGCCTCACCATTCCAAGTTATTAGGAGTCAGTCACAATGGAATATGTTGCAGCAGTAGTTGTTTATTTAATCGCATGTTGGTGGCTTACTTCGTTTTTCTGCAATCAACGAGGCAAGTAACGTCATGCGCATCTACGAACAACAACACGGGTACGTGTTCGAGGGGCAGCGCGGTAATGGAATCCACATCAGATTCTATGTTCACGAAAATGGACATCGTAAGCAGCGCAGCCGAAAGCTCTGCAATAAAAATGCAGATACGCCGTCCGTTGATGCCCCATCGGTGATGGCTCTTGCTGAACAGTTCATAGCACGAATCAACATTGCTAACGCGGCGAACGACACTCAACCATCACATCGCTGCCCGCTGTGCGGTTACAGATGTAGACGGACCATTACCGGACGATTCGCGAAACAAATTTAATCACAGGAGAATACTCATATGAGTTCATTTTCACCATCGTGGTACGTGAACAGGCAACGCAAGCATGAGCCGGAGCCGGAAACATTCCCAAGTCAATACACCGGCAAGGTATACGACTCCATCGAAGCCCGCATTGACGGTGAGCGCCGAGAATGGATGAAGCGCAATACACCGGATGCCGCTACGTTATTGCTCGAACGTATGCCGCTCGACGAATTTCAAGCCACCATTAAGGCTGCCGAACGCGATGCACAGGAGACTGCCGCTCGTGCCGAAAGCAATGATGTAATAGATGTTTGGTTGACTATGCACCCTGAATTTTACAATCACGCTGCGAACTCAAAGCTATTAGAGCACGACATGGCGCTACGCGGTGTACAACCGCCCTACACCATCGAGGCTCTCGAACGGTCGTACAACTCGCTATGCGATGCCGGGCTGTTAGAGTTGGATGAGGGTGCGCTTTGCGAGCAGCATCAATCACGTATCACGGCAGCTGCTGAAGCGATTGCCTCTACCCCTGAGCTTTCCGAGGAAGAGATGTATCAATTACCGATGGAAACTCTACGTCAACGTGCAGGAGGTGTGCTTTGAGTTTTCAACCTGATTACTTCGCACGGCCCGGCTGGCAAGAAGAAGCACCAAAACCTAAAATGCCCTTAGAGCAGGTGCGCTCCGTGATTGCCTCTGCGTCGCTAACCAACACACAACGTGAGGCAGCGATGGACAAACGACTGCGCTGCGATGAACTAGTTCGTGGCCACGTGGATTACGAAGACACTGAGCGCAACGCATACCTGATACATTACGAACTCAATGTCCGGGGCATTGACCGGCCCACATCGCAGGACTTGGAGACTGTTTATCAGTCACTGAAGGACGCAAAGCTACTTGACCTTAAACCGGCGAAACGCCAACGGTAGACCAACTCAATGAGAGGATCAATGATTAACAACTTAAGGGCCCACATCGCGCGTTTTTCCGAGATGTCCTGGCCAGAGCGCATAAACCTCAAAAGTTGGATGAAGTACTCCCGCTCTGGTTTTGATCCCGAGAACTTCAATTCGCCAAGTCTCCAAGTCGCGTCTGTTACGAACGAAGAGGGCGACGTGGTTTGTTACGCACCCATTGAGAGCGTGTTATTGGTGAGGGCACCAGCCTTTCGTCCAAACACACCCCAAGCTGAAGCACGTAAGGCCGGAGACGTACTTGATAGAAAGTTGGAAATTCAAGCGCAACGTGCCGGAATAAACAAATACCTCATCATGGTATCTGCCAACCACCAGGATTTGCCTGATGGGGATTTTAAATTGATGCGCGTCTATGAGAGGCTAATCGCCCCGTCAGTAAGCAGCGGCGGAATGGGGTTGCACCACTCACCACAAGCAGCCCATTTACTGAATTAAATTTGCACAACCAAGAAAGCAGGCCAGTAATGTCTGACAACGGCAATCCTTTTGACCAACCATTAGCTTCTGAGGTGCATGAATCGGCACAGAGGCAGGCCGCTTCTGTGCAGGCTTCACCTAACGGCAACCCGTTTGATGAGCCGTTGGCCTCTGAAGTGGCCGAAGCAACATTGAGGGCTAATCCTGAGGATGAGGCAAGCCAAACACGGCAAATGTTGGTTAGTGGCCTTACGGGCATGCCCACTCCGAACATGACCGATGCCGACAAAGCATCGTTTGCAAGAGGAAAAGCAGCAGGTGCAATTTCTGTTCCTGTAGTGGCCGGGGCTACTTTAGGTGCAACGGCTGCACCTGAACTTGTACCTAGTGTCGTTCAGAAGGCAAAATCTGTTGTCGAATGGGCAAAGGCCAACCCCATTAAATCCATTGCAATTGGAAAGATTGCCGATGAGTTGGGCATTCACCCATTTGATCTTATGCACGCGGCTGTGAAGTACGGCAAGAATCTGTTCGGGGCCGAAGCAGAAGGCAAATGACACTAGGCAGCCTTTTTCTTCGCCCGTACTTTTGCCCATCTCTTTTTCTGTGCGGCCCTAATGTTCGCTATCGCCTTCGCTGACAGCTTGCGGCGTTTGCGTGTTGGTTTTCTTCCACCATACACACCGACGAAAGCGGAGAGCGCTGCATTCAAACCCGACAACTGCCGCTCTACCCGGTCACGCTCTTTCTTCAACTGCTTCACAATGTCTGTCATGGTTGCCATTTTGGTTTCACCTCACGGCTTAAGAGCATAGCAGGTCTTCCGAATATGTACTTACTTCGGCAATAATTGACATGACTGGACCAAATGGTTAGGGTGTCAGTTAGAGCCGGGAAAGAATCACGATAATGATCCCGGTGGAGTACCTCGACGACATTGCTGTACCCGTATTTCAAGCGCATGATGACGCCATGATATATGCCAGTCCAGCCTATGCGCGTGAGACCTTCAACGCGGCAGGGAATACTCTGATTGGTAATGATACGCAGGGTCTTGGCCTAGGGCAGTCTTTGGGAATCATCAACAATTGGAGAGCTTCCCATGCATTCCCATTGAATGCCCTCCATGTCACGTTGCGTGGTCGCGCAAAGAGTGTGGATGTTAACGCATTAACTGCCCAAAGACTTAAGCGTCTGTCGTCAATTGAGGCGAAACTTCGCAGGTTTCCTGATATGAAGCTGACCCAAATGCAGGATATTGGCGGCTGTCGAGCGGTGGTCAAGGATATCGCGGAAGTTGAAAAACTGATTGCCGCATATCGAAAAGGGGTCGCGAAGAACCCCAAAAAAAGGCATGCATTTCTGAGCGAAAAAGATTACATAAGCAACCCAAAACCGGATGGCTACCGCAGTCATCACTTGGTTTATAAATACCACAGTCGGGCTAGAAAGCACTCCGCTTACAGCGGCCTAAAGGTTGAAATTCAAGTACGCACTAAGCTCCAGCACGCTTGGGCAACTGCCGTGGAAATCATTTCGACCTTTACGGGGCAAGCCCTGAAATCGAATATCGGAGACGAACGCTGGAAGCGTTTTTTCAAGTTGATGAGCAGCGAGATTGCTTTGCGTGAAAAGAGACCACTGGTCCCCGACACGCCGCACGACCGGGGAGAATTAGTAAAAGAACTGCGTGAATTGGTGGAGACGTTGCAGGTGCAGACCGCAATTACCGGATGGGGGACCGGAGTTCAGATCATCTCCGAGCGTGCGAAGGGGAAGGGTGCGCACAATTACTTGCTTATCCTGGATTCAAAGAAAAGGGTCATTACCCACATTGGTTTCACTAAACATGAAATACCGGAAGCGCAGAGACGGTATTTGGCAGCGGAAACAGAGAACGTAGACAAACCTTGGATTCAGGCGGTTCTTGTGTCCGTGGATTCTGTATCGGCACTTAAACGGGCTTACCCAAACTTCTACCTCGACTCCGTAGCATTTTCACAGGCGGTAAGCCGGGCGATTTACACAGGAAATGCAGGTACCCATGAAAAATGAGCAAGCTTGGGGGAGGCTGTGATTACTAACTACGCGGCAGCGGTGGCTACCATCACCTTTCGCCGTTCCCATTCTCTCTCGTTTTGCTCCAATTCCATCAGGTGAATCACCCCATCAGGAACCTCACCAGCCAAGAAATCAGCCAACACAGGCTCTACGTTCAACGCCCGACACTTCGCACGATATAGCTTGTACTGACGCTGCTTCCGCTTTGTCAGGGTGAAATCAGCTTTGGTAAGCTTCGGAGTTTTGCCTAACTCTTCGACCATTTCGACATACAGGTTATAAGCTAGAATGTTTGCAGCCATTGTGTGCCGGTCCTTGGCCGGTGTGCTTCGGTTAGGGCCCTGATGAGGTGGATCGCCTCAATCAGGGCTCGTTTACTTGCTGAGGGACTTCAACTACGCATTCAGAATCGCTCAAAGCCGCGAACCCTGCAAGTAGCGTCAGTTACTCGCCTTATAGTACTCAAAGTGTAACCACTAACACTTACAAGTTACTCAAAATCTAACCAATAGCTTGATGGTTAAAGGTCAACTTACTTGCCGAGCGACTTCAAACCCTCGTAAGAAGTCTCTGCATGGTGAGAAACCTCTCGTGCAGTTCAGGTGATACGCCCGTTAAATCAAAATCGTTTTCGAGCGCTTCCACTAGAAGCAAGGCCCGCTCTTGGACACTTTTAATCTCCGCATACAGGTAAATCGATTCGGTGTTTATTTCCTGCAATCGTCCTGTGCTCATGTTGTGTTCTCCTTTGACCTGCCCCATTCTGACTTGAGTCGCCTTGCATCGCAATAGTACGGAGGTGTTGGGAACAACCGTTAACATGTGTGCACACGCTCTATTTTTTCTCCGTGAGCGACTTCAAAGCTAGAGGTTGAAGAATTTGATTACGACGTGGGCGAGCACAATGGCAATTGTGATACCGGCAATCCTTGATCCGCCCCAAACCACTAATTCAAGCATGGCATCCTCCCATTGTTGGTTGACACTTCGCATCCTGATATAAGAATAGGTTTCATTTTTTCTCCGTGAGCGACTTCAAACGTTCTTCTAACAACGCCATGCCTTTGCGACCTGCTTCAGGAATGGGTGCAATGTAGTGTTGCTCTGTAACTTTCGTGGTTGAGTGTCCAAGGATGTCACGCGCTGCAAGTGCATCACCTGTGAGTTCCGTTAAGATGGTGCCTGCACCACGCCTGCCCGCCTGCCAGCCTTTCCAGCGAAGGCCGTTATTCAACTTTGGGATGATGAGACGTTGTGCCATGCTGTCAAGGCTCAAGGGATGGTGGGCACTGTTAGGGAATAACCAACCCTCTGAAGGGTTGTGCCACATCTCACGCCACTGTGCCAGTAGCGATTTCACAGGCTCAATAATCAATCCTCTGCGTGCCTTGCCGGTCTTCGTTTCATCCAACACCGTGTTGCGGCTCACGGCTCGTCTGATCATCACTTCATCACCAACAAAGTCTTCCCATCGCAGGCCCCTAATCTCACCTTTACGCATCCCATTGAAGCACGCGAGTGCGAAGGCAAGCTTGGTGTCAACACGATCTAGCACGGCGATTGTGCCTAGGGCCTCAGTGATGGAATAGGCTTCTGTGTCGGAAGGGCGTGGGGTTTTTGCGTATTCCGGGGCATGTGAATACCGATTCCGGGGTGATGTGAATAAAGATTACGGGAGGATGTGAATAAGGATTCCGGGCATGTGAATAGAGATTCCGGGGATGTGAATAATCCGAACCGCGATTGAAAGAGGCGGG
>WNGK01019398.1_pt1 | contig 14146 bp, 8 predicted proteins | sample 5400601 | NCBI WGS metagenome assembly WNGK01 (sample SAMN13153376, study PRJNA577476) | soil metagenome | isolation source: 60 cm soil or saprolite under Garry oak tree replicate 1 | place: USA:California | collected 2016-06-15 | reverse complement strand
GCCACCATCTCGCTGTATTGCCTGTCCCAGGGCAAATCCCAGCATGCGAATATCAGAGTGTAGGGGAGTGTCTTTCCCGCTGCGATCTTCTTGTTCTGGCATGAAATGGTCCTTATGGTCGCCAACTTGCAATTTCTTGCGCTTAAGGCTTGCGACAGTATATGCTGGCGCGCCGTTGGGCCATTTCTATTCTAACATATCGCGGTTTATATATCGCAAATTTCCTTGCTTTTTCGTCGGGAATCACAAAAAAAGGTGCTTGCTCAGCGTCTCTAAAAATAAACCAGATCTTGATCTGACAGCTGGAGGTGGGACAGCCCCCATCCAGACTTTAGCGATCAGGACAAGCAGTCTCGATCCGAGCAAAAGTCCGTCCTATCAAGTCTACCATCTACAAGGTACGGTGCGTTGGGATTCTCCTGAATCATCTTAAGGAAGAGGATTTGAGTGGCTCGCCTGAGGAAATGGAGTTTTACGGGATTTGATACTTTCCCGGTAAAAAAGTCATTCCTAAAAAATCCCTCGTACCGGCGTCTCTTACATTGAGGTGAATATCTTGTTCTCCTCGCAGACTTGTTTGTAGATGGCCATCTTGAACAAACTCTCTATGTAACTGCTCAACAAAATGCGTTCGGGTGGATGGCTTTCAATTCACTGGACTAGCTAGAGTTTTGAGTACGAGGAAAGGAAAGGAAAGATCATGGACGAACTCAGCACTTTACAAAGCCGTGTAGATGCCCTCCTGGCAGTGCCCATTGCACAGCCTCCTTCACGAGCTGCCGCGGCTATATCTCCGCGAGTAGCTACGGAGGGCATTGTGGAGGCCCCCAGGCAAAGATTCTCACCATTTATCCCCGCACAGATGCTACGCGCCACCGAACTTGCGGAGCATTTCATGACACTGGCCGACTCAAAAGAGGGAGCGGCAGGCTTAAGTGCGGTGCTCAACGAGGCTGACAAAGCAGCAGCTACAGAGGACCCTGAGCTGGTAAGATATGCTCTCATGCTCTTCATGACGCATCATCCCAAAGGTAATCAACTTAAGCTTAAGTCAATCGAGAGGCGCGCACCACAACTGGTGCTCCCGAGTAGGCCAACCGAAGCTGCCATCCTGGCAAGAGAAACTGCCGCCGGGGCACCTTCGGAGGCTTCGCTGAACTGGTTTCGCGAGGACCCAAAGGCAAACGAACATCATGAACACTGGCATATTGTGTATCCCTGGGGTGGCATCCAGGGACGTACGAAGGATCGGGAGGGTGAGCTGTTCTTGTACATGCACGAACAAATGATTGCCCGCTATGACGCGGAACGTCTTGCCGGGGGTTTGGAGCCAGTCAAACCCTTCCCATTGACTGATTACAGCGAGCAAATTCCAGAAGGATATGACCCCGACCCACACTTAAGAGAAGGAGACACTCCCTTTTCCAGTCGACCGCCCAGAGAGCAGCTAGGGGACCTTCCAGATGAGAGTGTAGCAACCTTGAAGCGATATGGAGATAACCTGCTCCAGGCTGTGCAGGGAGGGACCTTCCAAAACGCTAACCAGCTCGGTGCGACTGTAGAAGCATCTATAGATTCAATCGACAGAACTAAGTACGGTAGCTATCACAATAATGGGCACGTCTTCCTGGCGTTTATCAACGATCCCCAGCAGACTAACCCTTCTGATCTACCAGGTGTAATGATCGATCCTGTAACTGCCATCCGTGATCCCATTTTTTTCCGCTGGCACAAACACATAGACGACATCTCCTTCCAGTGGCAAGAGCGTCAGGCACCTAATGACTTTTCGGACGCTCCTCAGGTCCTGATGCGCAAAGGCCTCAACGGGGCCACTCCAGATCATCAGAGTCCAGACATCATTCTGTGCTTTAAGGACAAAGTTCTTTCTCCTGGCTCAGACGACTCGGACGCCTTTTGGCAAAAATATGGAGAGGAAAACTTTGGTGGTGCGAACTGGGACAAGGATTTTTCAGCGAGCGATACAACGACAAGTGAACTTCAGACCACAATGCGCAAGCGACAGATCATAATCAGATCTCCTGAAGGAGATGACCAGCCAGAGACGATTTCGTATCTGTCCCCGAGGGAGTTTTTCTACTTCCTGCGTGTCGAGAATCTCGCTAATCAAAGCAAAGATGTAACAGTGCGCATCTTCCTTGCACCAACTGGATCCTATGCAGGAATTCCCGAGGTCTCAGAGGACCGGCGCAAGTGGATAGAGATGGACAGGTTCACCTGCACGCTAAAGCCTCAGCCATCGCAACGTGCGGTCATCTTCCGGCGGGCAGATGCATCATCGGTTATCCGCAAGCCGGCCTTTTTCTCCTTTCTGCTCATGCTCTGGCCATGGGGGTTAGTGATCGTCGCCTGGGGCATTCTCCTCCTGGCATCCTTGAGCTCACACCTCAGCGCGCTTGACCATGATTACCTGTTGAGGGAAAGTCATCTTCCCTGGGCGCTGGCATTGGCAATATTGCTCGGTTCATGGCAGCTAATGACGGCGGCCATGATGCTACCATCCGCACTCCTGACGCTCCCTGCACTCATACCGTTTGACCAACAGAGCAAACGGGTTTGGGGGAAACAAGCTGGTTTCATTGTGGCTTATGCCGTCGCCTGGACGGTCTTTGCCCTGCTGGCCTTTCTGGGCGATAGCCTGATTCATCTCCTGGTGAGCAGATGGTTCTGGCTGTACACCCACTCGTGGCTGATTGGAACAATTACCTTCGGTGTTGCCGGTATCTTTCAAATGAGTCCTTTCAAAAGACGTTGCCTGAAGATGTGCTCTGGCTTTTCAAGCACCTATCTATCCAATCTTCAAGAGGGGAGCGGTACTGCCTGGCGCCTGGGGGCGCGCTATGGTCAGTTCTGCATTGGCTCCTGCTGGGCATTGATGCTCGTCATATTTGGAACCGGCGGAAGGAGCATGACGTGGATGTTTGCACTTACCGTAATAGTGATAAGCGAGAAAAGTATGCCACGCTACCAGCACATACGCTATGTCACCGGTCTAGCCCTTCTCCTCCTCGCTATTGGAATGATCTTGTATTATCGGTCTGTTTGAGAAAATTGACAAAACTTTCTGCCCTGAAGCAGGGCGAAGCAAGTGGTCACGTGCTAGAGGAGTCAAATGGTTGCTGCACAAGTTCTGGCCCCTGCATCTGTGTTTGTTGTAGTGCCATTCGGGTCGCGCCAGCGGTACTTGTCGCACCCTGGAGAGGCACAAACGCGCCGCTGATCTCCTGGCCCTCCTCAAGCTCCTCTTCGCGGTAAAGGTGCAGCGCCTGCAGGACTGGTCGGTCACTGATGGCGAACAGGTATGCTCTTGCAGACGCCTCGTGGTCAACGTTGGCCCAGGATGGAGCCACGAAGATATCGCCAGGGCCCCATTCGAAGCGCACACCGTTGATTACTGAGCGGCCGCTGCCCTGAAAAACGACATAGACGGAGCTGCCGGTCTTGCGTTTCGTGGATGTGCGTGTGCCGGGCTCGAGGCGGTGCATCTCGCAAGCAAAGGTACTCACTGCCGGGCCTCCCGTCAGCGGGTTCACGAACTCCAGGCTCACCATCGGACCGCCGCGAGCCCGGTGCAGCGCCTCGAGCGTCCGCTCGGTCTCTCCCCAGCGGTAGCGGAGCAGCGGCGAGTGGGCAATGGGAGAACTGACGCCCATCTCGCGCAGCCCGACCCCTGCAAATCCTTGTTCGGAGCGGTTGTGACCATCCACCGGCTGCAGCTGGTCCGGGTGATTCTCGAAGAAGATAGACTCCAGCGTCGTCAAGAGCGGCAAGTCCAGTCCATCGAACCACACCATGGGATCGTCACTCCGATTATTGTGGTCATGCCAGTTCCAGATGGGCGTCAGGATCAAGTCGCCCGGCTCCATGTCGCAGGCGTCGCCATTGACGGTCGTATAGACGCCTGAACCGGTGAGAACGAACCGGATAGCACTGGGCGTATGCCGGTGAGCGGGTGCCGATTCATGCGGTCCTAGATATTGGAGTGCCCCCCAGAGCGTCGTGCTGGTGAACGGCAGTCCCCCAAGCCCAGGGTTGGCGAGCGCGAGCACACGCCTGTCCCCTCCCCGTTCGAGCGTGATCAGTTCTCCAGCCCGCTTCGCCAGCGGCAGAACGTCATCCCACTTCCAGAGCCAGGCCTGTGTGGTGGGAAGCGGAACTTCCGGCATGAGCTGTTTGGCAATTTTCCAGAGCGGCTTGAGATCGCGCGCCGCGAGCGCACCACAAAACTCATCATAGCCAACCTCGACTGTATGTGTATGGTGGATATCAATTCCCATCGCTTATCCCCTTCCTCTCAGGCTGGTACCCGTAGAACCAGTCAGTGTATGTGAAATCGTCAGGTGCTCGCCCAGAGAACAGCGCATTACGTAGCAACGCGGTGAGGCCATTGCTATGAATGATGTCGCCAAAAAGGCGGGCCGACCGCTGCACGCGCGCGGTTCGTGGAATACGCGCCTCCTGATAGAGCCGAAACGCCCTGTCCACATCTCCCTGGTGGCTGGCAACCGCGTCTGCCAGGCACACGGCATCCTCCAGAGCCTGGCACGCCCCCTGGGCAATATGTTGGAGCATCGGGTGCGCGGCATCGCCAAGCAGCGTGATGTGATGGCGCGTCCAGTTGCCGGCGGGAAGCCGGTCGTAGAGCGGCCAGTGCCGATCACGTTTCACTCTGGTTAAGGCTCTTTGCACGCTCTCGTGTGTCTTAGCAAAATGCGCTTCCAGTTCGTCCTCGGTGCCCCAGTTGTCCGAATCCGCCCGGTAGTGTTCGCTTTTAAACACAGCAACCTGGTTATAGAGTTCGCCCCTCCGCAGGGGGTACTGGATGAGATGCAAGTCAGGTCCAATCCAGTACCTGATGGTGTCCAACCCGGCGGTCTCAATAACTTCTTCCATCGGAATCGCACCCCGGTAGGCTACAAACTCCACGCACACAGGATCACCATCACCAATCACGTAATTGCGGAGGAAGGACCAGAGTCCGTCGGCCCCAATCAAGGCATTGCATTCATACGTTGTGCCACCGGCACAACTGACCCGCGCGCCGTCGTCCAGGTCCTCAACGGCGATAACTTCCCGATTGGTTTCTAAGGTGATCGCATCGCTCTCCCGGCAGGCATTCAGTAGAGTGGTGAGCAAGTCGTTCCGATGCATTACGAAGTAGGGATACGTATAGGCGCGCTGGAATTTTTCACCGAAATCCAACGTCGTGAGAAGCTCTCCAGAGAGGGCATCCACCAGGATCAGCCGTTGGGGATAGACAGCATACGTATGTAGCTCACCAAGTATGCCAAGCTCGTCGAGCGCTCTCGAGCCATTGGGAGCGATCTGAATTCCCGCGCCAATCTCGCCGAACTCATGCGCTTTCTCCAGCACGTGGGCCGGGTAACCTTTCCTTGAGAGCCCCAGGGCGGTCGCAAGACCTCCTAGCCCGCCCCCAATCACCAGGAAAGGGATTCGATGGAGCTGATTCATGTCTGACCTCTTGTTTATCGTCCTTGCTCGTATGCCTTTCGGATCAACTGCGCTTTCATCTCGAAGCGCGGCAGCGTTCCTGGTGGCAGCAGTTCGACATTTGCTGTAAAGATGAGCTTGTCGCGCATCACCTCTTCGATTTCATGTTTCAGCGCCGCCAGGTCTTCAACGTCTGACCCATATTCTACCTTCAAATGCAGGGGTGGGTCAACTCGCGGGCCGGGCTGCGACAGCACAATCTGCACTTCGCCCGTCGTTCGCGGACGCATCGCCATCAATACGTCCTTGATGGCGGAAGGCCAGACATTCACGCCGCGCAAGATCAGCAGGTCGTCGGTGCGCCCGATGCAGCGGATGCGCATACCCGTCCGGCCACAGACGCAGGGGTCCGTCCAGACTACCACACGGTCGCGCGTGCGGAAGCGCACTAGCGGGACGCACTCGCGGTCGATATGCGTGAAGACCATTTCGCCCTGCACTTCGGGGCGATCAAGCGGCAGGGATTGCCCTGTCTCCGGGTCGATGATTTCCAGGATAGCGAAGTCGGGAGCCAGGAAATGCATGCCGTTGCGCTCATCACAATCGGCGGCATAGACGGGGATCACATCGGCGTTGCCGAGGCCCTCGGTGACGAACGCCCCCCAATCCTCTTCGATGCTCTGGCGCACGGCCGGCACACCGCCGCCCGGTTCCGCGCCAACCTGGATACGCCGGATACCCAGCGTGCTCGGTTCCACATGGAATTTATTGCGCACGTACTCCGCCAGGTAGATGGCATACGAGGGGGTGCAGGTCAGCTGTGTTGCCCCCAGGTTTTGGATCGAGGTAATCAGGCGGTCGGACGCGCCGATTCCAACAGGGATGAAGGTCGCGCCGATTTCCTCGATGGAGTTGTGCAGGGGCAGGCCGCCCACGAAAAAGCTCATGCCGAACCCCATCACGATTATCGAGTCGGGGCGCACGCCCTCCGACCAGTAGACGCGCGCCACGGACTCGATCCAGGTATCGCGGTCATGCCTGGTGATGCCGACATAGCTGGGGCGTCCCGTCGTGCCGGATGAGGAGTGGATGCGAACAACCCGAGACATTGGAACTGCGGCATGTCGCCCCAGGGGAGGATGTTCTAGCTGGCTGTCACGCAGCTCTTCTTTTGTCGTAAAGGGGAGTTTTGCCAGGTCTTCAAGTGTGCGAATATCTTCGGGATGCACGCCCTCCTCGTCGAATTTATGGCGATAAAAGGCGGAATTCTGATAGTTGTACGCCAGTTGCTTGCGCAGCTTCCGCTCCTGCAGCTCCTGGGTCTGCTTGAGCGGCATGGTTTCGATACGAGCATTATAATAGCGCGGATAGGTCATGTATTACTCCTCCTCGCGGCAAATAAGGAATGCCCCACGATGAATCGGGGGCCTACGATTCGAATAATGACCGCATGGCAGCCACTTGCTGTTGCAGTTTCTGGATCTCCAACTGGTAGGGTATCTCGCCATCCGTCGTCACCAAGGCACACTCTTTCGCCCGCAACCAGCGCGATACATCCGGGAAAGTTTCCCCCGTTACGGGCAGAGCCAGCGCGAACGGCATTCCAGAAAGAGGCGCTTGCTCACCCGGCACCGGTTTCAGGCAGAGCAGCGGCGCATTTGCCGGGTCCTCAAATTGCAAGGCTTGCGGGGTAGAGAGAACGGGCAGCGCGCTGTGAAAGCGCACAGTCTTCCAGACGGCAACCATCGACTCCTGCCAGCCGGCCAGGAACTCCACAGGGACATCCAGCTCATCGAAATACAAAAGGTGCGCTCCCGCCAGGCAGAACGCCTGGGCGACAGAGAGAGTGATCTCAACCAGCGTCTCAAAGCAATCATTGCGCAGCGTCCCCAGAAGGCGATGCACCACTTCCAGCGCTACCGGCAGCCTGCCGCGCTGCTTCACATTCCCCAGCGGCTGTTGGAGCATTTTCAGCGCGGTCTCCCTGGTCGGCCTCTCGAGCGCGGGGGGACTCATACTCAAGTCTAGCTGGCAGCCAAGCGCCTCCGCGACGAGGGAGAGATCGAAATAGCAGGTGACGCCATCGGGGCGCAGGCGCTGGTAGATTGCTGCCAGGCTATTAGCGATCTTGGTCGGATTTAAGACAAAATTAGATAGAGGAACATCCTCCAGTTTGGCGGCCAACGTGAAGATCAATGGCACGAAAAGCTGCCTGGCTGGAGGTTTCCCCTCTATCAACGCCTTCACTATCGATCTGGGCATCTTGAGCAATCCATATTCAATAAAAATTGGTTAATAGATCTGGATACGATCTGCCGGGGAAACCTGGCACCCACAAGGGGCAATACATTTCAAATAAGAGACCATCTGGCTTTGTCATCCTGAGCGCAGCGAAGGATCTCTGTCCGGCAATAGATCCTTCGCTGCGCTCAGGATGACACCCCTGAATCGGCTTCGTTTGACTCGCAAAACGTCTTATTTGAAATGTATTGCCCACAAGGGGTGCCACTACATTTCCCATATCCAGTTAAAACTCATCAAAAGAGGTGCGTCGCACCTCCTGTAGACAACTACGGTCGGAAAACAGGCGCGACGACCGCCCCTTCTGGCCAGGAGCCAAACCAGGCGAGCGCGTCCTCAGGGGGCTTCAGTTGCGACCACTCTTCCATGAAAGCATCCCAGGTCTTGCCACGGGCCAGGCGAGCCTGTCGTTCGGCCTGCCGCAGGCTCTCTGTCTCTTTCTGATTGACACGCATCGAGTCGGGATCATAGGCGACCTTGTAGATAGTGCGCGCGCTCCAGTCGGAGACGATCTCTGCTTCGACATCCTGAACCACCTGCTGCGGATCGGCATCAAGCGGATCTCCGTAGCCGGCACCCCCGGAAGCGAAGCCGAAGGTGATGACATCACCCTCGTTGTACGGTCGGACAGATCGAATGAATGGTTCATCGCCCCATTCCCCGCTAATGGCCTCTCTGTTGATGAGCGCAGAAAAATCCAGGTTCATTGAGGAGTCACCTGCGCTCATGCGTTGGAGAATATCGGCACCGCGCACGCTGATGCCCGGCACAGTAGGAGGCGCATAGCCGCCGAAGAGCGGCTGGGGTGTCTGCACTTTGCTGTTATCGGCGATCGTCGTAAAGAAGACCGCCGGCGCCTGGTGCGCTATCCAGACCTGGACGGTTCCGCAGCCGCCGCGATGAGCGCCCTGGCCGCCGGAGTCCTGCCAGTGCTGTGAAATGGGCAGCAGTAGAGGGAATTCATTTTCCATCAACTCGACGTCTGGGGAGCGTCCGAAAGGACACCAGGCGAAATGAGAAGCGTCCATACCCGCGCTGGTTGAACGGCCTCCCTGACCTTCGGTGTTGAGCGAGTAGGCGAGCATGTCGGCGAAGGGCAAACCCCACTGACTGAGGCCCGCGATCACCATGGCGTTGCCACCGTTGGCTGACGATGCCACGACCTGCCGCCAGTCCTGCGTCCCGAAGATCATCTTGGCGAAAGCGATGGGGGCCGAGCTCATGATACCGGTGCAAATCATCACAGAACAGGAAGTCGCCGCCCGCGCATCTGGGTTGAGGACGCAGCCTGGCGGGAAGTAACAATCGATGGGAGCGAAGGTAGCGCTGCTGATAGGCAGGTCGTGAAAGATGTACGAATACAGGTAATTCGCCAGGTGTCCCACGGCTGCCTGGACATGCGCGTTATAGGACGAGGGGTTTTCTGGCGAAGTGCCGGTAAAGTCCAGCAGGAGGTGATCTCCTTGCTTATTGACCGTCAAAGAGGCAGAGCGTATTAAGCTGAACCCCATGCCACCGATCGTATCGGCAAAGGCCACGCAGCGAAACTTGCCGTCAGGCCAGGAGGCGATGCGCTTACGCGCGCCATCCTCCGCGACCATCAGCATCTTCCGCAGCAGTCCAATCACGAATTCCGGGCCTTCCTTCTCCGCCAGTTCCACCACGCGCGTGCGAGCACGGTCAGCAGCGGTGCTGCGGGCCTTCAGGTCTGTCACCACCATCTGCGGTGCGCGTATGCCGTAGGCGTTGAACAACTCCAGCCAGTCTTCGCGCAGTTGACCATTTTCGCCCACCTTCATCGGCGGCAGGTTCATGCCTTCCGTAAAGCGCGCCGTGGCCGTGACGGGCATGCCCCCCGGCTCGACCGCCCCCGTCTCCGTTGTGTGGTTGGCTGCCCCACACCAGGCAATCAATCGGCCTTTGTAGAAAACCGGGACGATCGCCACATAATCCGGGTTATGGATTCCGCCGTACAGCGCGTCGTTGGCAACCCAGACGTCCCCTTCTTTGATGCCCGGATTCTTACTATAGTAGGTGAGGATGTACTTGATCAGGATCGGCTGGATAATGGCGTGCAGGTAGGTTCCCGCCGCTCCATTGACCAGGTCTCCCTGGGCGGTAAAGATGGCCACCATCACATCTCCCGCAATGCCCATGGAACTGCGGCAGGAGCGTTGAAAGACCTCCAGAGCTTCATCCAGGATATCGTTGGTGCGCTGGAAGCCGATCTCGTAGTCACCAGGCGAGAGTTTCGCTACCGCGTCCAGCTCCTCCTGCGAGGGTGGTACTATCTTAATCCACTTCAGCTTCTCTTCTGCGGTGGGAATCGGCATAGACTTCTTCTCCTTCTCATTGCGTCTTGCCTGAGTGCGCAGCACTAGACGCGGCAGCGTCGTTGGCAAGACGGATAGGTGCCGTCGCTGAACTCATGATGCCCAGGCCGTAGGTATCGACTCGATACATCATCTGCGGCGGGATGACAACCGTTGTGTATTCGGACTCCAGGATCGCCGGACCTGCGACCTCGTTACCTGGGAGCAGTTGGTCTTGATGGTACACCGGCGTCTCCATCCACCCTTTTATGCCAGGCCAGTAGGCGGGACGGCTGTCCTTGCGAGCTGCTTCCGGGTCTCGCCCGTGTAGCTCTCTGGCGACCAGGTCCACTTTGTGGCTCGGCACAATCGCCTTGAGGATAAAGGTTTCAATGTAGACACCACCAGGCAGATTGACAATCAGTGGACTGAATGCCTCGCTAAACTCTTGCTCAAAGCGCTTGTAGAAGGCCCACACGTCCTCCTCGCCCGTGAGGAAGAGGCCAGGTGTCGCGGTACGCTTCGGTTGAATCAGACCGCCGTACAGCATATCCAGTTCCAGAACATAGGCTGCATCCTGTGGATTCAGTCCTTCGGTCAACAGTTCCTGCTCCGCCTGCTCTTTGAGTCCGCGCACGAGGCTATTGAATGCCTCGCGATCGACGACGGCTTTGCCTGTGAACGGCTCAATCATTGTCATACGGCGCGAAGATTCGTAAACATGCACAATATCCATGATGGATGACCCCAGGGCACAGAACACCGGGGAGTAAGGGAAGATCACGGTTTGCGGGATATCCCCATGATACCCGGCGGCATGCGTTGGGCCACCACCACCGAAAGCGAACAGCACAAACTCCTCGGGGCGGTATCCACGCAGCACCACTTCTTTACGGATGGCAGAAGCCATGTGTTCATCGACGATGCGGCGAATGATAGACGCGACCTCTATCACATCCATACCCAGCGGCTTCGCCAGTTTGCGCAGAGCTCGCTCGGCAGCGCCCTTGTTCAGCTTCATACGCCCGCCAAAGTAATAGTCGGGGTTCAGGTAGCCTAGCACGAGGTCTGCATCTGTCACCGTCGGCTCGGTTCCACCCTGATTATAGCAGGCCGGGCCGGGATAGGAACCCGCGCTCTGCGGGCCAACCTCGACGCGGTTGCCCAGGTCGCGGTTGATACGAGCGATGGAGCCGCCGCCGGCGCCAATGGAGAGCGATTGAATCATGGCGAGACCGACCATCCAGCGATCAATGATCGGGTTGAACTCGTAGTTACGCACATCGGCAGAAACCACCAGGCCAATATCAAAACTGGTGCCGCCCACATCGCTCGCCACGACATTCGTGTAGCCAAGCTGCCGCGCGATGTCTCGTGAGCCGATCAGGCCGGCCACCGGGCCTCCGTTATAGGTCCGGCTGGCTGAAGCCTTATAGATTTCGGCGACGCCGCCCGAGTTCTGCACCATCATGAACGAGCCGGTATAGCCATACTCGCGCAGCTTGTCCCACATCGCCGAGAGTTCAATCTGCAAGGAGCGATGCAGATAGGCGTCCAGGATAGCGGTCATCGAGCGCTGGTACTCGCCCAATTTCCCCAGCACATCGCTGGAAAGCACGACGGGCAGGTAGCCAATATGATATTCCTTATACTCCTCGCGGATGATTTCTTTGAGCCGTTGCTCATGCGCCGGATTCAGAAATGCCCACAGGAGCGAGATGACAAAGCCACGCGCGCCCCGGTCGACCAGCCGGTGGATTTTTTCGCGGGCATCGTCCTCGTCCAGCGGGCGCATGACCCGCCCGCGCCCATCGACGCGTTCTTTGATACCGGCGATCATCCTGCGCGGGATGAGAGGAACGGGCTTCTGCTGGACGGCCAGGTTGCGGCGCTCATGCAGTCGTGTCCCATCCACCCACTGCGCGCCGCGCCCGATCAAAACGGCGTCTTCGTGGCCTTCTGTCGTAAGCAATCCCAGGCGTGGACCTTTGCGCTCGATCAGGCGGTTCATGGCGATGGTTGTCGAATAGCGCACCATACCGATTTGCCTGAGAACCTGGTCGAGCGTCAATCCCAGTTCTTGCGCGCCGACCTCAATCACGTTCAAGAAGCAGACCGAGAGGTCGTAGGACGTGGTCGGGACTTTAGCTTGCACGGTATGTCCATCCATATTCATGACCAGGTCGGTAAAGGTTCCGCCCACGTCGATATCGATGGAGTTCAACTGGCTGGCGCTCATGCTTCTACCTCCTTATTCCGAGGACCAACGCCACTATCGTGGCTAGCTGCGCTCAGGTCCTCGGAGCCGAAGACCTCCTTGAGTACTAAGCGAGAGTCGCGCATTACATACTCGCCCTTTGCCAGGCGGGCTTTGAGACTGTCAATGTCGAGCTCCAGGTCGTAGGTGATAGGATGCCCGGGCGGTAGATATTCGGTCTCGACCTGTGTGCCGCAGGAGGGGCAGTAGAACTCGACGATGCGAATCCAGGCCGCGTCGGGGGAGAACGTATAGGTTCCCTCCAGGAGTGGCCGGTGGATCTCGCGCGGGTCTCGGTTATACAACAGGCAGCCCTTTTTGTAGTTCTCGCGCGCCCAGATAAGCGCCCGCCCGCAGTGGTGACAATGCCACATTTCTTCCTCGACATCGAGGTCGAGGTGCTCGGTCATACGGATACGATCCATGTCCTACCTCCTTTGTAAATGGCCATTGCCATACTCATCAATGCGCAGCGACCACCCCGGCAACACCGGGTAGGTTGTCCAGGCGCTTTCGAGAATCGCCCCGCCGGAGACCTCGTGTCCAGGCCGCATCGCTTCCCAGGTGTAGAGAGTTGCCGGGTCTGAAACGCGTCCCCAGATCACATCGCGATGCCCCTTGACAGCCTCGGCCGGCGAGTGTCCATTGGGCGCATGCCGGACGACTTCGTAATGTGCCATCGATGCAGTAGCGCGCAGGCGCAGCAGTTCAACTGTTCCCTGGCTCGTATCCAGGAAACGCAGATCGACAGGAGCCGTGGAAGAGATTTCCTCGACGACCGGGGTGAGCTTGCCGTCCGGGTCGGCTACGTCAGCTATATCGGCTTCGAGCGAGAGCTGCACGCGATCGGGCGTGATTCCTTCACCTTTCATATCGTGCAGGGCCTCTTTGCGCATGCGCTCGATCACCTCGCGCACGCGGCGCTGTCCTTCCGAGCTGGTGAGTGAAACGCTGAGGCCATGTTCATAGACGTGGGCGATATCCGAGATGGACGAGCCGAACGCGCTGAAGACAGCTCCCAGGTCGAAGATGTATGCCTGGGAAATGCCGACGCGCTCCGCCACGCCGCAGGCAAAAGCCGGGCCATTGCCGCCAAAGGTGAAGAGCGTGCTTTCCTCTGGCCGCCAGTCAACACGGCTGAGGACATCTCGCACGGTATCCGCCACCATCTGGAAAGCGGCGCTGGCAATATCGAGCGCTGCCTGCTCGACGCTCTTGTCAAGGGGCTTTGCGACGTGTTGTTCGATGACTTCGCGCGCCCGTTCTGTGTTGAGCTTGCGTGAGCCGCCCAGAAAATAGTCAGCCGGGAGCCAGTTCAGTGTGAGGAAGGCATCGGTCAGCGTCGGCTCCGTCCCACCCAGGTCGTAACATGCCGGGCCGGGATAAGCGCCCATACTCTCCGGTCCCAGGTGCAGCTGGTGCGAGGTGGGATCGACGCTCACGACGCTGCCACCGCCAAGGGCGATGGAGTGCATCAGAGCAGTCGGAGCATTGATGGGGATGCCGAGGATATCGGAGTCATTGGTCATAGCGACGCGCCCATCCTGGATGATGCCCACCTTCGAGGTCGTGCCACCGACATCCAGGGTGACGACCTGCGACAGAGAGTAGGCGCGCGCGAAATCCGCGGCGGCGAACAGTCCCATCGCCGGCCCGGACTCAAGCGTATCGAGCGCCTTTGTCTTGGAGACGCGTGCTACGCCACCGTTGGCGTGTCCAATCAGGAGGGGATGTTCGTAGCCCGCATCGCGCAGGTCGTCTTCCGCCTTGTATAGCGAGCTGGCGAGCGGCCCGTGAATGTAGG
>WNGK01015268.1_pt1 | contig 14146 bp, 10 predicted proteins | sample 5400601 | NCBI WGS metagenome assembly WNGK01 (sample SAMN13153376, study PRJNA577476) | soil metagenome | isolation source: 60 cm soil or saprolite under Garry oak tree replicate 1 | place: USA:California | collected 2016-06-15 | reverse complement strand
TCAAATATGGCAAGGTGTGACCGATTCCTCCTGCCGTAGTCATCAATCCGCAGACAAAACCACGAAGCAAAGGTTTGCCGCGGCCAGTCAGACTGCCGTCATCAGAAGCTGCCTCAGCGAACGCCATTGAAATTCCCGCTCCAACACTAGCGGCGAGCCCGACCAGGAGGGCGGCGTGGCTGTTGTGGGTGGCAAACGCTGCTGCAAAAACCGGCGCAAGGGTTGAGACCGAACCATCCATCAGGCCCGCCAAGCCCGGCTGCACGATTTGCAGAACGAACAATCGGCGATGGGCTTTCTCTTCCTGGGCCTCAACTTCTGGAGTCAGGTATTCGTGTTGGAGACTGTCGGCTAAAGTCACATGCTTTCGCTCCGCCTCGGCCAGGTCTCCCAGTAGCTCTCGCGTTGACGCGTCGGTAACTTTACTGGCAGCGCGCTCGTAGAAACGTCGAGTCTCTGTCTCCATGATCTCTGCCTGGCGCCGGACCGTTTTGATTCCCAGCGGGCGGATCATCCACACCGGTTTCCGGTGCACGAACCCCTTCACGTCTTCTCGACGGATCAAGGGGATGTGTTCTCCAAAGCGGCGACGGTATTGCTCAATCAGTTTGCGGCGATGCTCATCCTCTTCCGCCTCCATTTCGCTAAAGATTTGGGCCGTTGCCGGGTAATCGGCTTTCAATCCCGCAGCGAAGTCTGCGTAAATGCGCGCGTCCGTTTCCTCGGATGAAATTGCCAGCGCGAGGATTTCCTGTTCCGAAAGGTCTTTGAAATTTTTTGCCAAGGAACCTCCTCCCGTTACGAACCAAGGATGCGAATATTATTTCTTCGGCACTCCAGGACTGGGGGATGGAGCAGGCGTCATCGAGGCGACGCGGACTGTTGTTCCGGTAGTAAGAGAGTCCGAGGGATTGACGATTACCTTGTCAGATTCAGAGACGCCGCTCAGGATTTCTGACTGAACGCCGAAGTCTCGTCCGACCTTGACGTCACGAAGCTGCACAGCACCCTTGGCGTCCACGACGCCAACCTGCACACTCTTCCCGCGAAATATGAGTGTATTATCAGGCAAGGTAACCAATTTTCCCAAAGCAACTTGTGGCACCCGGATCGTGGCATAGCTGCCGGGCAGAATCTCATTCTTCGAATTATCGACCTGCAATTCAACCAGCATGGTCCGGGAATCGGGTGATACCGCCTCCGAAGTCGATTTCCGGGATACGTTTTTGCGCTTTGCGCCCCTACTTGGACATTGAAGGTTTGTCCCACTGCGATGTTTGTCGCCTCCTCCTGGGGGATACGGAAATAAACTCGCAAAGGATCTGTTTGTTGAATGTGAAACATCTCGAAGCTCGTATTGTTGGCGGTAATCAGGTCGCCCACGTTTACGTTGCGGACCGTGATGATACCCGCGAAGGGCGCAGTTACACGTTTAAAGGCGACTTCTTGTTCGAGAAAACGAAGATTGGCGGCAAACGCTTCGGTGTTGGCTTGGTTCGTGCCCTGCGAGGTGTCGGTGTTCTCGGCATCAAGTTGAGAGACGACACCTTCTTTGTATAACTCCTGCCATTTCGTGTTCGTCTTTTTGGCCTGTTCCAAATTTCTTTGCGCTAGGACAGCCTGCGAGCGGGCTTGCGCGAGCTGCTGATCGAGATCAGGTGTGTCGATCTCGGCGAGCAACTGGTCTTTCTGGACGTGCGCGCCGATGTCCACGAGCCAGTCTTTTAAGTATCCGTTGACCCGTGCATAGATAGATGCTTCCTGCCACGGTTTGACTTCAGCGGGCAAATTAAGCCCACTGTGAGGCGTGGTAACGGTCGGTGAAACTACTGCCACGGTAGGAATCGCCAACTCATTAGTATCAGCGGTGGCCACTTGGCGCTGCCGGAACTGGGGAACAAAGCCAGCGACCAATGCGATCAGAAACAATGCACCGCCGGACATCAGGATAAAGCGATGTCTTCGGCGAGCCCGGGTCGTGTCTCCCTCATGTTCGTCAGAGCCAACGCCGCCGGTAGGAGTAGTTGTGTTCATATATCGAGGAATGTGTTTAGGTTGCGGAAACGGCCTCTTCAAGGACCGTTGATGGAACATTTCCTTTCGGTTCTGGATTGACAGTGTCGGCTGCTTGGCGGTGCAACAGGCTGAATACGACAGGCACAAAAAGTAGCGTCGCGACGGTGGCGAGCATGAGACCTCCGATTACCGCACGCCCTAGCGGCGCGTTCTGCTCGCCACCTTCACCAAGACCAAGCGCCATTGGTAACATTCCGATGATCATCGCCGTGGCTGTCATGATCACTGGACGCAGGCGACCTGTTCCGGCTTCCCACGCTGCTTTCACCGAATCCATTCCTTCCTGAAGGTGAGTGCGCGCAAAGGTGACGACCAGAACAGAATTAGCAGTAGCGACGCCCAGACACATGATCGCGCCCATCATTGCGGGCACGCTCAGCGTCGTGCTCGTAACATGCAGCCCCAAAATCACGCCCGCCAGCGCACCGGTCAATGCCGTTAAAATAATGAAAGGGTCGAGCCAGCTTTGGAAGTTTACAACGAGCAGTAAATAGATCAGCGCAATCGCCACTAACATTCCGATGCCCAAGCCGAGAAAGCTGGAACTCATCGTCGATGCTTGTCCTCGCAGAACAATGCTGACGCCTTGCGGCGCGGTCTTCTGAGCTTGCGCAACGATAGGCCTAATGTCACTTAGCACTCCACCGAGATCTCTGCCTCCAACTCCTCCGTAAACATCGATTACCGGGATAACGTTGTAGTGCGTGTAGATGGGCTGGCTAGTGATCCGTGTTACGTCAGTTACATTGTCGAGGATCTGACCGTTGCCCGTTCCAGGTTTAGAGGCACTAAGCGGCATCGACCTCAGCTCGGAGAGCGTAGTCGTCTGACGTTCCGGAACCCTGACATTGACGAGATATTGAACGCCGGTCGTGTAATCAAGCCAGTAGGTCGGCGTCACCTGGCTGCTGCCGCTCAAAGAGAGCAGCACGGAACCAGCCACATCTCTTTCGCTGAGCCCAAGCTCCATCGCCTTTGTTCTATCGACGTTGAACTCGAATCGCTGCAAATCGTTAGGTTGTTGAACCCTCACATCAACGGCCCCGCGGACTTGGCGGACTTTTTGTGCTATGGAATTGGCCACCTGCTGATCAACGGTTTCATTTCGCCCGACCACTTGAATGTCTAGCGGAGCAGGAAGTCCAAAGTTAATTGTTTCGCTAACAATGTCGGCCGGCAGGAAGTAAAAGGTTGTACCGGGAAATTCGCGGTTCAGACTGAGACGCAGGTTGCGGACATAATTCGCCGTCGGCCTATGGTTAGGTTTCAATGAAACCAGAATGTCGGCGTCGGCCGGTCCTGATATTCCACTGTCGTTGTAGCTCAAGTTGATGCCCGAAACCGGAAGTCCGATGTTATCGAGCATACCCTCGAGTTCGTTCGCGGGAACGTCACGACGAATGGCGGCTTCTACTTCGTCAACCCGCTTGGCCGTTTGCTCGATCCGAGTACCAGTAGGCGCGCGCACGTGCAATCGAAATGTTCCTGCATCCACCGCGGGAAAGAAATTCTGGCCAAGGAATGGAACGAGTAGCCAGGATGCAACGCAAAAGGAGAGAAATCCAACGGCGAAAGCCGCTCTGTGTTCCAGGACTTTGCCTAACAAGTCTGCATAAGCTGCCCTAATGCGATCGAACGCTTTTTCAAAACCATGCTGGAGTGCCACCAGCGGTCGAACCCAAAACGGGGCGTGTTCGCCACGGCGAATCCGTCCGGCGGCGAACGTTCCCTGTCCAGTCTCTCGTTCGTGCCGGCGCCGCTCGAACCACATAATCATCGTTGGCACTAGCGTGCGCGAAAGCACGTAGGAGGAGATGACGGCGAACATTACCGCCTCGGCCAGCGGGACGAAAAGATAGCGCGCCACCCCGGACAGAGAAAACATCGGCACGAAGACAATGCAGATACAGAAAGTTGAAACCATTGCCGGCAACGCGATTTCACCCGCGCCTTTGAGAATTCCATCTTCAAGTTTTTCACCTGATGCCAGATGGCGCTCGACGTTTTCGATTGTCACCGTGGCATCATCCACCAGGATCCCGACGGCCAGCGCCAGACCGCCAAGCGTCATGATGTTGATTGTCTGACCGAGCAGGCTCAGGATTGCCAGAGACGACAACACCGAAAGCGGAATGGACACCGCAATGATGAGTGTGCTTCTCCATGAACCGAGAAAGAGCAAAATCATCAGCGCGGTCAAAGCCGCTGCGATCACGCCTTCCCTAACAACCCCGCTGACCGCTGCCTTCACGAACACGGATTGATCAGCGAATTGCTTTACCTGGATATCGCTGGTCACGGTCTTGAGAATGTTGGCCATGGCCGCCTTCACTCCCGCCGCTACGGAAAGGGTGGACGCGCTGCCATTCTTGAAAACGCTGAGCAGCGTGCTGCGGACACCATCCTGCCGAACGATGTTTTCCTGCGGGAAATAACCATCACGCACTTGCGCCACATCGCTGACGTGAATCACGGTCCCGCCCACACTTTTGATCGGCAGGTCGTTCAACAGATCGATTCGCGGCGGGTTAACGTTTAGATCAATGGGCACTTCTTTTCCGCCGATCTTGGCCGTGCCACTCGGATAGGTTAGAGAGCCGTTGCTGATGGCAGTCACGACATCTGATTCGACAAGGTTGTTTGCCTCCAACGCTTTCAGATCGAGATCGACCGAGACCACCCTTTGCTTTCCGCCATACGGGTACGGAATGCTCACTCCCGGTACGCTGATGAGCCCGACACGAATCTGATTCAGGGCGATATCAAAAACCTGCTGCTCGGAAAGCTTGGTGCTACTAATTCCGAACTGGAGAATAGAAACCGTGGACGCGCTGTATTGGATGATTAGCGGCGGAGTGGTTCCCGGTGGAAGCTGTTTCAAAATCGTTTGCGACACGGCCGTCAGTTGAGCCACCGCGGTCGAGGGATTAGTGCCCGGCTGAAAGAAAACTTTGATTACGCCGAAGCTGTCATAGGAGGTCGATTCAATGTGCTCGATATTATCTACCGTGGTCGTGAGCGCTCGCTCTTCGCCGTAAACAATTCGTTGTGCGATCTGGTCAGCCGGCAGTCCGGTGTAATTCCAAATCACGCTGACCACTGGTATATTGATAGCGGGAAAAATATCGGTCGGCGTCTTGGTAATGACAAAAGGCGTCAACAAGAGCAACAGCAACGCCGCGACGACAAACGTGTAGGGGCGACGGAGAGCTAGGCGAACAATCCACATAACGCGCCTCCGATCTGGCTATGGATTGGGCAGTTCGCTTTCATACGCAAAACCGCAATTTCGCTCCGCGACCCACAAGCCGCTATTGCGCATCCGTGGGATTTTTTCCCCATCAATATGAACTGATTAGGGCTCCCTCTTTTGAGAGAATTCCTAACTCGGCTAAATGTCAACGTCCTTTCACTTCGACGCGTGCTTCTTTTTCAAGCGCTCTAATTATGGCGGAGGCGTTTTCTTTTCCGAAGCCAAAAGCAACGGCCGATGCGAGATTTTTTTCCGCAACACGCAGCGCCGGAATCGGTGACTGCAGAGTTGCAGCAAATTTTTCAATGAGGCCCGCGTCCTTGAGCATGAGTTCCAGTGCGAAGCTGGTCGAAAAATCGCGTTTCAAAATATTCTGACCGTTGCTCACAAGGAGGGGTGAGCGAAAGTCGGCGACTTTTACGACCTCCATTACGGTCCTCAGATCAAGGCCCGCTTTTTGCGCGAGAATCAAACCTTCCGCGAGCGCTTCCAATTCCAAGGCCACGATAAGATTTCCCACCAGCTTCATTGCCGCGGCGTTTCCGTTCTTGCCGAAGTAATGAATGGTCTGCCCCAAATGCTCCAAAACTGGTTTCACTTTTTCGAAAACGGCCTTTTTACCTGCGGCCATGATCCAAAGCTTGGCATCGACCGACTCATTTTTGCTGCCAAAGACAGGCGCATCGAGAAAATCAACACCACCCTTTGCGTACGCTTCCTGTTCTCGCAAACTCGTCGCAGGAACAACAGTGCTCATGTCGACCGCGATCTGCCCTTCGTTGATTCCGCTTAGAATTCCCCGCGGTCCAAAGACAACTTCCTCGACGGCTTGCTCGTTACTCAAACTATACATCACAAGCTCGGTGTCGCGGACCCCGTCCGCCGGGGTATCGGCCACGCGAGCGCCTTTTCTGGCGAAGGGTTCACATTTTTCAGCGCTACGATTCCAGACGGTAAGTTTGTAACCGGCTTTCAGCAGATTGGACGCCATGCCGCTGCCCATGGTGCCTAGACCGAGATAGGAGATTGTTTTTATCATAGTTGAGCTTTCGGTTCCTCGGTTCCATGTCCGCCGCGCATCGCGAGGCGATACAACTCTTTCGCAGTATTGGTTAACGGCATTGCTACACCAGATTCGTACGCACTCGCTGCTGCAAGCTGCATATCCTTTTGCATCCAGCGCAACGGAAATTCGGCTTCGTAATTCCTGCTCTCAATTTTCTCCCGCTTCGACGCGAGAAACGGCGCGACCGCAGGCGTGCCAAGCAATGAATCGAACAACATCTTTGACGATAGCCCGAGCCCTTTGCCCAACGCCATGGCTTCGGCGAACGCGGCCATTCCTGTGCCCAACAAAAGGTTGATCACCATTTTCATTGAAGTCCCCATGCCATGGCCGCCCACGTGGACAATCCTGCTGCCCATGCAGAGCAACAGTGGGCGAATCGTTTCCAAATCCGCATCTTCGCCGCCAACCCAAAAGACAAGTTTTCCCTCCGTTGCGACTTCCGCGGACCCCGTGACAGGTGCATCGACAAAACGAATCTGCCGCGCCGCAGCAGCCGCAGCCATCTTCTTGGAGAACGATGGGTTAACCGAACTGCAATCAACCCAAAGCGCGTTTGGCCGAAGATGATTCAAAAAGCCGCTCGCACGTAGAGCTGCCTGTTCGACTGCATCCGGGTGCGCCAGCATCGTGAACAAGGCGTCCACTTGTTCGCTGAGTTTTGCCGGGGAATCAGCAAATGTTCCGCAAGGACCGAGCAACGGTTTTGCTTTGGCGCGAGTGCGATTGAACACGACCAATGAATAGCCCTGCTTCTGCAGATTCGCCGCCATACGACTCCCCATGATGCCGAGACCAATAAATCCAATTTTCATTTTATTCCTTTCTCAAGCAGCTGTGACTAACTCCAGCTTGTGGGTGTTTCTCGCTTCGATCTCCACGATTTCTTCGTGGTCGGCCGTCAAATATTACAATTCAATTCCGTCGTCCCTCTGCCAGTGTGCGAACCGATGGCGTTTTCATTTGCGCCATTCCCCAAGGCGCTGAAAAGAAATGCAAACGCGCAGCCAGCAAGGCAAAAACGAACTTTCAACGGGGCGGTGCGCAATTAAACGGAATCTCAATTCCTTTGACGCGTAGCCTCGAAGAGAAACCAGGCGCGCCGCTCGGTTTCGTCGATCCAAACTTCGATCAGGCTCGCCGTGGCAAAGTCGCGATGCTCGTCACAAACGTTGTGCGCCTCGCGCAAATGCGCGGCCAGGGTCCTGTTGTCGTCAGCGAGTTCCGCTAGCATGTCCAAAGGCTCGACGTACTCTGTATCGTTATCGAGCACTCGCTGAGTGCGAGCGATGTGTCCGATCGATCTCAGTGTAATTCCGCCAAGCTTTCGAACTCGCTCTGCGATTGGATCGGTCATCGCAAAAAGTTGATCGGCGTGCTCATCGAGGAGCAGGTGATAATCGCGGAAATGCGGACCGCTCATGTGCCAGTGAAAATTCTTGGTTTTCACGTAAAGCGCAAACACATCTGCGAGAATGGCATTCATCGCGCCGCTGATATCTTTGACGGCCGCATGCGACAGATCCGTTCGTGTCGCGAGTGGTGCGTCGCGTTCTTGTTCGAGTTCTAATCTTTTTTTCGAATCAGGTTTGTTCATGGTATCGCTACTCCCGGGGGGATTGTTGATTTTGATGTTTGAACTCAGGCCTTGCTATTTGTGTTAGTAGCTCGCCGATTTTCGTAACCCCATTACCGCCAGGGTCTGTGTGTCGAGGTAGCCAGTAGCGCGCAAGCCGTTGGTGATTTGATAACGCCTAACCGCTTTCTGCATCTCAGGGCTGAGCATGCCGTCTGTTTCGCCGCGATAGTAGCCTTCTCGGGCAAGTCGCTCCTGCGCTGCCACTACGATCGAGTAGTTTGATTGCGATTGGTCGCTGTAGTTGCTCGGATCGTAATACGCTTCGGTTTGGTAAACGTTGGAATCGTAGTACCCCTGCGATTCATCGGGATAGCTGTTCTGGTCGTAATACTGTTGGCCTTGGTAGTCACCGGAACCATAGTCGCCCGGCTGATAATCGTACGAATAAGGAGAATCGTACCCGTACGAATTTGGGTAATCATAACCACCATAGTACGGGGAGCCATAGGCGTAGTAGCCCGGGTCGTACCAGTACGGCCACCACGGATCAAAGCCGATATTGAAGATCACCCATGATCCGTTAATGAAGCAGCACCGGTGGCCATTCCACCAATGGTCCCCGTGGCGGTCCCAATCCCGATGCCAATCCCTCGGACGCTGCGCGAACACGTGTTTGTGCCAGTCGGTTCGGAGACGATTGTTTCCATTTCGAAATTGGCTTCCGCTATTTCGCTGGTTCCACACGGTTGTGGCGGCCGGGTTTCTGTGATTCGCGAAACGTGGTAACCGGTTAGCTTGGTTGATAGTTGCAGCCGTGAATGGACCGGACCGGGTATACGTTACATGACTTGGATACATATTTGGGCGGCGAAACACAGCCGGCCGGGACGGACGCATTGCAATGGACGAATAGCGTTGGCCGGGATAAATCATCCTGCCGCCGAAGCTGCGCGTCGGCATGGAATGCATTGATGAAAAGCCGCCGGCGCGCGCCGGAGCGTGAGCGGCCGGAGCGGCGTGTGCAACTCCGCCTCTGTGAAAACCTCCTCCCGCTGCGCGGTAGGCTCCGGGATTTGCTTGAGCAATCGTGGCCGCGCTTACTGTAAGTGCGAACCATAAGAATTTCGTTTTCATGGCCCGAGTTTCCTTTCGTGTTGCCAAATTATTTCCTCCACATATTAACGCAAACCTCCCGCGATCACCAGCGTTTCACCGGTGATCCATGCCGAGTCGTCTGAAGCGAAGAACACCGCAGCGGGTGCGATGTCGTCAGTCTCGCCGACGCGGCCCAGCGGCGTCTGGGATTCAAACATTTTCCGCATGTCGCTTTCGTGGAATCCCGCGGAAATAACTCCATCGGTTATAACCATGCCGGGATTGATAGCGTTCACGCGGATCTTGCGCGGCCCAAGCTCCTTCGCCAGCGTCCGCGTGATCGCATCCACTGCGGCCTTTGTCGCATTGTAAACCACCCCGGTCGGCGGAGTCAGCGAGCCTGCGAGCGAACCTATATTAATGATGCTGCCTCCAGAGGAATTGAAATGCTTGAGCGCTTCTTGTGTGACGAGAAGCGTCCCGAGAACGTTTGTGTCGAACATTCTGTGAAATTGCTGCTCGGAGACTTCTTCCAAGGGCATGAATTCATAAACGCCGGCGTTATTGACCAGGAAGTCGATTTTGCCAAAGGCCTTTGTTGCTTCAGCGAAGAGCCGCTGGACTTCCGTCTTCTTCGCAACGTTCGCTTGTATACCGATTGCTTTTCCGCCGCGCTTCGTGATTTCGTCCACCACGCGATCTGCATCGTGTTTTGCGGATGCGTAGTTAACGACCACTGACGCGCCTTCCGACGCGAATTCTTTTGCGATACCGGCACCGATTCCTTTCGACGCTCCCGTTACCACCGCAACTTTTCCATTTAGTTTTCCATTTTTCATTATGTTTGCCTTCAATTGTTGTGTTTAACAAACTTCATGATGGCGAAATGCTCTTCTGGTTAGCTTGCCCGTTGGCTTCAATCCAAGCGCTTGAAGCGTGGCCGCCGTAACTGTCCCCGTAACGCTCAAGTCGCGGTCTTCCTGATAACGTGCGAGAGCGGCCTGGGTTTCGTCTCCCTCATTAGGTTTGTTCATAGTTCGGTTTGTAGCGGTTGATATCTGTCGGTGCGAACGAATGCGTTTTTCCTGCGGCGGATTCCGATGCCTCATTGCGCCTTTGGTTCGCGCACGTCTATTTGGTAATCGCTTATGTGCATCTCATTTGGTTTATTTTTGTTGGCCTACGATTTCGTCGATCATTAGCACCTCGGCAATTGCGCGTTCGCGGGATTTTCCAGTACCACCTTAATTAGAGCCCTGTGATTGCCCGTGACCGCTCGGCGCGAGCTGCAAATGCAACTTCGACTGTCCATGGCCGGATAGCGTTTCCAGTCCGCTCTGCCAACTTGCAAAAATCTTCACACCGTTAAAGCAAGCGAGTGACCGCTTCGGCGCTGGCGCCAGGTGGTGCATAATGGCTTCGACAGTTCCGCCCACGACCGCAGTTTTTTCCTTCACAAATTCTCGATTTTTGCGCCTGGGAGATCCGATGTCCGTCCGCTCGGCGCGACAACCTCTGGTGCGCGAAGCGCTCGCGCGGCTTGCTCGAGCAGTTCGGTCTTGGCGTTGAATTTGACTTGATCGAAAACGAGGACCTCAGTGGCGATGAGCCAGATTGTGAAGCAAACCATCAGCGTACGGAGCGGGAATCCTATTCCAGAGGCAGAGTCTATCATTTTCATGGCTCAAGATAGCTCCGCTCGATAGAGCATCGCTATTTCGCGTTCGTGAGATTTCCCAGTACTACTGGCGAGGCCGTCTGTTATCCCTCGTTCGAGATAGAACGCGAGCAATCGCAGCCAACACGGCTGCCACTACAGCGAAATTGACTGGTTAAAGCACCGCGGCTGACGCAGCCGTCTCTACAGTTGAATCAAGCCGCGTCGAGTGGCGTTCGCCACAGCTTCGGTGCGGCTGACGACATTCATTTTGGCAAAGATCGCTTTCACGTGCGATTTCACGGTGCCTTCGCTGATGAAAAGCGCGGAGCCGATTTCCTTGTTGCTTTTTCCTTGAGCCATCAACTTCAACACGTCGATCTCGCGGGCACTCAATGTTTCGCCGCTGACGCGTTCCGCGAGCTTGGCGGCGAGATGTACGGGAACACAGGTTTCGCCGGCGTGCACCCTCCGAATGCTGTCCATCAATGCCTCGCGCGGCACGTCTTTGAGCAGGTAACCTTTCGCTCCGGCTTGAATGGCGCGATAGATATCTTCATCGCCGTCAAATGTTGTCAGCACGATGATGCGCGCGTTCTCATCGCCGGCGCGGATTTCTTTGATCGCGCTGACGCCGTCGAGCTCGGGCATTCGCAAATCGAGGAGCGTTACATCGGGACGATGCTGTTTCCAAAGATCCACTGCCTCGCGGCCGTTGCTGGCTTCTCCAACAACTGTCATGTCTGGTTTACGCCGGATCAGCGAAGCCAAACCTTCGCGCACGACGCTGTGATCGTCGGCAATCAGAACTCCGATACGCGATTTTTTCTGCACAGTTTGGTAGGGTCGGCGTGCTGCGCCGACCCGACGCCGCGGTGCAGCGTCCCTACCTGACGCAGATTTCTTTTTGGATTTCACGAGACCGATTGATCATTGAAAGGCAACGTGACGAGCACGTCCGTGCCTTTGCCGCGCGCGCTACTGATCTTCAGTTTTCCGCCCATTTGTTCGACGCGCTCGCGCATTCCGGCCAAACCAAAGCCATCATGTCGATCTTTGACTTTGAATCCGTCGCCGTCGTCGCGAAGTTCCAGGCGAAGTTCTTTTGTCTTGAAGGTCAACCTGGTTTCAAAATTGCGTGGGTGCGCGTATTTGAGAGCGTTGGTCAACGCTTCCTGCCCGATATGGAGGAGATTTTCCTGCCAAACCAACGGCAGATGGCGCATTTTGCCACGAAGATTGAAAGTCGTGTGAAGCGCAGTTCCGGCAGTTGTGTTCTTGATAATTCCTTTTAGCGCCTCCCAAAAATTGCCTCCTTGCAAAGCTTGCGGCCGCAGCGCGTGCACCGATCGGCGCGCTTCATTCAAACTGCGTCGCGCCAATTCGCTGGCGCGCTGCAAATGCTCGTTCGCCTCCTTGCGCCGGCAACACGCGATGGCGTCCTCCACCGCTTCCAATTGCACGATTACGCCAGTGAATCCTTGCGCCAGGGTATCGTGGATGTCGCGTGCCATCCGATTTCGTTCTTCCAAAATGGCTGCCTGCCGGCTTCGCTCGGCAAATTCATTGAGTTGAATCGCCAGCATTGCCTGGTGCGCGAGTGCTTGCGCTAATTCGATCTCTTCCGGCCGATAGGGCGGCCGGTCGCCGTGACGAATCCCGATGAACCCTCTCACTCGACCGCCCACCAGGGTTGGAATTCTCAGGAACTTCTTCGTTCCTCCAGACTTCAAATACTCGCGAAGCTCGCTGGAGGTATACGGATCATGTTCGATATCTTCGCAAGCGACAGGCGCTCCCGAAAAAAATAGCTCACGAAGTCCAGGGTCCTCCTTCCACGATGAAGGATTCTTGATGAATGGATGCTCCGGATCGACCTTGGCAAAATTTGTGCCCTCGGCCCATGCACGTAAAACGAGCGAATCCTTCGATTCGTCGAGCAACCAAAGGATCACGCTTTGCGCTCCGAGCAGGCGGCCGATTGTGCTCAGCATTTGTCCGAGGAACTTGTCTGGCGCGGGAGCGGTGGCGAGAACGTCCAGGCTATAGGTCAATGCCTCCACCTGGCCCCGGGCGACCTGCTCGGAAGCACGCAGAGCCTCCTGAGCACGATCACGTTCAATCGCAACCCGTACGAGGTGCGTCGCCAACTCGATCAGCTCGAAGTCTTGCGAGGTGGGAATTCGCGGTTCGCGATAGTACATGCAGAAGGTTCCCAGGACTTTTCCTTTCGAAGAGAGTACTGGATTCGACCAGGAGGCTCGCAGCCCGTGTTTCAGTGCTGCAGCGCGATGCTCCGGCACGTTCCACAGGGGGTCAGTGGCGATGTCGGAAACTATGACCTGCGAGCCCCGATACGCCGCAGTGCCGCAAGAGCCGGCACACGGTCCAATTGGCAGAGTTTCCATCTGCTGCGTCCATTCTTTGGGGAGACTCGGTCCTGCGACGGAATCCAGATGAACACCATCGGGATTCAGCAACAACACCGAAGCAAGCGTGCCGCTCCGCTGCTCTTCGATAAACAGGCACAATGCACTTAGGATCTCTTTCAGCGGAACGCCTGTCGCGATCATCTCGAGGATCCGTTTCTCTGCAGCTAGCAAAGCTTCGGCTTTCTTCCGCTCGCTGATATCGCGCAGGATCGCCTGGAAATATCGACCGCGTATTGCGGAGACGGAAACTTCCACGGGGACGGTCTCCCCGTTTTTGCGCACGAATTTCCTCTCGAAGCGCAAAGTGCCTCCGGTCTTTAATTTCTCGAGTCGCTCTCGAAACAGGTGGCGTTCTTCCGGCAGATACGTGTCCGCGACAGGCGTGCCTACCAGCTCCTCCTGGGAAATTCCAGCCAGCTCTGCGCCCGCGCGGTTCCCCAAAACACAGACGCCATTTGCATCAACGACGTAAATTGCGTCAGGCGAAATCTCAATCAGATCACGATACTTCTCTTCGCTCTTGCGCAGTTTCTCCTCCGCGCATTTGCGCTCCGTCGCATCCCGAAGTGTGCAAAGGGTGGACAAAAATTCTCCAGTGTTGGACACGCGTGGAACAGAAGCGCCATCAAAATGGACAATCGACCCATCTCTTGTTCTCCAGCGAACTTCGTACGTGCGCGCTTTGCCCTGAAGCAGATCCGCGAGCACTTCACGCGCAACTTGGCGGTCCTCGGGAAGGACCAGGAGTTCAAAAATATTCGCCCCACGCAATTCCGATTCTGAGTAGCCGCTCAGTTGAACGCCCCGCTGGTTCATGCAGAGGATGTTCCCGGTGCGATCCAGGGAAAGGATCACATCGTGGGATAACTTAAACAGATATCTTGCGGCGCTTTCGCCATCGCCGGCTGCTGGACAAGGTTCGGCTGGCGGACTGAGTTTGCCCGCTGTACTCTTCGTTTCGAATAGGGTCGGATCTGTTGCCGCGGCT
>WNGK01004977.1_pt1 | contig 14146 bp, 15 predicted proteins | sample 5400601 | NCBI WGS metagenome assembly WNGK01 (sample SAMN13153376, study PRJNA577476) | soil metagenome | isolation source: 60 cm soil or saprolite under Garry oak tree replicate 1 | place: USA:California | collected 2016-06-15 | reverse complement strand
ACGATCATTGCGCTCTTGCTCGGGACCGCAATCTACAAACTAGCTGGCAACGTGGAGTATGCGCGGCATACGCGCGTTGAGGCTGACCTTCAAGGAATTGGCACCCAGCTCAAACTCTATGAAAGCATGAACGGTTTTTTCCCGACCACCGAACAAGGTTTGGAAGCGCTCGTCGTCCAACCAGATACTGACCCCAGGCCAACACGTTGGTATCAATTATATAAAGAAGTGCCAAAAGATCCTTGGCAGAACAACTATATTTATCGTAATCCCGGGGGAAAGAATCCCAACAGTTACGACTTGTTTTCGGCTGGACCCGATCGAAAACCAGACACAACGGATGACGATTGGGGCGGTGACTAAGCTTGGAGCTGGTCGATAATTAGGCCTTGCCCCCTACTGCTCCCTGGATATCGATCAGTCGCGCTCCGCGGGACACGCAGCGGCGCAGGGTTCGGTGTGGGTGTGGACATCGCTTTTGGATTTCGCTGAATCATGCCGCGCACGTGCGGACGAGGTGTCTGGCGCGGGATCGCCGGCGGTGGTGTCAAAGGGGATCGTGCAATTGGGTTTGCCGGTCTCGGGGCGGGAGGCGCATTGGTCAAAGGCTGCGACAGGAGCGCCTCATTGAAAGAGATTGTCGCGAAGTTTCCGTCCTTGCTGATCGTCACCTTCGTCGCGCCCACACGATCCGACCATTCAATGCTGGCGATACTGTAGCCGTCCACTGGTTGCCTGGTGCTAAGATATTTTTTGAAGCTCTGGTCCGAACTTGAAGCGATGGTAACCAGGTCGCCCTCCGGCGAACGCGCAGCGTTGGCCACATAAAGGTCCTTTGCAAAATCGGGCGTGGCCGAAGGCAACGCGACTGCGGTGGCAACAGCGAATGGCGAGCGATCAAGCATCGCTGAATAGCGGTCGAAATTAAAGCGCGGGGGAATGGCGTCCTCCGCCTGACTAGCGATCGCGCCAACCAATGCGAGAAGCGATATAAGCATTAGAGAACGTTTCATAGTCACTATTTCGTACGCTGCGCTGGAGTAAACCAGCGCGCGATCTTAAACTTGCCGCGCATCATCGTCGGGTCACTACTATCGATTGCCAGGTTGACACTTTCAAAAACGACGAACGCGTCTGGCTTTTGGACATCGTAGAGAAAATGTACCAGCGGCGGCCACGGGCTTTTGGTTTCAATCGAAGCAAAAATCGTCTGATGGTTCGGAGTGGTTTCGCCCGAACCAATCGCGGGATTTTGGATCAGGACATTATATTTACCCGCTACTTGCTTGAATTGGTCAAGGAGGACGGAAGCTTCCGCAGGACTCTTGAGCGTTGGTTGATGTTCGCGGAGCCATTGGTCGCGTTTCGTCCAGAGATCTCGTTCTTTGACGTAAACGGCTTGCTCAGCCAAGGCCGCTTTGCGCGCGGCCAGCTCGTTCCGCGCGCGACCCAATGCGCCAAAAAGCCAGCTTAAAATCACGAGATTGACCAACACGATGATTGCGCCCGCGGCAATCCATGAAAGAAGGCGCTCGCGTTGATTCATCCGCTCGTACCAAGCCGGCATCATCGCGGTCGTCCCTCCAGGCGAAACTGGGCATGGTCGTTCGGCAAAATACGGGGCGCCGCCATGTTGAACTGAAAGATTCGCAGCTCGGGCGCTTTCTTCACTTTGTCGATGAATTGGTAAGCAAGCGCCGCCGTATTTGCTTCTCCCTCCACTGATATTTGCCGCGCGGACTGATTATAAGCGGTAATGCGCACCTCGGCCGACGGCAGACTTTCGAAAAGATGCAGCAAAATTTCGACTGGGTAATAATGCGAATCAACCGCCGGCGCGAGCGCCTTCCAGTTTGCTTCCGCTGCCCGGACGAACTCCGTCTGGGGTGCATCCTGCGCGATCCGTCGGTCAAGATGCCCAATCGCCAAACGCATGTAAGCGAAATAGGCAAGCAAGAGAAATAGAAGCCCGGCATAAGCCGCTCCTGCCCAGATGAGCCGTTTCCGCCATTCGACTTGTCTGGCTAATTGCGAGCGACGTTGCCGCCAGGTTTCTGGCAGAAGGTTCAGCTTAACGGGAGCCGGCGGTAGCTCGACGCCGACGATTTCGGTCGGGCTTGCCAGGATGCCTTGGACGGTGTCACGCAATTGATAACAGGTCTCGTCCAGCAACACATTTGGAAACGACGCGTTGATCCCATGCAATTCCGCGCTCAAAGCCAATTCCGGCAATTCCATTTGCAGTCGTTGCCCGTCCACCCCCTCAAGCGTTCGGGTGAGGCTGACTTTGCCGTTCTCGGTCACTGCGGAAACGAGCGTTTCGCCCTCGGGATAAATGAGGAGAGCACTTCCTCGTGGCGCGTAGGTGGTCGCGCGCTGAGCAGCATACACGGTCACCTGCCGCGGAATGTAACCGCGCGCCAGCAGCGGCGCGGCGATTTCTGCGAGCTGTTCATTCCGGACTGCCACAGCGGAGACTACACTTGCGTTCTCCGTCTGCTCGATTACCTCGAAGTCGGTCGTCACCTCATCAGATGGGAATGGCAGCGCCTTCTCAATCTGGATCCGAATCATCTCCGGAAACTCTGCCGGATCGACAGTCGGCAAACGGAGTCGGTGCGCGAGCACGGCAGCGACTGGCAGCGCCAGCACGAAATCGTCGGTCGCCCTCAGCAGCGGCACCGCTTCATCCAAACTCTGAAGTTTGCGTACGTCCCAGGAACCGTTTCGCTCCCCTGAGCGCAGAAATTTCCAGCCGTGGGCGGTCGGAATTATAAAGACGGATGTCGACGCGGTCTCGATGTCAAAGCTCCTTCCAGGCGATCACTTGAGGATTATTGCCCGCTTTGCGCACCACCATCTGCACGGCCCGCGTGCTATCGCCTGATTTTCCCACGCTCATGATACGGAATACTTGGTCGTTGAATCCGACTAATCCAGCAAGCTGCTGGAATTGTTCCGGTGAAAAGCCAAGAGCATATTGAATGTCGGCCAAGCTCTTGAATGGGGCATCATCGGCAGTTCCATCGACTCCGTCCGGACCGCGGCGCAGTTGTAAAAACCGATCCACCAAATCATCTCTCATCCCTGGCAGCGCGCGCAACACATCACGCGAGGCCCAGGCGAGATCGATCGGGCCAGAACTGTTGATCGTAAAATCATCGTCCCAACCCAGCTTTGAAGTGAATTCACTCCAGCCAATGATTTTCCCGAGTTCATCCACCGAGGTCAGCGGCGCGTGGGCTGGACGATAGTCGGCCGTTTCCGGCGGCGCATTTAGACGATGAAGTCCGGTGCTCGGTTCCACCCAATCGAGCAAAGCATCCATCATCTGGTCACGCTCATTGAGATCGATTCCTTTAAGCTCAAGATATCTTCGCAGAATTTCGACGCGAATCGGATCTTCACTAACGGTGAGCCAGTTTAAGTTCAAACGGCCACCTTCGCCGGTAACATGGACTTCATAACCTTCCCGGTCACCGATTTTTCGATGCAGATTTGGCGAGCTGGGCCTGACGCTTGGGTGCAAGGCAACTTCCGCGCCAGAAGCCGCCATCGCCTCCGCTGCGAGCGCGCGGTTTGCATTACCGGAAAGCGTGAGCCGAGAGTCAATGTCGAGGGCCCAGGAAATTACCATCGCACTGAGTAAAAATAGTGCCCAAAGCGATAGCATAAGTGCTGCCCCGCGCGATCGGGTGAGTAGGATCGACATTTTCATAATTTCGTGCTGGGCGGAATTGGATGGATCAGCACAGTCAATACGGTGTCCGTCCTAACGGAATGATCGCTTCCCAAGGCACCGCCGCATCGGTGCGTCCCACGGTTATCTTCACAAGCCGAGGAAGCCGGAGCGCGTCTGTCCATCGGTCTGCCCAACTGTTTAACTGAGGATCAAAGTACTGAATTTGGAGGCTGCTAACGTTCTTAATTAAAGGCACCCACGTCCCAAGACCAATCCCAGAATCGTTCTGCGGTTTTCGCAAAAAACCGAGATCGAGCTGGTCGTTCTTGTTGCTTGCAGTCTGCAACCGCATTTGAACTGTAAATTTACCGGGCGCATAGCGCGTTAGTAATCCAGGTCCGGCACTACAAATCCACTTGATCTCATCGCGCTGGCGATCGTTTAATTTAAACGGCTCGCCTGTCATCGCACCCTGCTTTGCCGGCAAGCTCTGCCATTGCGCCTGCAAGAGATCGCGTAAACCGTTATAGCGTGCGTCGGCCACACTTAGGTCAGAGGAAGCACGCAATGCAGTAAGATTCGATTGCACGAAACGATAGATCGCTAGTGACATCATGGCGAGAATCGCCACTGCCAGCGTGATCTCCAGCAGCGTGAAGCCGTCTCTGCGAACGGCCCGCTCGCTTGAATCTAATATCGCGCTCTGATTAGTGCGGCCGATAAACATAAAAGCGAATTTGTTTTGACTGCGTAATTCCACTCTGCATCCACTGCGCGGTTAAAGTCACAAGATTGATCCCGCTTAGCTGAACGTTGCCGGGCTCGGTCAAAACGGCCGGCGCATTTTTCTGCATCAATTTCACGATTCCATAACCAGTATCGACCTTAAATTCCTTTGTAGCGTCTGGAATACCGGGCGCAGTCTGAACTTCCGCCATACGATTGGACAGTATTTGGCGCACACGCTCTTCTTCCGCGTTCAAGGTGCTGGCGTTCAGGCAATTTTCCACCGCGCGGCCAAGCGCTAACACGCCCACGGCGAAAATCGCAACCCCGATTAGCACCTCGTAAAGCGCAAAGGCGCTGGCCGAATTTCGAATTTGAAGAGATTTATCTGGCGGCATAATTCGTAAGCTCGGGCCGCGCTGTCAACGGCGAATAATCTGCCTTCCACGAACCAGCCCGTCCGTTGAATTGAACAGTTGCTGGTTCGCATGTCCCCGATGGCCAGAAAATCCATTCAGCTGTCGGATTCTTCGCCAATGCTGCCGACAGCGCTAGCTTCAAGGCATCTCCGCGATCCAATTGAAATTCTGCGGTCGGTTTGATCTCTTCGCCTTTTGCAAATGCTTCCGGGCGCAGAAAAACATGATCCTTAGCCCAAATAATAAGGTAGGAACGACGCTCCGCGACGCTTCGCTCCTGTGCCTGGCGGACAAGATTGTTGAAGCTATCCAGCGAGCGCCGGAGTCGCCTATCAGCGAGCACACCATTCAAACTCGGCACCGCGAGCAGAAGCAGCAACATCAGGATGAAGACAGCGAGGACAATCTCGATCAAGGTAAACGCCCGCCAATCTCGCATCGGTGAAGTTACCTGATGCGCAATAAATCACAAGATAGATAGGAGGCGGCATAGGCATCTCGCGCGCTTGTGGCCTGACCTCTTATCGACACGAAAGCGAACGCCCAAAGGAGGCAAATGCCTCTGGTCAGTTGCAAGGCGCACAAGCATGAACGGCGACATCAACGCCAATCGCTTACCCTCGCCTTCCAAATGACGACCCAGGACGTATTCGGCCATGCGAAGACGACCCTAAACCATAGCGAAAACAACACCGAGAAACCATCGGCCGCGCGCCGTCGCGCAAGTAGCCGCTAAAAAAAAGCAATCGAACGGCAGCAGTCGCGAAACCGATATGATAGGTTTCATCGTTAATGAAGCTCGCGTTGCGCATCGGCATTATCGCAGCCGCGGCTTGCGTCGCCGCTGTGACCGTATGGCAAGGTGTGATCGCTCACGGAGCGCCCGACCCGACCCAACCAAACACAAGTCCGACAGTCGCTTTTCTCGACATTGGTGTTCTCGTATTCCGCGAAGGTCTTGAGTGCATTCTGGTGCTTGCCGCGATCACCGCCAGCATGACCGGAACGAAACGCGCTTATCGCCGGCCGGTCGGGGCCGGCGCGGGCATGGCTTTTGTCGCCACGTTGATCACCTGGTTCATCGCCGTCCGTATCGTGGGGCAACTGAATGAAAGCGTCCCCGCGCTGGATTTGCAAGCGGCAACCGGCCTCCTCGCCGTGATCGTGCTGCTCGTGATCATGAACTGGTTTTTTCATAAAATTTATTGGGGCGGATGGATCCGGGCACACAATCGTCGCCGGAAAGCATTGCTTGCCGACGCGAGCGCCGACGAAATCTCGCGCTCGCGCCTGTGGTGGGGATTGATCTTACTGGGATTTACATCGCTTTACCGCGAAGGATTCGAGGTTGTGCTCTTTTTGCAAAGCTATCATCTGCGACTGGGTGGCGGTGTGGTATTAAAAGGTGCATTGCTCGGACTAGTTCTCACCGGGATGGTGGCCGTCCTCACGTTTATTCTTCAGCAACGGCTCCCCTATCGAAAAATGCTGATCACGACCGGCATTCTTCTCGGCGTGGTGTTGCTGGTGATGGTGGGCGAGCAAGCACAGGAGATGCAGCTCGCGCATTGGATTCCCACAACCGAAATCAGTTCTTTGAAAAGTTACATGCCGCCTTGGATGGGCCTTTGGTTTGCAGTGTTTCCGACGACTGAAACACTCGTCGCTCAATTCATCGCCGCGGTGTTGGTGGTTGGCTCTTATTATGCGGCGCGCCACTTTGGCGGCGGGGCGCCGCCCGAAAGCGCGGAGCCCGTGCAGGAGGCGCGAGTTGAAGCCAAAGCTGCCATCGTCGAGCAACTGGAAACAGTAGCATGACGAAATGGCGCTCTGTAGCAGACGCTACTAGCGTCTCGCCCAATTGAATCGGGAAGCCAGCGGCTTCCCTTATAGGACCGCGGCGTGATGCTGTTTCGATATGAAAAAACTTCACTTGGTTTGTATTCTGCTCCTAGCGTTTTCGCCGTCTCTCTCTTTCGGCGGAGTCCGCCATTTCACGTTTTTGTACGAAGCGCCCACCTCTGCGCGGGGAAGCCTGGAGTTGGAGAACTGGGTCACATGGGAGCGCATTACCGATCCCAGCCGTTCCGACGAAGTCGATTTTCGTCACGAGCTCGAGTACGGTGTGACCGATAAATTCCAGGTTAGTGTTTATCTGGCGGACTGGTTTTACGAGAGCAATCAGGAGCACTCGGGTTTCGCGTATTCCGATTTGGCGATCGAGTTGATCTACAATCTCACCAATCCGGTTGATGATCCGATCGGGTTGTCGGTCTACGGAGAGTTCAAAGCGGGTGATCGCCTTGTCGAATTGGAATCGAAGCTGATTGCGCAAAAGAATTTCGGTCCGCTTATCCTCGCCTACAACGCCACACTCGAAGCAGTGTGGCAAGGAAACGAGCTGAAGGAAAGAGAAGGCGAATTCGCGCAGGCAGTTGGTGCAAGTTACGAGATCTCTCCGCGTATTTCGGCAGGAATAGAACTGCTCCACGAATTTGTGTTTCCAGAGTGGCGCGACGAAGAAAAGATAAGAAATCTTTTTGTCGGCCCGACCGTGTCTTATCGGAGGAGCAATTGGTTTGTAACTGTCGCGGCTCTCGCGCAAGCGACTGATACGGACGATGAGCCGGATCTCCAGGTGCGGACAATTTTCGGGATCGGTCTATGAAATTGAAGCGTTTAACGATCTTTGCCGCAGCAATCATTTGTCTTGTCGATCTTAGCAGTTGCAGAACGACAAGTTTTGCACCGCCACCGCCGATCCCGGCGGAATTGGCTCGAGCCGGAACGCACCAGCATGTCGATCTTGCCACGTTACGTCAGGGCCGAGTGCTCTTTGTTTCCCGCTGCATTGAATGCCATACACTACCCGGTGTTTCGCAACACGATGCGACAGAGTGGCCACGGCTCATTGATGAAATGGCGGGACGTGCGAATTTGAAATCGACTGAGCGTGACGCGTTCTTAGCCTATATCCTCGTTGCCCACTCGCAATCGCGTTGAAGATCGCCAGGCCCGGAGTTGCAAATCGCGCGCGATTCTAGTTGAACCGTGACGCAACTCTCCCACCTTAGCCGGATGATTACGTCCGCGTTACGCTTTCGCTTGCCGGTTCTAGCCATTTTGGCGGGTTTTGTCTTCGTTTGCTCAACTTCTTTTGCGGCAAGTCCGTCGCCTTCGCCGACGCCGGCCGGCGCAATTGATGAAAAATTGTTCAAAGGAATGCAGTGGCGACAGATCGGGCCGTTCCGCGGCGGGCGCGCGCTGACCATCGAAGGCGTGCCAGGCGAACCGGACACTTATTATTTTGGCGCGGTTGCCGGCGGCGTCTGGAAGACAACCGATGGCGGCGCGAACTGGAAGCCCCTTTTCGACAAGGAGCCGATCTCATCAATTGGTGCGATCACAGTCGCGCCATCCGATCACAATGTGATCTATGCTGGCACAGGCGAAGGGGCCATTCGCGGCGATACCACCTACGGTACCGGTGTCTTCAAATCGATCGATTGCGGCAAAACGTGGACGAATGTCGGTTTGAAAGACACCCGCCAGATTGGCGCGCTGATTGTCGATCCAAGAAACGCAGATGTGGTTTTAGTTGCTGCGCTCGGTCACGCATTTGGTCCAAATCAAGAGCGCGGAATTTTTCGGACCACCGATGGCGGCAAAACGTGGACGAAGGTTTTATCAAAAGACGAAAACACTGGCGGGATCGATGTCGTTTTTGATCCGCATAATCCGAACATCGTCTTCGCTTCGCTCTGGCAGGCGCGGCGGCAGCCGTGGTTTTTCTCCAGCGGTGGCGCCGGTAGCGGACTTTATCGCTCCGAAGATAATGGCGTTACCTGGAAGCATCTTGAAGGAAATGGATTGCCGGATGGAATTCTCGGCAAGATCGGCATCGCTGTTTCTGGAGCCGATTCTAATCGTGTTTACGCGATTATTGAGGCGAAAGAGGGCGGCCTCTATCGCTCCGATGACGCGGGCCAGCATTGGAGTCGTGTAAACGAGGACGGCCGATTTCGTCAGCGGGCCTGGTATTTCAGCAAGGTTTACGCCGATCCGAAATCGGCGGATACGGTTTATCTCTTAAACACGGGGCTTTTCCGGTCGGTCGATGGCGGAAAAACTTTTAATCTGTTGCCCGCCCGACACGGAGATCACCATGGGCTCTGGATTGATCCGCAAAATCCAAATCGAATCGGGAACGCGAATGACGGCGGCGTAAGCATCTCGACCGACGGCGGCAAAACGTGGACGACGCAGAATAACCAGCCGACCGCGCAGTTCTACCATGTTGCAGTTGATAACGCGTTTCCGTACCACATTTACGGCGCGCAACAGGACAACTCGAACGTTGGCATCGCCAGCCGGACTGATTGGGGTGCGATTGGACCTGCGGATTGGTTCGTGGCAGGCGGCGGGGAATCCGGCTTCGTTGTGCCCGATCCGCGCGACTGGCACATCATTTATTCAGACGATGTGGGTTCCGCTTGGGTTCGTTACGATAAAAGCAAAGAAGAGGTGCAGGACATTAATCCCGTTCCTCTCGATAACTCGGGACACGGGGCCGTCGATGTGGCGCATCGGTTCCAGTGGGTGTCGCCGCTTATGCTATCGCCGCACAACCCGGACGTGCTCTACACGGGAGGTGAATGCGTTTTCAAGTCGACAGATCACGGACAGAGCTGGACCCAGATCAGCGGTGATCTGACGCGCAACGACAAAAGTAAACAGCAACCAAGCGGTGGACCGCTTACAAACGATATCACCACGGTTGAATATTACGACACGATCTTCGCGCTCGCGGAGTCCCCGATAAAAAAAGGAACGATTTGGGCCGGCACGGATGATGGATTAGTCCAGGTCACGACCGATGACGGCCAGCACTGGTTAAACGTTACGCCGAAAATGCCGGAGTGGAGCACGGTCGACCTAATCGAACCATCCCCGAACGATGGCAATACTGCGTACGTGGCGGTTGATCGACATAAACTCGATGACTTCAAGCCGTACGTTTTCAAAACGACCGATTTGGGAAAAACGTGGACTGGGATTACGAATGGAATTCCTGATGGATCGTACGTGCATGCGGTGCGTGAAGATCCGAAACGGCGCGGATTGCTTTACGCCGGGACGGAGACTGGGGTTTTCGTGTCATTTGACGACGGGACACATTGGCAACCGTTACAGTTGAATCTCCCCGTTTCACCCATTCATGATCTCGTCGTGAAAGATGACGATCTTGTCGTTGCGACCCACGGACGTTCGTTTTGGGTCCTCGATGACCTGACACCGATCCGGCAGTTGAACAAGCAATCGCTAACAGCGGACACAATTCTCTATCAGCCGCAGACAGCGCTGCGTTTGCATTATCCAACGGAATTCGATCGGCGTCAGCCAGTCGGTGACAATCCGCCAGCGGGTGCAATCATTGATTATTATTTCAAGAGCCCGCCGAAAGACGAAATCTCGCTCGATATTTTGGATGCTTCAGGCAAAGTCGTTCGCCACCTTTCCAGCAAAGAGAAAAAAGAAGGCGAGCAGCCGCCTGAATGGCCGGATCGCGTCGAGCGTCCGAAAACAATTCCTGCAAACGAAGGGATGAACCGGTTCGCGTGGGACCTGCGTTACGATGATCCGGTGCAGATTCCCGGTGCATTTTACACTGGCGAGGGACCGAAAGGACCGCTGGCGCTGCCGGGCGATTACCAGGTGAAACTTGCTGTCGGTGGAAAGTCGCAGGCTGCGCCTCTGCATCTGGCGATCGATCCACGCACGAAGGGAGCGGAGCCTGCGTTGCAAAAACAATTTACATTGTCGATGCAAGTGAACGATCGCATTTCGCAGCTGCATCAAGCAGTCAATGAAATCCGCGATCTCAAATCACAGATTCAAACCTTGCATAAACGCTTCGGCGACGATCAACGTCTCAAACCGGCGCTCGATGCTGCCGACCAGCTCGATCACAAAATGTCGGAAGTCGAGCAGCGGCTCGTTCAAGTAAACATGAAAGGCTCTGAGGGAAATCTCGCCTTTCCGAATATGTTGAACGAACGATTTGATACATTCAGCCATACGATAGACGGGGGCGACGCCGAGCCGACCAAACCGCAGCTCGACGTGTTCCAAATGTTGAGCAGCCAACTGGAAGAGCAGTTAAAGAAATGGGCGCAGATCAAGAATGAGGACGTTCCGAAAGTGGCCGACTTAATCAAACAAGCGAATTTGCCCGCGCTGATTATAACGGAGAAGAAAAAGAGCGAATAGTGATCCGTAGATCATGAATACCATTAGCGCAATTAGCATTCGCAGTGCCTAAATCGAGCCGCACAAGTTGATTCATGGCAAGGATAGACAAAGCAGTTCTGCTCGCCGCTGGGCGAGGCACGCGAATGCGCGAACTGACCGTCGATCTTCCCAAACCCATGATCGAGGTGCGTGGCAAGCCGGTTTTGCAGCACATTGTCGAAGGGTTGCGGGAAGCGGGCGTCCGGGATTTCCTAATTACTGTCGGTTACCGCGCCGATGCCGTACAAAATTTCTTCGGCGATGGTTCTCGTTACAACATCGAAATACAATATGCGACGCAGGTCGTGCAGGATGGAACCGGACGCGTTGTCGATCTCGCGCGCAATTTCGCCGGCGATTCGCCGTTTGTTTTGAATTATGGCGACATCCTTGTCGATCCGGCAAACTACAAACGACTTATCGATCTTCCCCATGATATCGAAGCGATTATTAGTGTGACGTGCGGCGAAGATGTGAGCAAGGGTGGCGCGGTTTTTCTGAACGAAGAAATGGAACTGGTCGATCTTCGCGAAAAATCAAAGCCGGGCGAAGAAACCAGTCCGTGGTATAACGCCGGCATTTATGCATTTCGCCCGAGCATTTTCGATTTCACGGCAAAGTTGAAGCCGTCACCTCGCGGCGAGTACGAATTGACCGACGCGGTTCGCGAACTCGCGCGATCGGGGAAAAAAGTGAAAGCGCTCGAACTGACAGGTGGATGGGCAGATGTGCGCGATCCCGAAATTCTCGCGCGTTTGAATCGTTGAAAGAAGCGTTAGCCTCGGCCTTGCGTTTATTCTATTCGAAAGCGGAACGCTTGCGCTATTTGTTTACGGGGCGTGCTCGGTAGCTTCCGTAGACGACTCTTCACCGATCTCTTCTTCGATTTCGCGCTGCCATTCGCGCGACAGCCAGGGCCGCAGAAATCCGTAGAGCAAATAAGCCAGGAAAAGGACCGCCGGCATCCACTCGTAATTCATGACGGTCAAGATGAGGATGAGACTGATAATAAGAAACCGCGGGATCGATTTCTTGGTCTTCCAATTAAGAGCCTTGAAGCTCGGATACTGGAAACGGCTGAACATCATAAAGGAAAGAAAAAGCATGAGCGGCGGAAGAACGAATTTCCAGTTACCGAGGTGATGTTCGCCTTCGGCCAGCCAGAGCAGAAAAAGGGTGATGGATGCGATTAGACCAGCAGCGGCGGGAATGGGAAAGCCGGTGAAATTTTTCTTGTTATCAGTGTCATCCGCTTCGTGATTGGCAGACGCGGTGTTGAAGCGCGCCAAACGCAGCGCACCGCACGCGAGATAGATAAATGCGATAATCCAGCAGGCGCGCGGAAATTCCTGCAGAACGATGCGGTAAACCATCAGAGCTGGCGCGACGCCGAATGAAACAATGTCGGCCAAAGAATCGAATTCGCGACCAAACATACTCTCATGTCCACCAAGGCGTGCGAGCCGGCCGTCGAGCAGATCAAAAAAACAAGCGGCGAGAATGAACCAGATGGCGGTATGAAAAAGATCGCCCGCGGCGTCTGAATTGGAACTTTGAAGTAAGGCGCCCTCGAGAATTTTGAGCGTAGCGGTAAAGCCGCAAAACAAATTCCCTGCCGTCATTAGATTCGGCAGCAGATAAATCTTGGAATGATTCTGTTCGCTCATTGATCGGACAATTGCGCAACGATTGTCGATCCAGCAGAGACGTGATTGCCTACTTTCACGAGTAGTTCAGCATTGAGAGGCAAGTATATTTCTGTTCGCGAACCAAAGCGAATCATTCCAAAGCGCTCGCCTTTTTTTAATTCGTCGCCGATTTTCGCCCAGGCTACAATGCGTCTCGCAATCGCGCCGGTGAGTTGGCGAACCACAATTGTGGCGCGCCGGTTCTGAAAAGCCCAGGTCATTGATTCGTTCTTTTCGGAGCAATCAGCGCGGCGCGCATCGACACAGAGCCCCTCTCGATGTTTCCGGTAAATAATGCGGCCATCGATCGGCGCGCGATTGGTATGGACATCGAAGATCGACAAGAAGATTCCGACACGGCGCGCTTTTGCTTTCAGAACTTCGCTTTCATCCAGCTCAACGATGTCTGTGACAGTTCCATCGGCCGCCGCTACGACGAGATTCGGATCTGCCGGTACGGTGCGATCCGGGTCGCGAAAAAATGCGAGCGTGCAAAAAAGAAGCAGCAGAAAAAACAGCGATAACCAAACTGTCAGAAGCGAACCAACGATCGCGAAGACCGCGAGAATTGCAAAGATCCAGCGTGCTTCCAAGAGGGTTTGAAGGCGCATTTGCTAACCTAGTTTCCGGTTCCAAAACGAGCCGGTCAAGGCTACGGAAATTGGCGCCTTCGGCAATCAGAATAGAACCACAATATCATGGGTTTTGGCCTCGGTCCGCCTCCAACCGGTAGGGGAAATTTAGTCGTTTAAACCACGAGATTATTAGTTGTTTCTGAGGCATTTTCTGGTATTCTTTTTTTTGGGCCGTTCGAGGCCTGCATATGTCGCAAGCTCAAGACGAAATTCCGGTCGACAAATTGCCTTTAAATCGCGCGACCGGAATCGGCGCAGCACAAAAATACGACGCCGCGCAGATCGACAAATTGGAGGGCCTCGAGGCGGTTCGCAAACGGCCCGGCATGTTTATCGGAGACCCTGATGAGCGAGGTCTGCACCATTTGGTTTTTGAAGTGCTCGATAATTCAATCGACGAGCATCTCGCTGGATTCTGCACCAAAATTGAAGTTGCCGTTCATGTCGATGGGTCTGTGTCGGTGCGGGACAATGGCCGGGGTATTCCTGTGGACATTCATCCAAAATGGAAGATGCCGGCGGTTGAGCTGGTTCTGACAAATTTACACGCCGGCGGAAAATTCGGCCAAGGCGCTTACAAATATTCGGGCGGCTTACACGGCGTAGGTGCGAAATGCACGAACGCGCTTTCCGAATGGTTCAAAGTGGAGGTGTCCCGAGATGGCAGTGTTTATCATATGGCCTTTGCCAAGGGCAAAACGACCG
>WNGK01004976.1_pt1 | contig 14147 bp, 21 predicted proteins | sample 5400601 | NCBI WGS metagenome assembly WNGK01 (sample SAMN13153376, study PRJNA577476) | soil metagenome | isolation source: 60 cm soil or saprolite under Garry oak tree replicate 1 | place: USA:California | collected 2016-06-15 | reverse complement strand
AAAATGCCGGCGATTCCGCCAATGAATTGCGCGATGATGTAAAAGAATGCATCCCAGTTTTTTACTTTGCCGAGACGCCAGAATGTTAGCGTGACTGCGGGATTGAAATGCGCTCCTGATCGTTTTCCGAGCGGCGAGAAAATCAGCGCGATCGCCGTGCTACCCATGGCGATACCGGTCAGCATTCGTCGAATGAATTGGCTCGGAATGACAGTTAGGACGGGCGAGTTCGGATGAGCGAGGAGTACTGTGAACAAACCGGCCGAAATCATAAAGATCCCAAGCTCAGCTGCTTCACAGAGATATTCCGGCCAGTGTTCTTTCAGCGAACGTAACATGTCGATCTAACGGCAGATCATCACGGCCGAATGCCTTCGATATTTAGCTTCATACGATAGAGTCCGCTCCGCGCGCACAGGTAGAGAGTTTTTCCATCCGCATCTCCCCAGGCAAAATTGTGCGGATGCTTCGGCGCGATGATCGTGCCGAGATGTTTGCCTTGCGGCGATAAAATCCAGAGACCGCCCGGACCGGAAACGTAAAGGTTGCCCGCTTTGTCCACCTTCATTCCATCGAGCGCGTCCTCTGTCCCGGCGCTCGTCATGTCGAAGAAGAGTTTGCCATTCTTGAGCGAGCCATCAGGTTGAACTTCGTAGCGCATCACAACCTTTTTGTGATCGTCCCAATTATCGACATAGAAGAATTTTTCATCCGGCGAAAAGGCGAGGCCGTTCGGCCCGGTTAAATCCTTGCTGACCAGTTGGATCTTGCCGTCTTTGGCCGCGAAGACGCCGCTAAAAGGCAATTCTTTGCGCGGATCGTTGAAAAACTTCGGCAAACCAAATGGCGGATCGGTGAAGTAAAGCGTGCCGTCGCTGCGGTAGACGAGATCGTTGGGGCTGTTGAGTCGCTTGCCTTCGAATTTGTCGGCGAGAACGGTGAGCGTGCCGTCGCTCTCGAGCTGCACGACGCGACGGTTGCCGTGCTGATTAATTGTTAGACGACCTTGTCGATCAAACGTCAAACCGTTCGAGCCAGGCTGACCGTACTCGGCGATATCCGCGCCTTCGTAACCACTCTTCTCGCGAAACACGGTGAGGGTGCCGTTTCCATCCGGCAAATATTTGTAGATCGTGTTGCTGTTGGGGTCGCTGAAGAGCAGATAACCGCCTTTGCGATCCCACACTGGGCCTTCGGTGAATTTGAAACCCTCGGCGAGCTTGAAAATCTTTGGGTTCGGGGGAACGATCGCGTCGATCGCCGGATCTTTGCGCACAACTTCGACATTTACTTCGCTCGGCGTAATCGCCACAGGCGTGACGCCGCCTTTGTAAAACTCCAGCTTCGCCTCGCGCATCCAAATGTAGTTGGTTGGCGGGTTCGAAAGCGGACCATTGATCCCAAAAATGGCGAGCTGGATTTTTTGCCCCGGCTGGACGCTGCGATTGATGATCAACCGATTCGGTGCGTTCCAACCTTTGATGACCGAACCGCCGCTTTGTCCAAGCGCGCGCGAGAGCTCGCCGTCCACCCAAATTTCGGCGTAATCATCGAGCGATGTCTCGAAAGCCGCGGTCGCGCCCGCAAGATCGACATCCCCTACGCGCGGAGGAATCGTGATATTCATTCGATACCAGTTGAAGCACAGCCGGCCGGTGGAGCGCCGCGCGTCCAGTGTGGTTGGCGCGATTTTTTCCCATTTCGCGTCGTCGAATTCGGCGCCGCCCGCGTGAGGCGCGTAGTCGTACGTCCTAATCGGTTTGCCCGTTGGTTGTTTGTCCGCGCCGGCAGCTTTGAAATCGATCTGAATGATTTTCGTGTCGCTGTAACGCCATTGACCTTTGACAAGATCGACGCCTTCCTTTGTTGCGAGATCAATCACCGCGTCCGGCCTGCCCGTACGTGCGTCCGCGTTTGTCTCCGCAAACGCGCGCTCGGCCAGAAAGACCAGCACACCGAAGGCGAACACCGCGGCGAAGCGCAGGCGCCGCAGTGAAGGTTCGGTTTGTGCGTGGCGGTGTTCGCGATTGGATTCAATCGCCCACGCGCGAACGAGCGAAGCATCGATGGATAACGGAGTCATCGTCGTTGCTCCTTGAGCTAGCGTTGTGAAAGTTGCTGTGCCGCGGTAAGCGCGGTCGGTTTACAGACAAAATAGTGTAGCTCGCCGGTTACAGCGGTGAATTGATGCGGGACTCCATTTGGAATGATAACGACCTCGCCTTTGGAGATCTGATGTTCCTGGCCGCCTTCGATTTTGGTGCCGCGAAGTTCGTTAGGCGCGATTTCCTTTGCATCGATGGCTTTGCCGCCCGTGACCAGCGTGGCCGATCCATCGACCACATAAACGACATCCGTATCGAGCGTGTGGATCTCAGCCTGGCCAGGCTCGACCCGACGGCTGGCGTGAACTTTGTAGCCGGCTGTTTCCAGCAATGGCTGGCCTTTCGCAAAGGCCGCAGCGACCCGCTTTTCATCAATAAATGTTGCGTTGTTCGTAGCCTTCATCATAGGCGCACCCTTCACGTCATCTGCCGACGTTGATTTTGAGGGTGGATCCGCTTTCGCCGATTCAGAAAAAACAGCTGCGCCCGCGAGCGCGAGTTCTTCATCCTGGTTTGCGCTCGCCGCGCCGCTCACACCAATTCCGCCGACCACTTGTCCGTCGGTGATGATCGGAATTCCGCCGATCAACGGTGTGAACCCATCAACCGCAGTCATGGCGGTGCGGCCTTTGTTAATCAGCTCTTCGAAGAAACGCGTCGGTTTCTTGAAAAGGACCGCGGTGCGCGCTTTGCCGATGGAAATCGTCGCTCCCATCGCGAATGTTCCATCGAGGCGCTCAAGCGCCATAAGATTGCCGCCTTCATCGACCACGGCTATTACTCCGCCCGGCGCGTTATTTTTCTTCGCGTAATCAACGGCAGCGGCGATGGCCTTTTTCGCGCCATCGAGGTTCAGAGATTTCTTTTCCACGATTTGCGCACGGCTGACTGCGGCGAAAGCCAGCATTGCTGCGATTGCTGTTCCAGTTTGGATTTTCATAAAAATTTGTAGTTGTTACCGGCTGGCCGGCCAGTCGTTAGGCGCGAGCCAGCCGGTACTCGACGCTATTTAACCGGAGGTTGGAACGCAGCTTCGCCGAGGTTCGCCTCGGCAAAGGCACACCACATCTGCACTTTGGCGATGTCCGGGACGTAAGCAGGAACAACGATCGACTTGTTCATCTTGTCGCCCTTGATCAAGAGCCGGTCCAAGAGGTAGGTCTTCCCGTTCGAGTCCACGACCTGCCAATGTGGATCGGGTGTCTGCGGCGGGACGAAGTCGTCGGAAAGAGTGAGAGTGCTCTTGCCGTTTTGCGTCGTGTGCGTGACGAAGCCCTTGTTTGCTTTTGCGCCTTGGAACGGGCCACTCTTGTGGCTGTCCTGGGCAAAGCTGCTCGTCGCAGCAATGACCAGCGCGGTTAAGGAAGCGAGTATTGTTTTATAATTCATGTCGGTTTTGGTTTTGTTGTGCCATCGGATTATCTCCGGCTGCATTTCACCCGATTCGTCGGCGCAGTGCCGAAATCCTTACAGCTGTAGTCGGGATCGCTGATCCCGGTCCCGCAATCGCCTAACGTCCTAAAGACCCCAGGTCTTCACGAAATCCGCGAGATTCGGAAACAGATCGGTCGCCGCGTGCAGCAGGATCAGCGCGAAAAGATTTCTGGTGCGCGCCCAGACGACGCCGAAGAAAATGCCGCCGACAGAGAGGGTAACGATGGAGTACGCAACCGCGTCGAGCGGGGAGGGATTCGCCCCAAGTCCCTCCACTAATCCTGCGTGTCGGAAAACGAATCCCGGCGCGTGCGCCAATCCAAAGATAAGCGCCATTAAAACCACGCCCGTTATTTCCGATTGAAACCAAGCACTGAGCCGCGTCTGAAGTACAGCGCGGAAAAAGAATTCTTCAACCAGTCCGGTTTCAATCATGAGCCATAACAAACAAAGCGGCAGACCCAGCCAAAGTTCGGTTGTCGAAAATTTTCCATCGCGCAGCGGAGCAGCTTCGCCGCCAAGAAAATATTGGAACATTAGAATGGCGCAGCAGCCGATGAGAACCAACGGGAGGTGCGACCGAAAAAGTTCACGCAAGCCGGCGCGTTGAAATCCGAAGTCGCTCAGTGAAGATCGAAATGCCCCACCGAAGATTGCAAGAGAAAATGCAACAAAAACCAGCAGCTTCTTGCCGAGGACGACGAAGAATCTGAACGCTCAGATGCGATCCAATCTTGCGGCAGCCATGAATCAATCGCTTGCGGACCGAATGCGAGATAAAGCGACAGGGCCAGAATGTAGCTGCCCAAAACGAGCATCTCGGTGCGGGTTGGATCGACATCGATCGCCAACCGCTTAGCGCGTCTGGTCGTTAACAACGCCAACAGCGGAAACGCGAAGCGAAAGATCGCGAGCTCGATCAGTGTTTCGCTCAGGGAAAATTCCGGTCGCCGCCGCAATACAAGCAGGGCGGCTACATACACGGCGACCGCGAAGATGAACCACGGGTTCGTCAATAAATTACGCAGTGATTTCATTGACCAATAACCGGGATCGCTATCTAAAGCGGCGGGGCACCACCGCACTCCAAGACGCAAATGCCAATTGTGCCTGGCGACGACGGCCACGTTGTGGAGTGCGGTCCCCATCGCTCGGGGCCGCTTTCAATTAAAAAGTGATCAGGGCGAAAAGTCGTTTTACCAAATTTGATCGGCAAGTCGTTGCTTGATTCGTTCCTTCGCGTCAGGCGGAAAGGGAATATTGGATGTCTCGTCAACACGTTCCGGAAACTGGAGGGCCGTTTTGCGCATATAATGCAAATGTTCTTCGTAACGCTGGCACCAGCAGCAGATCAGGAAATGGATTCGTTTCTTGATCCGCGTCGTCACCGGCAACGGCTCGTCCATCGATTGCGACAGAATCCGCACCATTTCCCGACATTTCGGTGTGTGTTTACCGATAAAAATCACGAGCTTGGTCTGCAACCAATTCCGTCGCGCTAAGACCGACGGGTTGCCAATTGGCGACGGATTGTATGGTTCTTCCAGCATTAGCTTTTCCCGGTTGTTTCGAACCAGTTCATCTCGAGGCACTCCCGCAGCGCCATCCGCGCCCTGTGTAATATCACTCGGAGATTGCTGTCCGAGATCGAAAAAATCGCACAAATCTCCTTGCTCGGGACGTCGTCCATTTCGCGCATCGTGAAAACGTCGCGAACTTTTTGCGGAAATTTCGAGAGGCAATCTTTCATCGTCTGCCAGAACTCGGCGCGATGTATCACCTCATCCGGCTCTGGTTTCCATTCTTTTGGACCTTTCTCATGGTTCCAAAAGCCGATCGGAACAAACTTTCCCAAGCACTCGTCGGAAAAGAATTCCAAATCGGTAAACGAAGTTTCGCGCCCCAGTTTTCGGAAATAATCCACGATCTTGTTTTTCAAAATTCCACAAAGCCAGGTTCGCTCCAAAGAACGTCCGCCGAATTTATCGTAACCGCGCACGGCCGCGAGAAATGTCTCCTGCACTAGGTCTTCGGCGACTTCTGGTTTGCGTACTCGTATTAACGCGAAGCGATAAAGGCATTCCCCATGATCGTCCACCCATCGCTCCGCGGCCGATTGAATTGTGTTCTCCCTCATGATGCGTAGTTCATCCGCCTGGCTTCTGTTTCCAATTGATACGTCGGAGATCCCTCATGAACGTTACAACCGCGCGCTCGGAAATTCGTTGTGCCCGGAGGCCGTGACCCCTGCATTTAGACACGCAACATGGGCCGCATCATCGCCCCCCGGCTACAGCACGTTCTGTAACGATCTTCTGCGACGGGCGACTGATCTTCAAACCCTTCACACCATGGTCACAATTCGCTCTTCCAGAAGCAACTCCGAAGCGGCGCTAAGCTGGATTGAAGGCCCCCTTGACGACGACGCGCGGGTTATGAATGCCCAGGATACGTCCGCCGAGACTAGGCCCGATCTCCCGCTCGAGATCGCGCACCTCTTGTTAATCGACGTGACGGGTTATTCCAAGCTGCTGGTCGATGAACAAATCGAGCTAATGCAGGAATTCAATCAAATCGTGCGAGACACCGAGTCCTTTCGGGCGGCGGAAACGAGCGGCAAACTCATACGACTGCCGACCGGCGATGGGATGGCACTCCTTTTTTTACGCAGTCCGGAAGAGCCAGTGCGATGTGCGCTCGAGATTAGCAAGGTATTGCAAGAGTATCCGCACATTCAAGTGCGAATGGGAGTTCACAGTGGCCCGGTCAATCCAGTCAGGGACGTTAACGACGGAACGAACATGGCAGGGGCGGGACTCAACGTTGCGCAGCGGGTGTTGGATTGCGGCGATGCTGGACATATTCTTTTGTCTGCGCACGTGGCGGAAGATTTGGCCCAGTATCGACACTGGCAGCTGTGCTTGCACGATCTGGGTGAATGGGAAGTGAAGCACGGATTGCACCTCCACCTGTTTAACCTCTACAAAGAGAATGCCGGCAATCCACAGGTTCCTGAGAAACTCAAGCGACGAAAATGGAAGGAATCCGCGGCTGTCCGTCCGCTCAGTCCGTCCCGATGGCCAAAGCTTCTGCTTGTAGTTGCTTTAGTTGTGGCTGCCCTCGCGTTGACGACCAGTTCTTTGATCCTTTTTCATCGACAATTGCCAACGACTATATCTGGCTCACCGAAGGCAACCGCAATGGCGACGACCGCTGCGGCCGCTTTTCCCGAAAAGAGCATTGCGGTTTTACCGTTTGAAAATTTGAGCGATGAGAGAGAAAACGCTTACTTCGCAGACGGCGTGCAGAATGAAATCCTCACCCACCTGGCCAAGATCGCGAACCTGAAAATAGTCAGCCGCGTCTCAGTGATGCAATACAAGCGCGGAGTTGCGCGGAATTTGCGCGAGATCGGCGAGCAACTCGCGGTGGCGCATGTCTTGGAAGGAAGCGTTCAGCGCTCTGGCAACCACGTACGTGTCAACGTGCAGTTGGTTGATGCCCGCACCGACATACAACTATGGGGACAGACTTACGACCGCGATCTTGCAGATCTGTTCGCGATTCAGAGTGAGATCGCGAAGGCGATCGCGGGGCAGTTGCAGGCCAAACTTTCGTCCAGGTGAAGAGAACGCAATCGAAAGTCCCCCGACGAGCGACATCACTGCCTTCGATCTCACACTGCATCAAAAATCCTTTGGAGACTGGAAAATTTGCCTCCCCTAAGCGGAGCCGCCGCGCCGACGAGAAAATAATTGAAGGCTCGCATCAACGATGCCGGCTAGAGCAGCCGCAATCAGCGGACGTTCTCAGCGAGCTTTTGCTTAATCCGTTCCTTTGCTTCAGACGGGAACGTGGCGCCGGAGGCTTCATCAGCGTGTTCAGGAAATCTGGAAGCAGTGTCGCGAATGTAACGAAGATGTTCTTCATAGCGCTGACACCAGCAGCAGATCAGAAAATGTATGCGCTTCTTGATCCGCATCACCAGTGGCATTGGCTCATCCATTGATTGTGACAAAATGCGGACCATTTCCCGGCATTTGGGCGTGTGCTTGCCGATAAATTTCACTAGCGTGGTTTGCCACCAGTTTCTTCGCGCAAGAACTGACGGATTTCCGATCGGCGATGGATTGTACGGTTCTTCCGGCATCAGACTCTTCCTCCCGCTGGCTTATCGAACCAATTCATCTCAAGACATTCCCGCAGCGCCATCCGCGCCCGGTGCAGCATCACCCAGAGCTGCCAGAATTCGGCGCGGTGCATCACCACATCCGCCTCCGATTTCCATTCGTGAGGTCCCTTGTCGTGACCCCAAAACCGACGGACACAAATTTCTCTGAGAACTCACCGGAGAGAAATTCCATCTCAGTGAACGAGGTCTCGCGGCCGAGCTTTCGGAAGTAATCGATGATCTTGTTTTTCAAAATGCCGCAGAGCCAACTGCGTTCGGACGAGCGCCCACCGAACTTCTCGTATCCGCGCACAGCCGCGAGCAATGTCTCCTGTACGACGTCTTCGGCCACGTCCGCTTTGCGCACCCTCCCTAAAGCATATCGGTAGAGACACTCGCCGTGGTCGTCCACCCAACGCTCGGCTGCTGCTTGAACATCGGCGTTGCTCATGGCGGACTCGTGACTGCTCCGAACATCGACATCGCGCGACCGGCGCGAGCCGATTTCGTGAGCAGCGTTTTGGTTACACGAGCGAGTTGCAGCGCGGCGAGCGGGAACAATAGCCAGCGCGTGATGTGCCAGTGCCCTTTGCCAGCGATCGCTTGATGATAAATGAGCAGCGCCGCGGCAATGTAGGCGAGCCGATGGAGCCGTTTCCAATTGCGTCCCCCGAGCGTGCGGATCGACAATCGGTTACTTGTTAACGCGAGGACGACCAAGATCGACAATCCCCCGAGTCCGAACCAAATAAATGGCTTGGATAAACTGCGCACCAGACCGTCCCATCCGCCCTCGTAGAGAACGTGGAAGCTGAAATGGAGCAGACCATAAATGCACGCGGTCACACCAATCGCGCGACGGTGCCGGTTAAGCGCCGCGACCACGCGTGAATTTGGAAGCAAAACTCGCAGCGGGCTCAGCACGAGCACAGCACCGAGCGTCCAGATCGCGATCTCGCCGCTTTGATGCAGCAGCTTCTCGATCGGATTCGCGCCAAGTCCGCCGGTGAATGCCGGAATGACGAGCAGCCAAACGCCGACACCGATGAGCATGGCCAGGGCGAATAATTTGTTCCCGAGAATCTTTACGAGCGCGTTCATTCCTCAAAAGTTTTTGCGCAAATCCATCCCGACGTAGAGATGAGCGACCTCCTGCTCGTAGCCGTTGAACATGAGCGTCGGCTGTTTGCCGGAGAAAAACCCACCGCCAATGACGCGCTCGCTCTTCTGACTCCAGCGCGGATGATCCACATTCGGGTTCACGTTGGCGTAGAATCCGTATTCGTTAGGCCCGGTCAGGTTCCATGTCGTCTGAGGTTGCTCCGCGACGAACTCGATCTTCATCAGCGATTTCGCGCTTTTGAATCCGTACTTCCATGGAAGGACCAGCCGGATCGGTGCGCCGTTTTGATTGCGCAGCGGTTTGCCGTAAAGACCGACCGCGAGGAACGTGAGCTCGTTGCGCGCCTCCGCAATCGTTAAGCCTTCCGTGTACGGCCAAGGCAAATCCTTACCGCGCTGGGCCGGACAATTTGCTGGATCGAAAAACGAAGTGAACTTCACGTACCGGGTGTCCGGCTTCGGCTGCGCAAGATCCACAAGTCGCGTCAGGGGAAATCCGTCCCACGGAATCACCATCGACCACGCTTCCACGCAGCGATGTCGATAATTGCGTCGCTCGATGGGACCAACCAGCTTGACCAGCTCGTTGACATCGATCTTGCGCGGATTTGCGCAAAGGCCGCCGATCTCAACTGTCCACGGTTCGGTTTTCCAACCTCTGTTCGAAAGTTCTTTCGGTTGATCTTTGCCGAGGCCCCATTCGTAAAAGTTGTTGTAACTGGTGACCAAATCTTCCGCAGTCAATTTCACGCTATCGAGCTTGAACGATGGATTAAGCGAATCCGGAAATCCGGCAGACGCAGCGCGCGCCGTCACGGGCAAGAGAGCAGTGGCCGCGAGCCCGAAGCCAAAGACGCGCAGGAATTCTCGTCGGCGCAGATAAAGCGCCTGTGGCGTTACTGCATCGTCAGGCAAATCCCAGGAACACCTCGCCTGTGCATTTCTCATTAACGGAGATAAGTCGTCCCACTTCGCGAATCCTTACATGTGCAGCACAAAAACTCTTGGAAGCCGGTCGCGTCTAGTTTGTAAGGAAATGCCGATTTTGCGCGACGCATTACGAAAAAGGAGTTCACATGATCACAATTCGTTCTTCCAGCAGCGTTTCCGAACCGGCCCTGATCGGTTTTGAGGCGATCATCACTACACAGCGCGGCGTTTACGAATTTTCTTCGGACGGTCCAGTTGTCGATTCAACGTCGCCTTTCGGCGGCGGACTCTTCGGCGCCATGTCGTGGCCACGCTCATGCTTCCGGCTCGCCCTGATCTGATGCTCGAGCAGCAAATGTTTCTGCCCCACGACTGCTTCGACGTAGCAATCTCATGGGAGCTGCGCGGCCGGCTCATTCCCGCGCGACTTGTCGTCAGGCCATTTTTTCCGGTTGCAGTCCGCGCACCTACCGCGACTTCGGCTTCAGCTTTGAGTCGGAGGAACACGGCGGACGTTTGACTTGGCTTCCAAATGTTCGAGGACCAAAGATCATTGCCGATACGAACGGTCGCTACTCTGACGAGCCGTTACGGTCTTCGGAAAACATTGCCCCAGCCTTCGCGGAATCTGAAGACGTAATCGCACCGGGAACTTTTGAGTTTCAACTCAGCGACCATCCTTCGGTTCTGATTTTTTCGGCGGACGCAGTTGGGAAAATGCAGCGCTCCCAGCACGTCGGCAGATTTCTGGCGAGTCTCATGCCGAATGGCCGGAGCCCAAGGGCAGCTTCCATCGAGGACAAGGATGCGCGCGAGACCGGCGGCTATCTTGTGAAAGCAGCCTGATCATGAGTCAGGCGTATTTGTCGAAACCGATAACCGTAGCGGCCTCGACGAACGGATCGAAGCCTCGCCGCGCCCGTAGCAATCGCAAAATCGACACCCTCTTTGGCCGAGCCTACCGAAGGTTCGATCGAAGCAAGGAAACTAAAAAACTCTTACAGCGATATCTCATCGCATGACCCGTTGGGGCGATCTCTAGCACAAATCGGCAGATTCCGGCAAAATCGGACGCCCAAAACGAGCGAAGTCAGGTGCGTCAGTAGTGTCCTAATTTGAAAACCAAACTTGGATTCCCTGTTGTAACTTTTTCTCAAGCTCAAGTGTCCATTCCTTACCTTGGGATATCACGTTTTTTCTTAATCTGCTGGAGGTTGGATTGTTGGTTTTGGTCAGGCTTTGGTTGAACCTGTTCAATGAGTTTCTTTTCTTCTTCGTTCATTTGTTTTTCCTTCGCGCCGCGATAGCAATTTTAACGGCTGACTGCGCCGAGTCCACCGGTGGGACTTCCAGCACCGCAATCGACTTCGTTTGATCGCCGTCGCGATAGCTCCACGCATAAGCTCGTTTCGCTTTCGGGTAGCCGATTAGATCGAAAACTTCAACAGTTCCTTGCCACGCGGTTTGGCCTTCGAAGATTTCTTTGACTGGCACGGATTCGACGTGAAGCGATTGGCAACCATGCGTTGCACGGATGGCGTCTTTAAGTTTCGTAATCTTTTTATGCGGCATTCACCAAATCAGACACCGTCCATGCGCTCTTTTCAATCCCAGCTTGCATTGCGGGCGTGCAATGAAGGGAGCCGTGCGTTTTGCAAAACATCTGACGCGAAAGCAGCTGATTCAAAGTCACTTGTCTGAAAGGCAAGCACCGTCGACGCAACTTGACTCCGGTCCAAACGCTCACACTGAATCCCCAGAGTGTAAGTTTAGTCCTACATACGGGGCTACTGCCCAGTCCTTTGATTTCAGACGCGCTGCTGTTCGGTCGTCTTTGGTACGGCGAGCCGGACGCGATCAGTAACGCATCGGCTACGCGAAGTTTTACAGCCGTTCACATGACGCTGTGATTCCGCGTTTACGATGAAGCGGGCAACGTGATTGAGGCACACGAGCAAGCTGGCGATTTCAAAGAGCCGTAGCGATCACGGTTTGCGATTTCGAGCAAAACAAAAGCCGCCACGCGGTGAAACGTGGCGGCTTTTCGACGAGTTAATTAATTCGATTCGCCCGTGCGCCAGCTTTTGCAGGCTTTAGCTACGGACAATTCGGGAAGAAGTTCGCCGAGAAGGTTCCAGGAGAGGTGTCACAACTGCCCGCCCCCGGTGCTGACACCGAAACGTTCGTGTAACTGACCGAAACCAAAACCAGCCTTTGGCCGTTAGGGCACGTTAAAGTACTAGGCGGCGGATCTACTGTGAGACAAGCTGTAATCTGGCCGTTCTTGCCGGACGTGAACGTGCCACTCGCGCTGACGTCGGCTTGCACCTCCACTTTATTGGCTGCATTGGGGCATTGTTCCCCTCTGTTCAGGCAGCCGTAGATAGCGTCAGCATGGGCCGAAGCCGTTACGGTAAGCGTTTGATTACTACCGAGTCCCGCTATCTTGAAACACACATTGAGGCTGCCATCAGAGTTAACGCCGCTTGCGCTACAATTGAGGAAGTGGGGGTTTTGCGCCCTTGCGTTGGTGGCCATGAAGCCTACGAGGGCGATCATGGTAAAGGTGAGAATACTTAATTTTTTCATTGTTTACTTCTAATGATTTTTGGTTGGTTTTTCGGTTGGGTTTAGTTGGTCCCACCCACTAAAAAGATGGGCGAGCTTTTATTATTATATTTCCGTGGCGTGACTTTCCGGGTCACACTGTGACTTTCGGGTCACAACTCGGAAAGCGGTAGAAAAAATCAGAACTTCCAGGCAACTGGACGATCCGGGTGCGGATTATAGGAGCAGAAGTATCCAGTTTTGATCCTAGCGGCCAAGTGGTAACCCAGCGATGGGATTGCCTCGCCGATTTTTTGGACGGCTTTTTTAATACATTTTGTCACGGCAGAACGCGCTCGTTCGGCGTCCGAGGAAGTCTTGCGGTCCCTGCCTCCGAGTCCGACCGCGGAGGCGAGATAATCGGCAATCGCCTGTACCTCGTTCTGAGCCTCGGTCTTCCGCTGAGGATCGTTGAATCGCCCTGCTTCGTCCAAGTCTTGCCGCAGCTCGTTGAGCCGGCATTTGAATTCTGCTTTTGCCTGTGTGTCAAACATTGGGACGCCAGCATGGAGCCCGCCCACAATGCGCCCATGCACGGCGACTGCTCCAGCCGGAGTTGATACGTCCATCGGGCAGGCGAGCAATTCCCTGACATGGAACTCACGTCCCGGATCGCGAAGCAAGACGGCGAGATAGTGCAAGCCGCGCGTGGATTTAAGCAATGCGGTGTAACCGTGATACCGAATGGCCCAGTAATCGTTCTGATGTAAGAACAAAGACTCTTCGTATGTCGAAAGACTCGGCCAATCCGCTGCCCCACATGGGAGCGCATCGGAAATTAGGTTGACGCCGGCCCAAGGTTTTGAAGATCTTCCGGAATTGGAAAAATCCTGATTCTGGTCCGGCATTGGGTCGAGAATACGCTGTTTAAGCAGTCCGGGATACTGGACCTTAGTATATTAAACTTTTGTATAATACGGGAAGGCCGGTGAACGTTGTCGTCCGCGTCATTGCGCCCGCTGAACCTGAGCGATCACTCGTCGAGCTAAATCAGCGTATCGCTTTACATTCGTCAGCGAAACTTCAGGGTGCTCCCCGTGTACGAGGACATTTCTCAAGCGTTGCATTTTCTCAATGATGCCAAACCATTCCTTTTTAATCCGCCCGGTATCACTCAATCGGCGAGCGTTTTCGATTGCTGAGTTGGAGGGGGTTTGACCGGACATCTTACTGAACGCTTCGGCTAAACTGTTTTCGATCATCCCCCACGCGAGGGCAATTGCAGCAGTTGGTGAAACTTCAGCCACCGCGTTGACCTCCTGCTCCAAGTCTCGTTGCGTCGCGGGAGCACTGGGCGGCAGCAGTTGCTGTGATGGAGGCGGGGGCAATTGTGCTTCCTCCGCTTGTTCGGTTAGCTGTGCCAGTTCCTTTCCGAATTCAAACTGCTATCCTTTACCTTTCAGACGCCTCAGCCGAAGCAGCAGTTCCACAATGGACACACGAAACTTGCACGCAAGAATTAGTATCGTAACAGGCCAGACTAAGTCGCCAATCAAGGCTGAAATAAATTGAAGAAGATTCATGTCGTTGCTGCCCATTCATATCATTTTGTCGTTGCCGTGTGGAGGCCAAAAAGGCACAATCCAGCGCGGTGAAGCATTGGGAAATCATCGCTGACAATCTCAGCAAAGCCGGTTTCAGTTGGGGCTGTGTCTCAGCCGTGGATAGTGACGGGCGAACGATCTTCGTTGCTGACGCACATCGCGGCGACAGTCAGCGGTTCATTGTGCGTGCGGATGAGAAACTAACTGCGTTGGTAGATGCAGTGAGATGTTGGA